>Ga0182004_10003458_pt1 | contig 12554 bp, 12 predicted proteins | sample Sormic07211540_1_FD_120479 | JGI IMG/M metagenome (GOLD analysis project Ga0182004, IMG submission 120479) | Endophyte microbial communities from Sorghum bicolor roots, Mead, Nebraska, USA - 072115-40_1 MetaG | ecosystem: Host-associated > Plants > Roots > Unclassified | place: USA: Nebraska... | reverse complement strand
CAGTGCCGATACATTAAAACAATTGCAGTTTAAATTGACGCAAATCGCGGCGGACCGGGGGGCTGAAAGAAGAATAGATTGAGAGATCCGGGGCCCCAAAAAAAAAAAAAAAAAACATTGAGAGATCCGTGAGGTCACAGTCAGTTCGGCCCGGCGCGTTCCTTTTGTCAGGTGCCAAAAAGTCCTAGCCTCCTATCCTAGCTAATGGCTGTCTGCACGATTTCTACTTTCAAATATCTTGATGAGATGTCACATAATTCATAGCTAAGTCGCCCCCACGACGCCTCTAGCGCCAGTCATGCATGCTTACCTTTTTTATATATTAATATTGTCTTTAAAAAAAACGTACTACTCTTGTATATTGTCAGTAACTTTTTCTCGCAAGGGGCAAGACATTGTTGTTTCTGGCTTTTGCCGAGAAGGCCACCGTAAGTGGAAACTATCGAATGGACAATTACCCTTTGCAGTGCAAAATATGCTATCGACTGAAGTAGTTGTTCTTTTGCAAATGCACCTAGTTTCTGCGCTAAAAGTGATTTTTCACATCCAATAGAGCTCCTTTCCTCCTGCGTCAAAGTGTGACCTTGGTCAGGCTGCCTTCTTCTCACTTGAACCGCGGATTATGTTTGGGACTGCTCTACTCCATATTTTTTTAAGCTCCGCTCCATATTTTTAGCCAAACAGTTTCAGCTTCACGCACTCAGTTCGAGAAAAAAGGGTGGAGTTGTGAGAGCACCTCAAGAGGTACTCCACGAACTCCAGTTTTTTGTGGAGCTGCTTCATGGTGGAGTTTGTGGAAACTCCAGTTTTTTGTGGAGCTACTCCATGGTGGAGTTTGTGGAGCAGTGCCAAACACCCATATATTTGGGTTATTTTTCTGGTGGTAAGAAACTGATATACAGATTAAAATAAAAAGGGAAAAAATGTGAAATACCGTCAAGAAGAAATGAGATCCAAGTAGGGTGATAGGTCTTGTTCCGACTATATCTGACATTGGTGGGCAAATTCTAGTGTTTGCTAGCGGAGTCTGTTATAATCGGAAAACACTCAACTGATCCACTTGCCAAGGAGCTGTGCAGAATCAGAGGACTCGAGGAACATTAACTAAGGACGAAAACGAGAAAGGGAGGTAGGAAGGGAGAAGAGAAGGTTGACGTGAGTTGAGCTCATTGTAATCCCCAAATCCATAGCTACTTGGTACCAATACAATTGTGATAGAGAGATATTGTATCAATCGCTACCAACAGTCAATCGATCGGTGGGCACGATGGCGGTGACACCCGTCGCCATATTTGAGTCGGCGGCGTAACCTAACAGCGACTTCTTCCTCCTCTTCCTCACCAATCAACGTTGGGACCATTCATGACTATCTCTCCTCCGACCTCAGACATAGGATCAGAAGTGGATTGGCAACATGGAGGCTCAGATCGGAGAATTGGTGGCGTTGATGAAGGAATTCTTGGTTCAAAACACCTCCATCAAGCGCACCCTCAATGATAACCTCTCCACGCTCAAGGATGTGGACGTCTAGCGGTCCCAAATGAACTCCAAGGTGGACGAGCTTCACGAATCCATTCTAGACCTATGTCTAAAGGTGGATCAACTCTCATCACACCAGGAGGACTTTGATCTAGCAAAACACGCCTCCGACACAGAGTACATCAACTTGATGAAGCCGGCGGATTCTCATCAGGCTTTGACCTCGTTCAAGGTGGCTTTAGGGCCTTTTGGCCATGGCGCGACACATGCGCTCACCAAGGTTCTAGCAACGGGTTGGTCACCACCATCGTGCCAAACCCGGTCAAAGGTGCCACACCATTCCCTAATGTGTCATCTAGCAGCTATGATTCTTAGTGGTAGTTTCGTATGAATTAGGCCATTCCTCAATAGAATTTCCCAAGTTTGATGGCATGAGCCCAAAATTATGGTAGCAACATTGTTAATCATATTTTGATATCTCTTTGTTCCTCCTAACATGTGGGTCAAATTAGATATTACGAACTTTGTGGGTTCCAAAGCCTTTTGGTCGCGGTGTGTAGAATCCATCCCTTCAGCGGTCCTCTTGGATTGATCTTTGCTCTGCCATCTATAGCTGCTTTGAGTGTAACTAACAGAACCCCCTCAATTGTTAGTTCTTCCATCTCAAACAAACAATCACAGTTTCTACTTATATTGAGCAATTCGATGATCTGATTCATCATATTTTGGCCTATGACCCTTATTTCAGTCCTCATAAAATTATACTACTTATGTTTACTTATATGAATAGAGAAATATCGTAATGCATGATAGTGGATGACACAGACTAGTGTGAACAGGGTACTCACAGGGATATAGTTTGCGTATATGTGTTTATAGGGATAAATGTATATGCGTGTTGTGGGTATCTATGTTGTACTGTGTAATTCTCAAAAAAAAATATGGAAGATATAGACTCTAATAGTGAATGATGTTGCTTAATGATATGAATAGCTTGAAGAAAGACATAACTATATGTGCTAGTTGATACTGACATGGATAGTTTGCATTAAGGGAGACATAAATATATGTTAGGTGATGTTGCTTAATGATGTGAATAGTTTGAAGAAAGACATAATAGTATGTGCTAGTGAATATTAACTTGCATTGAGAGATAGAATGCTCGAGTGCAGAAGGCCCACTATCTCTTGCTCCCGGAGCAACTAGCGAAGGCCCGCTATCTCTTGCTCCTGGAGCAACTAGCGATGACACAGGTCCAGATAGCAACGGGTATGTACCCGTTGGGTATAGCAAACCCATACCCGATATATTCATATATTCTAATGTTTGTGTCCAAATCTCCATTTTAATTCTAATTCTAAATTTGAATAAACTTTAAGCAACTAAGGTTTATGCATCAACACATATGCCTGACTACTGTGTTGCATCCATACTGGCATCCTCTAGTCTACTTTATAGTTCACCTCCTCATTATGTCTGTGTTCTATAAGCAGTGTGGTACTAAACTTACAGGCAGCAATGAGTAGTGTTCATGCAAGTGGTCGGAAGCACTAGCTGTCAGCATTTCGGCCCATGCACCAAAATAACAAAGGATCCATCGGCTTTTGGATGGACCATGCATGCATGGCAGGAGCAGCACTTCTCCTTTCTCTCTTTTTATTTTCCTGCTATTTTCTCTGCCGATGTGATATGGGATGGTCATATGGCACTAAATGAACCCTTCTACTTGAGAAAATTTTAGAGTAATTTGGATTTTTGGTGATGCTTTATTATAATAAATTGGGTTTAAAAAACTCATGAGTTTACAGATTTAAGTACCATGCCTGCAGACACACACCTAGAAACCCGCTGGGTTTAACTCTTAACCCATTAACAAATCCATAGGTATAAAAGTTGACCCATACTCTTACCCTAATAAAATAAAACTCATCGAGTTTTCGGGTACCCATTGCCATCTTTACACACGTGGCCGACATGACGGCTGGTACCCATCGTTTGCCTCTCCGCCGGTGCACACTAACCAAAGGCAAGAACTCATAGTCAAATCCCGTTCCCGTTAACTCATTGTAGAAAGTTATAGATAGGTCGACAGTCTCAGAGCATCTTCAAGATATTAGATAAAATTATATTCTAAACTATAAGTTTTAGTTATTGTGTAAAATAAAAAAACTCACTCAAAGCATAAAGTTCTACAACAACTTTTGCATAGGATAGCTAGTGAGGACGATATGCTATATATAACAAGCGAAAGTTTAAGGATAGCAAACTTGTTATTTTAGCAAACCAGATAGCACACTGTTGAACTTTAATTTTTGTTTTAAAAGTATAAAAACAGCCTAGATAACATGGATAATATATCTGTTGGTCGTCTCTCGAAGACACATGACGGAACACACTACAAACAGAACATGTGTTGTTTTCGGGCGATTTAGACTTAGTAACCATAAATTTAGATTTAGCCGGATTTGACGTCGTGGTCAGCTTGTCATGATTTATTGTTGTGTAATTACAACAACTTGTGTGTTGTTCAGTTGTTAGTCTCACCGTGGCTACCTTATACTACTACACATGTTATTTTTAAGGGCGACTAAAGAGCATTCGTAGGGGCCGTTTGGTCAGCTGCCACTACCAAGGTGTTTCTACAAATACATCATTTGTAGAGGTGGCTGGCCAACTGCCTCTACAAATCGATTTGTAGAGGCGACTGGATCCAGCTGCCCTTAGAAATCGATGTGTAGGGGCGGCTGAATATTGAGCCGCCCTTACAAATTATTTTGAAATTCAGCCACTAAAAAATTCTTAAAAATAGCAAAACCTATTGATTTGTAGGGGTGGTTGAATATTGAGCCGTCCTGACAAATTATTTTGAAATTCAGCCACTAAAAAATTCTAAAAAAATAGCAAAACATTTTTTTAATCATGAGAAGACCCCCACCGGTCAGCCACTTGCTAGATCTAGCCCACATCTATTTTTTTCATGATTTTTCGAGACTTCGCGGTTGTCGACCTTCGAACCCAGGCCTCCCACTCGCACATACCATTCTCTACCACTGCACCTCTTTGTCACTTGTGTTTGCTAGTATACTGCCCGTGCTAACGCTACGGTGATATTTAAAATAACACAAATTTAAAAACCAAAACAGTAATATATGCATTAATGATTTTGAAAAATCATCAATCACATATCGGCAATAGTTGTCTGACCAAATTGCTACACCAGGGTGCGATCAATCTTATCAATATTAAGGCTGGGATATTCAAATGAAGTTTTGTATGACAAGATGATTTTAAATTAAAAAATTGTTAACTATAAAGTTTTATAACTTTTTGAGATCTACAGTTTTTCTTTTGGTGGTTTTTTCCATCCAAGGTTGTTTGAAATATTCAAATTTTAAATTTTTTAAATTGAAATGTAGTTTTGCATGACAAGATAAAAGTTACCAAATACAAAGTTTCCTAACTTCTCAAGATATACAAAGTTTATTTTGGTTGTTTCTCTATCTGAGGTCATTTGAAAAATTCAAATTTTAAATTGGATAAATTCAAACGTAGTTTTCCTTGACAAAACGAATTCAAACGAAAAGTTGCAAACTACAAAATTCTATAACTTCTCAAGATCTATAAAGTTTATTTTGATCATTTCATCAAATATTTATCTGACATGGTGGTTCTAACATTGATCACAAATCTTATATATCTCTATTGTAGTTTATGTAGTTTCATAAACTACAGGACAAATATGTAAGATTTGTGAATAACGTTACTTTCATTTTATCATATGGAAAAATGACCAAAACAAAAAATGTACATCTTGATGAGCTATACAACTTTTACATTCATGACTTCTTTAGTCGAAATCGTTTAACATTTCAAAATATTGTTCGAAGTTGTTATTTTTTAAATTCAAATTTTGAAATATACATAAGAAAAGATAATCAAAAGAATAGTAGTAAGAACATAATATCTTGAGAGACCATAATTTTATAAAAATTTAGAAAAAACCATCACATTTAGAGTTCGTACGAGGGAGAAAAACTAGCTACAAGTTTTAGCCAGAGATTAAAAAGAGAAATAAGTGTTCATCAACAATTTAAAATTAAATTTCAAACAGTATTTTGAAGCAATAAATGAATTTAAATAGAAAAGTTGTCACTAACAAAGTTTCATAATTTTTCGAGACCTGCAACTTTTATTTTGATTGTTTCTCTATCCGAGGTCATTTCGAAACATTCAAATTTTAGTATTTTATTATAAATATTTAGCGTCTATTTACAGAGACGCCTAAATATAGAGCCGCCCTACAAATCAATTTTTAGGGACGGCTGGATATTGAGCCGCCCCTACAAATAGACACTATTTGTAGAGATGGCTAAAAACACCAACCGCCCCTACAAATCGATTTGTAGGAGCGGCTTGATTGAGCACCATTTGTAGGGGCGACTCAAGAGCCGCCCCTAAAAGATATAGGTAGTATTCCTACAAATCGTTTTTCACGTGGTGTTAGGATGTAACAAGCTATATTTCTACTTAACGAGAAACGTGCCATGGCATGATCGTGAAAAAAAAGAAGACACACGACGGATACGGGATACCTGCTCCTGCACGACAAACTCTCGAACTATATTGCGACACGCACGGCCGTTAAGACCACAGACGTTCCACACCAATAAGTTTTGTGCTAACATGGCAAACAAGTGTTTCGACTCTCGTGCTAACATGGCACATCAGCACCCCGTGATCGGGCGTACGCATGCCGTCCACGAGCTCTTGCAATGTCGACGTACGACGGTCTGGTCACTTGGACCGTTTGGACCTCTGGCGGCGGCCCATGCACGCTCTCTGCCGGGGCCGGGCTCGCAGCTTATTAGATGCATGCATGGTAGGTTGAAAAGCCCAAGGCACCAGCTAGCGTCATCTTCCATCTCTCGACTGGGCTGTCACGACGTCGCTGACAGCTGGGCGATCAGGCAGCAGCTGCGGCTGGAAAGCAGCATAGGAGTACTATACTATCACAGTGCATGGCATGCCACTATCTTCCAACACTGCCCGCGTAAAGGCGACAGGAGGAATTACCCGAATCGTCCAAGGACCGACCGTCGTCGAAGGCCGTGCTCGCTCGTTGGCAACCATGCATGTCAGGCCGGTGAACGCGAACTGGGCGCGAGCCAGAGCCTAGTCAGCTCCCCAGTTGGGATCCCAGCTGTCCTCCTGCAACGGCAAGAGACGGGGAATCCTCCTGCGCTTGTTCCTGCAACGGCAAGAGTACGTCCTTTTCTTCAGGAAACGGACCAGGCAGTCCCAGGCCAGCCTCAGGGTCACCGAGCAGGATGCTGACGACGGTGAACTCGCAGTCTTGTACTGTAGCGACCGGCTGGCCTGTATGCCTACTTTCCCCGGCGCTCCCGCCGGTGAACCTCCAACCCCCACGGCCTTCTCGGGCAGAGCGCGGACAGCCGGCAGCCTTTGGCCGTGCAGACAAAGCTCCCCGGCCGGCCAGCAGTTTGAACTGGGCAACGACGACGCACGTACCGTGCCAATCAACACCGTTGTTGATTTGATGCCACCTTCTGGAAAGTGGGCCATTTTAGCAAGTAGCGCGGCACAGAACATGAGCAAGAGCTCACGCGTACGTGTAAATACAATTACAAGTGCTGATAATACAATTACACAAGTAAATGCGCATGCATGCATGAGCACGAACACCGGAGCAATGAATGTTGGGATGATGATCGAGAGCGTTTCCCCGGCCCGCCGCCGCCGCCGTGAGAATGAATGAATCAGCGCGAGCGAGTTCATCTCATCATGGATCATGGCTGGGCTGGGCTCGGGAAGCCGCGCGCGTGCCCCCACTATATCGCTACTACGCCTGCATGAGCGCATGCAACACCAAGCAAATGCCGAGCAGTTAATGGCCGGCTTTGATCGGTTTTCGCAGCCAAAATCCACCCAAGATCTCCCCGCAATTACTGCGCGCCACTTCTCCCATTTCCCATCATCTGCATCCATCCATCGATCGCACACGTTCACATCTGCCCATGCATCTCGATCACCATATATCGTCCCAGAGTAGATAGAGTATATAACAAGTGTTTTACAAGTAGTTCCTGCCATTGCCGTGCTACCTGTCTTGTCTGCCATTGCCGTGCACCGTGCTATCTGCTCATCCTTCCCTCCTGCACATCTACAGCTTGCCACATGTCAACAATGGCGATGGCGCCATGCGACGACGTCGGCGACGCCGACTGGTATACGTACCACGTGCTGGGGGACTTGAACCTGTTGTGTTCGTCGTCCTCGTCGTACGCCATGGCCGCCGGCAGCAGGTCAGTTCATTGGACCGCCTCGGTCTCTGATTTCGACGGTGACATCGACCTTCTTCATCTCCTGGCTCCTCTTCTTCCTCATGTCAGGGCGGGAGATTGTCTGCCGCCGGCGCCGATCGCCGCTGCTCCTCCTCCTCCTCCTCCTCCTCCTCCCGGACCCGGTGTCCTTCACCTGCAGAGATGCAAAACCGAAGTCCTCGAAGCCTCTTCTTCTTCTGACGCCGCGTTTGCTGCAGCCGACTGCTTCTCGTCGGCTCTGATGAACCTACAGAGGTCATTCCAACAATTACTAGTTTGTTTCGCGCGCCGGCTGGCCATGGCGATTGCCTTGCCGACCTCGTCGTTCTTGTGCACTGATGATTGACATGACAAGTCGCGGCACCGTTGCAGGGAGGACGAGAGTTTCTACCTGCCCATGTACTCTGCGCCACCGCCGGCAGCAGTCGTCGGCGATCAGTACTGCTCCGACCAACTCCAACCCTTACCTGCTGACGGCGCACTCACGAGCCTTGACGACGCGCTCCTGCTGGCGCCGCTGAGCGACATTGATCTTGAGGCCTTCGACAATAATGCCGACGAGCAGAAGAAGCCTCCTCTCGAGCAAATGATTACGATCCCGCCGGCGGTTCATCATCATCATCATCATCATCCCGCCGCCGCCGGCACGCGAGCCCCACCAATCCACGGTACGATCGCTGGCCAAAATGCAGGTGTCGTCGTACAGGCTCATCAGAAGAAGAAGGCCATGGTCGCCGTCGAGGACGAGGACTCCTCCTATTTCGGACGAGGAGCAGCCAGTGGTGTCGAGACGGCCGTCGTCAGGGTCAGGCATCATGACGAGCATCGTCAAGCAAGCTCTGCTGCGGTGGCGCTGGTGCCGCCACCGCCGCAGCAGCAGCAGCCTATTCCGCCGCCGTCACTGCCACAGCCGCGTGCAAGGAGGAGCGGCGCCGGCGACCGGCGGCAGTCGTCAGCTCCGGCGCCGGGGAAGACGAGGCTGGACCACATCGGCTTCGACGAGCTGCGCAAGTACTTCTACATGCCCATCACCAGGGCGGCGAGGGAGATGAACGTCGGGCTCACCGTGCTCAAGAAGCGCTGCCGCGAGCTCGGCGTGCTGCGGTGGCCTCACCGGAAGATGAAGAGCCTCAAGTCCCTCATGGCCAACGTCCAGGTGACGCTCGATCGAATCATTCATATGCATGCAGAAAATTAACGCACGAACGATGATTTGCATTACCGTGCCAGTAATAAATAATTAATCACCATTAGTTCCACGCGTCGTCCTGAATGCAAGCTCTGCATGCGTGCGTGCAGGAGATGGGGAACAGCATGTCTCCGGTGGCTCTGGAGCAGGAGCTGGCGGCGCTGGAGACGTACTGCGCGCTCATGGAGGAGGACCCGTCGATCCAGCTGACGGAGCGGACCAAGAAGCTGCGGCAGGCGTGCTTCAAGGAGAGCTACAAGCGGAGGAGGGCGGCGGCAGTCAGCGTCATGGACATGGATCACATCTACAGCTTCGGCCACGGCCAGCACCATCACCACCAGCAGCCGCTGCCACCGCCGACAAGCAGTGCTGCTGATGACCGCCATGGCCAGCAGAGCAGCCGTTTCTATGGCTACTGAAAGATCGATACAGTCAAAGGACGAAGAAGTCTTGATATGGGGATGCAATGACTAGATAGGGGATTGGTAATAGATATTGTTAACTGTTCATGAGTGCAACAGTCATGTTTTCATTTCTGTTTGCACGGGTAAAGTGGGACCAATATATACGGAGTGTCTTATCGAGAACAAGAAGCATATCTATCAGTTGTGGCCTGTGGCATGTCTATGTATATACATATATAGTAACCTTTTTAACTACCAAATGATGCATGATTATCTGAGCTACTAGTATTGACATGGTTGGATTAATTACTACACATACAAATTGTTGGTTTAATAATATTTTTCCTTTCGACAAAATAGTTGATTCAGACTTGTTTGGCACAGCTAAATTTCACAAATAAAGCTTTTTTTTAGGAAATACCTTCATGAGCAACTTTCTAAATGGAGCCGAGCTGTTTTGGATAAAGTATTTGATAAAATAGCTTCACAGCTCCACCCATAAAGCTGTTTTAAGTGTTTAGCAAAAAAAAAAAACAGCTCACAATAACTCATAAAATTATTGTGAGCTTTACCAAACAGGCCCTCGGTTCTCCAGCTTTTAGCTTGGATAACTGAGCATTTAACTTCTCGTCTCATTTTCCCTTAATCAATTAAAATAACTTTTTATCGTGGTAACAAATTTTGTAAATAATATTATTGCATCCGTTAACTGAACTACGAGCATACAGCGTGCACTCTGTCCTATTTAGATGCACCTGAAAATCCAAAAGTTTATCAGACTCTTCATCACATCGAATCTTATGATATATGCATGGAGTATTAAATATAAATAAAAAAATAACTAATTACACAGTTTACCTATAAATCATGAGACGAATTTTTTAATCCTAGTTTGTCCATGATTGGACAATATTTATCAAATACAAACAAAAGTGCTACAGTATCAAAATCTAAAAATTTTTTACATCCAAACAAGGCATGGATCATAGATACTTTTGAAGCCATTGTTCAGATTGTGCAGTGAACTTGATTGCTCATATTTTTGTTTACTGCCTACATGCTGTCTGAGCCACATTCAAGTCACTGGCCACATTTTATTTCTTTGTTGAATTATTTTACTATGATACAGATCATAGCACATACACATACCATATAGGCATAAAGAATGCAACAACCACTATTACTCCCTTTCCCTTTTATAATAAGGCGCGCACATATATATGTATTTGACTAATATTTAGATAATAATTTTAAACTATTAGTATCATACAAACTAGATACCGTCAAATTTGTAAGCAATTGTACTGTTAAATAATAATTATAAGTTTATAAGATAAGAAATATAATATAAAATCAATAAATGATCAAAATGTAATTTAGGAAACAGTGTAATTTCAAACTACGCCTAAAACAGAATAGAGGGTGTCTTTTGAGTTTGTACTAGCGTCGGTTTCAACTGCGCTAGTATAAAGGAAAGTAAAAATAGTATTTCCCAATGCCGTCACTTTCATAGCCGCGGGTGCAAAGGCACCATCACCAGCTGGTATTTTTTTTCAATAGTAGATTTGACATGATTAAGCCAAACCTAGAAGTAGGATTTGACACTAAAACAGCAACGCCGACCAGGGGATCACTGAGATGAGGCCGATTTGGTGCTTGCTTTTCGTGCGAAATGTTACGGATATTTTATTCGGATGATCTCATCTCCTCGGATCCTCTTACGAGAAATCTATCCTAACTACGACGTCCCTCACGACCGCCTACGGATATCACCCACGACTACGCACGTACTCGTGGAGACCGGTTCCACCTCCGTGATATCAGCCACGACTCATCGTGGGCTCGAGTTTACTTGGGGCGAGAGTTTCCTCTCCCCTTTCCTCGACTTGTATAAATACCCGTGATCAATGAATAAAGAAACACCGGAGTTCATTCTATTTCTCTCTGTTCTCGTACTTTGGCATTCCACTTGTAACACGTTATCAGCACATCGCTCTTCCCTGCCCCAGAGGAGAATAGCTCGGTTGGATAGAACATCATCGAGGGATCGATCTCACCCTAGGGCCTCACCCCAAGGTAGAATCATGCCTTTCTCTCGCCGTAATCCTGCCTCAATGGCTTCTCTCATCCTACAAGTCGTCTGGATGGCGATGAACAGTGACACTTGGGCACACACTTCGGCAACAACCACCTTCACGCGGAACTACTGGAGGACATCCGGGAACCCTTGGAGAGGCTCGCGGCTATCGCTTTCGGGGCGAACGCCGTGATCTCGACAGGAACCCCGGGCGTTTTCCTGTACGACGTCGTTTCGGAGGACACTGAGGTGCAAACGTCGCCCCTCCGTCATGGTGTTCAGTGGTGTCGTCCACGGCTTCGCCCGCGACGCCACCGTCGAGGGCACCGACTCCACCAGCGCCTCCAGCGCTGGTCCTTGCCTTGCAGACTCCACCCCGACCTCGGTGCCCACTCCACGGTGCCGGCCCGTGCCCACCACCGCCACCATCCATGGTGGCCAGCCAATGGCTGTCACTGGGCATAGAGCCGCAGTCGCCGATCCGGTACCCGACGCCGACGCCGTCACCTGAGCGGGCTGCGCACAGCCCGCCTCCACGTCGTCCATCTCCACCAACCATAGCGGCGTAGATGTCGGCACCGACTCGGCTGCCGGCGTACTTCGTCGACCCGGCGCTCGCTGCTCCACCACCGCCGCCACCAACTCTGCCCCCGCGTCTCCGCCGCACGTGGATCAGCGTCCCCATGTTGGGTTAGCCGAGTCTCTCATCAAGAGAATCAAGCTCATTGCTGACCGCTATTGCAGAATTGCAATCTACCAACCTCATGTTGGGGTCATGCAGTCTTACACGCTGCTGAACTGATTCAATTGCGACCAACTGCATACCATGCAACGTCTCCGTTGCATCTAGTACATGGAAATCCCCCAAGCATTTCCCATCTGCGAAAGTTCGGTTGCGCTACATACGTACCGTTCTCACCACCGAAGCGTACAACAATGGGCCCCATAGAAAACTGGGGATCTATGTGGGATACAAATCTCCGTCGATCATAAAGTATCTGGAGCCCACCACAGGGGACCTCTTTACGGCCCGGTACGCTGATTGTATCTTCAATGAAGATCAT
>Ga0182004_10003457_pt1 | contig 12559 bp, 9 predicted proteins | sample Sormic07211540_1_FD_120479 | JGI IMG/M metagenome (GOLD analysis project Ga0182004, IMG submission 120479) | Endophyte microbial communities from Sorghum bicolor roots, Mead, Nebraska, USA - 072115-40_1 MetaG | ecosystem: Host-associated > Plants > Roots > Unclassified | place: USA: Nebraska... | reverse complement strand
CCGTGCAAACTGTGCAAACTCTAATCTGGACTACAGGATGTTGATCCAAGGGGCGCGGAGAGATTGAGTAATTTTGCACTTAACCGCCCGCTCTTAATTACACTTTTACAAATCCCTCCTTCCACCTCTCTCATGCGCCCCCTTGGATCAACATCCTGTGGTCCAGATTAGAGTTTGCATAGTTTGCACGGGAGATGAGTTTGTACTAGATCCGTTGCCTTCTAGCACATCGTAGAATCTATGACACTGATTTTTGTATAAACCAATGGAAATATATTCGGCATAAGAAGATAGCAAAAATGAAAACTACTACACTCTCGTACACAGAGCACTTTTTCACCATGGGTCGGTGTTGGATATATGGGCTCACGTAACTGCAGCGCCCATATATTCGATTGCATCTATCTATTGGGGCCAAGACCATGAGGAATGAGGTCCACGAAGGCGAGGAGAAACCACCAGCTAAATTGGAGATCAAGGCATAACGCTAGAAACTACGACGGGACCCCCACTGCCTACAGTGGTTTGCTGTGGTGATGACCCCACTGCCTACACCACACCTGCACGGGACCGTCATGCTTGGACACAATGGAGTTGCCCACCCTTAAGCACCATGCCAGGGACCACCCCCTGCGCTTGCCCCATTGGGGGCCACCCTATAGTGCGCGCGGGGGCTGTCCGCCTGCATCCAGCCACCCTAGATTTGCACCCGCACCCAATCACGTTGAAGGCAGAGCTGCCTGCAGTGGGGTTGCCCGGCTACCATGGATCTATGCGATGGGAGATGATTGAAAATGTGCTTTCTTGCATGTTTCCCAAGATGAGGCGGTGGCATGCACTTAGGAGGTCAAGCAACCAAGGAAGGTTGGCAGACTCCTTGCTCCTTGTGTTGAGAAAGTAGTCAATTTTGATATTAATAAATTGGAAGATAAATCACAATGATCTTAGAAACTAGCATGTAAAGTCCTAACATACTTGTTAAATTGGACAACAAAAAATAGCAATATGATGAACAACATCATGATCAAAGAACATGGAGTTCAAAAATGTCTATAAATGTACTCTAATGAACTCAGAGCTAAAGTGATTGCAGGACAATGATTCAAGTGTTAAAGTTTATTTTGCACAATGGTGCGCTATATCGAAGAGTTGCCAAAGGCTTGTTGCTTAAGTGCTTGGATTCTTATCAAAGCGAAGGTGGCTTTGTGAGAGATTTGTGAAGGCATTGCAGAGAGTGCCAGCAGTGCGGTAATTTTCATTTGGTGCATGCTACGGTGATGCATGTAATTACCAAGCCGTGGCCATTTCAAGTATGGGATTCAAATTTCATTGATCAATTTTATAACTCATCATAAAAAAAGGCATGGCTTCGATGGTTGTTGCCAATTACTTGTCAAAGTGGACTAAATTTTGTGATACATAAGTAGTTTACGGTCAAGTTGCATCTAGTAACAAGGCTTTGCTAAAGCTCATCAAAAATAAACTTGTGGACAATCCCAGAGATGGAAAAAGGCTGGTGGTGCCGAAGCATTGAACAAGAAAGAGACAAAAAGCTACAAGTTTGGTAGGTAGTCTCGAAGTTGGGAGGTCCATATATAAAGTGATCAAAGTAGTTGTACAGAGTTCATATGTGCTAGAGACGTTGCAAGGTGATCATCGACTAAGAGAAATTAATGGGAGGTACTAGGGAATGTATGTCTGGCAAAAAAACTAAGTATGCCCAAGCAATAGCCAATGACACCTGTCGCCCTTAGAACAGCATGGTCAATGTATATTCGCCCATAGATAAAAACAGCCGTTGAACTTGATAGCATCGCTATGGTTGCCATGTGTTTTTAAACTCACATATGCTTTGCTTAAAAACAAGTGGGCACATGTTGATGATCAAAATATACATGATAGGAGAGTCGAAGATGAATGTGAAAACATATATGAACAAGAAAAGAGCGGAAACAATCAAATTTGGAGCAATTTTCCATAACTGGCAACATCATGAAAAAACTAGTCCAGCCCGGTTTTGCATGCTCGCTTGGCCCTATGTAAACCGCATCAGGATGGTTTCGCAAAGCGGCCTAGGCCGCTTCTTGAAGTTGGAACCCAATGTTTTCCTTTGGAGAGTCATCCGGTTTTGTGGGAAACATGTAAATTGTGTGTGGAAAGGGTTTCCTACTTGGATAAGAGAACAAATTAATCTACTATATATAGTTTTTACCCTCTCTTTCCTATCTACTACTGCTCCTCCTTCGTTGTTGCTGCATGGCCAGTAGATCAATGACGACAAAACTCTAGAGCGGTCAAGCTGGCTAGGCTCGCCCATCACAGCCACATGCCACTCGTCAACATGTTTTCCTATTGACAAGGCTCCTTGTGGGTATTTGCATATCACGGTCATCGATGGAGGCACTAGATGAGGTGTTTGCCTGTGGACACAATGTTGCATGATGATCGTCCTAAAAGTCAGCTTGGCTGATCTTTGGCCCACCTATAGCGAGCGATCTAGCATCTTACTGCTGTGGTGACATAATTAAGGAGCGTCAATAGTTGGTCAAAACTACGCAACAAAGGACCATGGGAGAAGTAGATATGTGATGGCGGTGGCAACTCACGCCCAGTGGCACTAAATTGCGGGATGGACGTACTGATTGGCAAATTTTCTATATTGGGGTTCGAGAAGCAATCGTGCCTATCTAGATCACTATGTTTAATTAGGTGATCCATCGTGGATGTTTTCTAGTTAATAATGTTTATCTGCTCTCCTGCATTGTATGAGAAAGAAAACTGGCAAATATTTTTCAGTATATACTGACGACTTGTAGTGCTCTGCTATTACTTATTATTAGGTTGCACTATTAGTTAATACGTGCATAATTCATGTTTACTTTGGTCAATGACTTCACGGAACAAGCATATATGTGCTTCTTAACCTGATTTCCTTTATGAGTTAAGTTACGTACTGTGACTTTATTGAAATGGACTCATCGTTCTTTTCAAATGGACATTTTCTTGTGATTTGACAACGTCAGTTGGTCGTCAGTGTTTGGCCAATTGTGCTAACAATATAAATATCAATGCATCTCTTGCAGGCAGGAAAGTTCTATGAATCGCTTATATGAAAGTTCCTTTTCACAGATTTTTTCATAAGCATCTCAATTAGAACAGACCTTACAAATGATTTTACAAGGCACTACCCAAAGTTAAGCGAGGCCTTTGCAAAATTCAACCGCCTCAATTAAAGCGTGAAATTAACCGAGATGGTCGTTAATTTTTATTAACCAAGGAGATCATTTTTAACCGCCTTGTAAAATCAAATTTACGGTTCTAAAATTTATTAAAGGAGGCGGGCCTTATAAAAGAATCCTACCTAGAAAAATCAGGCCATTTTCGGAGGCGAGCATCTTAAAATGGCCCGCCTCGGTTAATATGTCCGAATCCACTAACAGTTGGCGAAGCCCATATGAGCATGTTTTCTAACTATAGGTATATATATACCGAGGAAACCCTAGGCCACTCTTCGAGGCAAATCCCTCTCCCAGCCAAGTCCCTTGGCTCCGCTCACGACTGCACCTTCACGGCGTGTCTCCCTTCCTCCACTCCTGACTGCACCGTCACCTCTCTCATTCTCTTCTCTCCCTCACTTCTCACGGTGCAGGTGGTGGAGGACCGACCTTCTTGAGGCGCCACAATATCGTAGGCATAGGTCCCACTCCTAGGCTGACGGCAGTGAGCCGCGCGGTGGCACACTAGGCCGGCAGCGGCATGCCTCGCAGTGGCTCCCGTGGCCAATGTGCAGCAGGGAGCAACAGGATGGAGGCACACACAGATGCGGCGACGGTGAAAGGTGGCACCACCATCTCCTTCGCTAGAACCAGTTGAGGAGTGGCTGCGGGGCCTGCATAGATCTGGTGATGGTGAAGGGCAAGATCTGTCGGCTGGAGGCCGGATCTGCGCCTGTGGTGGTCGGATCTGGCGAGCAGCAGGCCGGTGGATCCGGTGAATGGGCAACCTCCTCCAATGAGCAGATGCGATGGCGGTGTGGATCCGGCAAGTTGCGGTGCGGTGCGTGAATGGGTTCAATGGTCTTGTGGGTGGGCTCGCTGGGCTTATCCACGTATTTTTCTCTTTATTATTTGATTTACCGAGGTGGGTATTTCAATTGCCTTGGTTAAGGTTGATTTACCATGACCTTTTGGCCGATGCGGTTGTGGTGCCCGGCTCAGTAAATCTAAAACATCCGCCTCGGTTATGTTTTGTGTAGTAGTGTATGAAAGTTTCATTTGCATATGAACTACACAATTGATATCTATTAACACATGGTGTTCTCATAAGAAAACAGCTGACAAAATAAATGTGCTTCCACAAACGTCCAAAGCTTGAAAGGACAGCCCTTTGTTTGCCTAGCAAGCTATTATTTTAATCCTCCTGCAGGATTTTTTAAAATAGTGACGAGAACTGTAATTTGTGATACTAAGACCTTGTTCCATTTTATTGATTGGCTATTGTAGTATTTTCGTTTGTATTTAATAATTATTATTCAACCATGGACTAATTAGGCTCAAAAAATTCGTCTCACAAATACAGACAAACTGTGCTATTAGTTATTTTTTATCTATATTTAATGCTTGATGCATACGTCTCTAAAGATTTGATGTGATGGTGAATCTTGTAAACTTTTATAATTTTGAAAGCATCTAAACACGGCCTAATTTGATATTAGTTTGTGCCGTGAAATAATGTACTTTGTCTTAGGAAGTAGGCAATCTTATGTAATATATATTGAAATTTGCCATTTTCATTCTCCAGGGGCTGGGACTTCCATGTAAGCAATCTTGGTGGTCATTATTCTAAAAAATATAACTTTTGGATTTTGCAAACAGAGATCAAGTAAAATTATTTTGGAAAGAAGGATTACCACTACGCAAACATGAACTAGTAAATTATTGAAAACAACTCATTTTTTGCACTGTTATTTTGACCAAGCAAACAAATGGTACTGTTGATGCTGAAGATCGCTCCAAGCCAACACACCAACGAGGGCCTTGGACGTCCAGAGAGGATGTAGATCAACCTGCAACGCAGCAAGAATGCAGCATAATCAACCAAACCAAATAAGAGACCCATAAGGCCGATGTAGAGCCCGTTCTTGGCTGAAAAAGCGACCAAACTTCTCCTGGGAAGACCCATCGGAGAGGAGCACATGGAGGATCTTCTAGAACCGCCAGTAAGCAAGGCCACCTAGGATGCCGGCAAATCTCACCGGGAGACGTGCCGAACAGCAAGAGAAGTTGAGAAATAATGAAATTAGGACAAAGAATAGATGCGTTTTGTGTTTTGTCGATTAGATAGATGGGAACTCAATCGGCCATGTACCCCTTATTTTATAAGGGCTAGGGGTGGTCTTATCTCATAGGGAAAACAACATGGTACTATTATTATGTCGCCTTATGAAGTTTTCCTTAGACTAGGCCAAAATTATCATGGGCCTATTTAAATTGGCTTGGGTCTAATTTGATTGCCAAAACGAATTTATTTTACCATGTATACTATGATTTTTCATTACTATTATTAAATTCAGAAAAGCATCAAATCCTTATTGATAGTGTCTCCAAACATGATATAAGAATGTCTACCATTTATATTAACCCATCACACGTCAATTCTGAAAAAAATTCACCCACTTTCAGTTGTCTGATAACTTTATTGGTGGTGAATCTAATTTTCATATTTGGGGATTTACTTTCAACAGTTCGATCCAATAGTACTACTTTTCCCTCCTATAAGTACCACAACTTCATATCAGAATTTGTGTACTGAGAAGTTTCCAAGCAGAGGCATTTAGAAGTTCTCCATCGACTATACACCTTGGGTAACTATTTCATATTTTGTTTCAGTGAATACCTTCATTATTCAGAAAAAATCACATTTTATGTTGACATATAATTATTAGATGCAAATTTGGGCCGGCTAGAGGTAATGCATTGACTGGCGTATGCAATTTACTTGTAGGCCAGGCAACTGAAAAATGCAAATGAAGATCAAAGTGTTTGTGATCATCGGGATTATTGTCATCAATTCATGTACATGTACTCCAAATAAAATAGAAGGCGATGGAATGTACAAGGATATGCATGCCAAGGAGGTTCGCAAACTCATAAATACTGATGGAAGGGCTGCCCCAACTGGCGATTCCGTAGATCATGTGTGTCCACTTGGGAGCTTTCCTTGCAGGTCGTTGATCCACAGTTCTCAGGATACTACGTTTGATCTTGGTGGACACTAGAAGTCTATCAGAATGGAAAGAAGAACACATGAACTGTCAGTCTAACATTGTGTATGTCTGAACGGTTATTATGTGTTTCCATATCATAATTTCTATGTGTTATACGTTGCTGGTCGTTTGTCACTGAGTGGCAGTGTATTTGAAGTTTGTGTTATGTACTTAAGATAAATGTTAACAGACGAGTTCAATACTATCCATAATATGAAATTGCAGTTCATTGATGTATCTAAAATAGATAAATCCATTATTGAAGCTCAATATATTGAACAAAGAAAATGCATTGTTTTCCATATATATGTACATTTCTTAGTGTTTTTTTAGAAAAGGGAATATATTAATATCTCAGCTTCTGCATCGACTAATGCATATAGCTATTCCTTATTACACAAAACAACACAAAGGTCCACACAATCTCAAAAACAAAATTTTGATCCCAAAAGGAGAAAGGTCTAATTTTCCAAAGCAACATCTAAAATGTGATTCCATTATTGAATCTCCAACTGTTCCTCGCAAACACCTCCATCACTGTTGATTCAATCTTGCCGCAGCCCATCTTCATCATTTGGCGATCCTTCTCCTTCTAAAGTGATGACCAAAACTTGATCTAGTAAGTCCCCCTGAAGATAACCTTGAGGCTCTTTAATAGTGTATTTACTAGAAATCTTGCTGGAATTTTGTCTTTAAAGAAGACTAGGTATGTGGCCAATAAACATTTTATTGGGGTGGTCCAATTTCACTTCTAGAAGACAATTAATTGTGAAGATTGGATGGACATCATTAAGCGTCATATCCATTCAATACTCCAACCTATAATTCCACACTTTTGATTAGGGAGGGAGTGAGGTAGAGTTTTGGCAAGCTTGTTGGCAACCTTGTACCTCAATGGGTCTAACCTCATCTTGAGTCCATACCCGAGATACTATATATATATGGATCAATAGAGTAAGCCAAGATTAAGTATTGTTCTATTATAATTGGGTTCATCGCTCTTAAATTGAGTACTCTAATTCATTGAATGGGATTATAGTAGTAACAAATAGCGAATACATGGTGTCTATCAATGAGTTACCTTTGCTTGGCTCATACTCCATGGGTTTGTAGGGGTAGGCGGCACGTGGTGGTAGCCATGTCTGTCCTTTGTAAGACCCCACTTTCAAGTCTTAGTAGCCACTAAGCTGAAGCTGATGTCTGAAGTAAGCAAGTTTAGAGCAATCATTATCATTGACTTATAGTTATATCCCACATTTATCCTCCCTACGCACAGATCTATAATCTTGTTGTACTTGGATGTAGCTAGGACCTAAAACACACAGGTTCCCTGTGGATTCAACAAACCCTTGGAGTACTCCTGAGTGAATGGTATAACAATTTACTCTTGCAGATTTCTCTACAGATCATTAATGAGATGCCTAACTATTAAGGAGCATCAGAAAACTCTAGTGGTGTGATTGGTAGAACACCCGAGAATAGGATCGATTTGACCCCTGATGGTCTGATTATCCTACACTCATAGGATTTATCTAGTGGTGTAGTGTTGGCCAGCATGGGAGCTTAGGCTCTAGGCTGATAGTTGGGAGTGAAGATTGATGTTTGTATACAAGGTTTTCATGCTCATCAAAAAAACACTAATGGTATACAAGAGAGAGGGACTAGAAGAACACATGTTCTCCGAAGGCTCTATAAAATGTTCCAGAGGGCACCAGAATCCTTTGATGGTGCACCATAGAAAGAGCCCTTCAATAGTCTACAATGGCTAGTTCAACTGCTAATCAATGTGGCAGGTGCTACAAACTCTAGTGGGGGTCAATGGGCAAGTGTGCAGCCCATCCCGATAGCTATATTTGGGGTTGAGGGAATATATACCCCCATGGCTGTCTAATATGGATGTGATGGAGTGTGCTAAAGTTGTGAGAGAGAGTTAAGGGTCATCTTTCAGTGCTCTAGCCACTAAAAGTGCTTAAGGAAATGTTTGGTGATTAGTGTAGTTCTAGGCTAGTTAGACCACCCAATTGATGCTTTGTTCTAGGCCTAGCCTTATTGTAGTGAGGTTTGTATACCTCTTGCCCACTCAATGCTTGCGCACCATTCTTGTACATGCTTGCAATATTTCAAGGTTACACTAACAATGTTTGTGCTATGGTCGGCTAGCTTCTACATTTACTGGCATTCCTTTGGTTTTGTGCTTTACTTTTGTAGCCCAGCATGGTAGGTTAGTTGCTAGTATTCACTACAAAAATCTTTTGTAAGGTGGGTGACAAGTGTTTTGCAAGGCGGGCAACAAGTCAACAACGACCGCCACGAACGAAAGGCCTTGGTAAATCATGATTTACCAAGGCAGACACCAGTTGCCCGCCTCCGTTAATAAAAATAAAAAAATTAAAAAAAAACTATAATCCCAATGCAAGCCCATCCAAGCCCTGCGTCGAGCCCATCCGGTCGCCCTTGCGCCACTAGATCCGCCACAAGGAAGAGCGCCGCCGCCAGATCAAGCTGCTGCACCACCGGATCTGCCACCAGGAGGAGTGGGAGCACGATGTGCCACGCAGATCGAGGGCGTCGTGCTATCAGAGGATCAGATCGAAGGCGCCACGCCACCAGAGGGCCAGATCCACCATGGACGTGCTCCTCGTTGTTGATCCTTACCGAATCCATGCTGGATCTAGGAGCGGTGGGCCTCCCCTCCATGCGTCGACGGAGGAGGCCGCTGCCACTTGAAAAGGTGGGGGAGGGGCACTCTAGCTGCTCGGGGAGGTGAGGGAGGAGCGCCGCTAGATCCGCCACTGCAAGGCCACTGCACTGTCGGACAGAGAGAAGTAGCCTTGGGAGGAATGGGAGGCCGCCATCGACCGGATCTGGGAGGAGGACGCTGCTAACCAGGGGATCTGCACTAGCACGTCGAGCACCGCCACGCGAGGATGGGCACCACTACTCGGTTGGTCATGGAGGAGAGGGGGCTACCACCATGCTCGTCGTCGCTGGGGAGAGTGAGGGGCGTGGGGGATGAGAGGGAAAGAGCGGCTGTCCACGCTGTCGCTCGGGAGAGTGAGGGACACGGGGGATGGAGTGATGGAGGGCACAGGGAGAGACTGAGGGAGAAGTGCGGCTAAGGGAGGGATAAGTGAGGTAAACCTCTATATATAAGCCCGATATAGGAGCAATGGATACGAGCTCTGGTGGGCTTAAAACTTTGCCAGGATTTGTGGAGGTAGGCCTTATAGTGTGCCTGCCTCCGAAAATAGATTTATGGAGGCCTCCGGAAATAGGTCATTTTTGGAGGGCGGTTATTTTAATGTGTCTGTCTCCATAAATCAGTTTTTGGAGGCTGGCAAAAATTTCTGCCTCGGTAAATAAAAAGTGCCCGCCTCTGTTAATCCTAGGCATTAACCGAGGTGGTTGAATTTTATGACCGCCTTTATTAATAAAAGTACACCGTCTTGCAAAATCATTTGTGTAATAGTGATTAGAACCTTGGGTGCTAAATTCTTTTACAATTGAGATACAAAACACTTAGCAAAACTATAGAGGACATTAGTTTTAAATTTTCTAATTCAACCACCTCATAGGCATCATGGTACCTACAACACCCTTAGGACAACATGCAAGAACTCATATTGTGAGGGTACTAGCTTTGAATGACATCGTAACACCTTATCCAAAAATTGCAAATGTCCTAGCTAGGTCCTAACATGGTATGAGCCCAAATAAGCATAGCACCAACCTTACAGTTTCATCTTTGCTTTATGCAAAAGGATTAACCTACTGGTGCTAAATTTGGAGTTACCAAGAACTATAAGTTAGCCCTCTCCTTCCCATGTTTCAAGGTGGTACTAAATAGACAAACGACAACCACACATGGGACAATAGGGTGAACAACTATAGGATATGAATGCACCATGGTGTTAGATTCACCTTCCTGAAGCATTGATGCCCTTGCCAGCTCACCACATACATAGCAGATGCTTAGCACCACACCTCCATGGGAAACACACTAGTATGCATTGTACACCTCCAATGTAAAATGCATCTCACACACATGTGGTATGGGTTAATGCTTTGAATACCATATGCAACACTTAACATAAACAATTTTCTTACAATCCACTGCTCTCTGCATTTGCATGTGTTGAATTATATGTTGTCCATGGAGGAATACAATTCGCACTCTTGGTCAACTTTCTTTGTCAACTCATTGATTGGAGTAGCAATGGTGCTAAAATCTTTCACAAATCGTCGATAGAAACCAGCGAGTCCAAGGAAGCTACGCACTTGGCTCACATTTTGTGGAGGCACCCACTCATGAACAGTTTTGATCTTATCCTCATCCACCTCCACACCTTGACCTGAAACAACAAAGCCAAGAAAGACTATCTTGTCTGTGCAAAATGTGCACTTGTCAAGGTTAGCATATAATTTTTGCTCTCGTAGGACAGCAAGCACACTTTGGATATGCTCAACATGTTCATCAAGAGACTTGCTGTAAATTAATATATTATCAAAGTAAACCACAACAAACTTGCCAATGAAAGATCTAAGCACATGATTCATCAATCTCATAAAGTTACTTGGTGCATTAGTCAATCCAAAAGGCATTAGCAACCATTCATACAACCCAAACTTAGTTTTAAAAGCTGTTTTCCACTCATCTCCTTCTCTCATTCTTATTTGGTAATAGCCACTTCTCAAGTCAATTTTAGTGAAAATTATTGCACCACTAAATTCATAAAACATATCATCAAGTCTAGGAATGGGATGCCTATACCTTATTGTAATGTTATTAATAGCTCTACAATCAACACACATTCTCCATGAATCATCTTTCTTAGGAACTAAAAGAATAGGGACTTCATAAGGTGAAAGACTTTCCTCCACATACCGTTTTATCATCAATTCTTCCACTTGTTGCTGAATTTCTTTTGTTTTCTCTGGGTTGGTGTGGTATGCAGCTCGGTTTGGAAGTGAAGCACCAAGAATAAAGTTAATTTGATGTTCGATTCCTCTCTTAGGTGATTGCCCCGGTGGTTGAAATTGTGTTTGAAATAAGTTGGGAAAAATAAATTCAAAAAAGGAAAGGGCACTGTGCTTGAGTGGGGCGAGCGCCTCTCTTTCAGGCCCACCCCAGAAGCCAGACCGACCACCCCGCACATCCCCTCCCCCGCGTGCGCCAGCAGCGCCTAGCGCCGACAGACCACGCCCGCCGTGTGGTCGCCATGCGCGCCGGTGAGCACCACGCGTCGCCACCGGCCAGCACACTCGCCTCGCCCCTCCCTACATATTCGCGTCCACCGCTCTTGCTCTCTCTCTCTATCTCTCTCTCTCGGCAGCAGCCGCAATACAGCAGCAGCCATAGCCATGCCATTTCTGCCGCCGCACAGCTCCGCGCTGCTCGCCGTAGCTGTCTTCTCTCACCTGTGCACCCTGATCAGAGCACCTCAAGCTCCGCCTCAACCTCGTGCACCACGCTCAACCGCAGAGGTGCGCATGGCAAGTGCATGAATCCCTCACCGGAGTTGTGAGAGCTCGCCAGAGTCCTCGGCTCCCGTAGCCAGCTCTCCTCTCTCCCTCTTTTTCTTTGTCTTTGTGTGCATCAGATTCCTCTTGTCACGATGAACCTTCCAAGCCTCTCTTCACGCACCCACGTCATCATGCCGCCATTCATGGTGAGCTCCTCCGACCACCCTGAGGGCACGAATCGGTGTGCCTCGTCATAGGGAACACGCTGGTGCCCACCCCGTGACCAGGGACCTCACCGCCGACGAGCTCCGACGCCGGAGCTCTCTCCCCTTTCAGTGTGCCACTAACGAGTGGGACTAGGGGCCCGCTTTATCAATCATTGTGAAAGGCTCAGGGTGCACTGCACATAGTGCACCAAGCGTTACTGCACCGAGTTGATTTCCATTTTAAATAAAAGATTTCTTGAAAATAATTTTAATGATTCAAAAATCCATAACTTGATTTCTAGAGCTCCAAAAACGATGAAACAAAATTTGTGGTGCTCTGCATGTGTAGATCTACAAGATAAAAATATTGCATGTAATTTTTGTGAGACTTTTCTGTATAGCTTTATTTAAATGATGAAAATGCTGATTTTTTAGGAAATACATAGTAAATCAAATGTAGTTCAGAAAAATGTTCTTTTTTGTTTTACTAGCTTTGTATCAAGGCCTTGTTTAGTTCCCAAAAAATTTTGCAAAATTTTTCAGATTCCCCATCACATCGAATCTTTAGACGCATGCATGGAGTATTAAATATAGACAAAAATAAAAACTAATTGCATAGTTTGGT
>Ga0182004_10003456_pt1 | contig 12562 bp, 12 predicted proteins | sample Sormic07211540_1_FD_120479 | JGI IMG/M metagenome (GOLD analysis project Ga0182004, IMG submission 120479) | Endophyte microbial communities from Sorghum bicolor roots, Mead, Nebraska, USA - 072115-40_1 MetaG | ecosystem: Host-associated > Plants > Roots > Unclassified | place: USA: Nebraska... | reverse complement strand
TAGCCATTGCATGGGAGACTTATTCTCTTCTAAACCCGACCGTTTCCTCAGCCACTACTGCTGTTGGCTGTGATCCTCCTAGCCCGGCGCCTGTATTGCCTACCCACAAAGGAGTCTACAACAACTTGCAATAGGCAAAATTTGGTGCGGGACACTTATTTTGTTTGTGCCTTTTGATCTAGGACAGCTATTGTGGAAATCAGCCAGTGGACATTAACTTCTTTTTTCATGCATTGGCTGTTGGGCACAATTTAGTGCCCTTCTGCACATGTTTGTTCCAGAATACCAAATTGTGTCCTGCAGAAAACTTCCCACAATGCATGCCTTCGTACTACAGAATTTGGTTGAAAAATATAAGCTTAATATTGTACCTGGGTATTTTCTTTTATTAGGTCAGATGTAGAATTTGGATTGGACCATTCAGTTTGTTACTTTTTTTTTTATTAAGTCAGATGTACACGTTGGTGCTATTTCCTGAGATTTAAAAGTTCTGTTTGGAAATAACTTCATCCTTCCATTTTTTTTTTTCATTTGTTTGCAGGATAACATTTCTCATTGCAGAAGCTTGCCTCATAGGAGGATCGGTGAGGAATGCAAAGCACACCAAGTATTTAGGCTACTATATGAAGCATGACTTGGTGAGCTGTGCCACCCTTCGCAAGGGAGTCTTTGCAGCCGCGGCTGCAATGATGATCATCAACCTCCTGGCATCCCTTGTGTACTACTGGAGTTACTCAAAAGCTGCGACGGGTGGGTTCATGAAGCACCAAAATGAGGTTGGTGTGGGCATGACGGATTACGGCCTTGACAAGGGTGTTTCTGGGCCCTGAGTGAGATGGAATCTTACTGGCGTTTCTGTACTAATGGTTGTACCTGTGGTATGATATATCGTTGAAATGTATGTGCACGAAGTTCTGTTGTTTCTCTGCGGTGTGAATGATATACCATGATTGTACTCAGACATGTGATAGTGGTGATGTTGTATGGTCGTGATTTATCTGTGAAAAATGTGGTAGCATTAGCTGTATTTTCTGTTGCGCACGACACGGACATGGCTTCCTGCTCACGGTGGTGGTTGTAAAGCAGTAGAAATCAGAAAGCGGGACTTCAATGTTCTTCGCTGTCATTAGATCATGCAAGGTAGTACACTAGTACTGTACTGATTTTGCACTAAAATGGCATCTGCTGCGCATGCAAGGACCGGCTGCATCTATTCGCCGCCTAAGGTGAAATTTACTGCACATAGTTATAGTTTACGTTGACGTAGAACAAAAGAAATACTCCAATATTGTCGACAGCACAAAACATTGCCCTAAGAAAATTTAAAACATGTTAACCACCCGTCACGATTTGAGTGCAAGATATTTGGATGCATCGACCAATTTAACTTAAAAGTTTAAGATACTACATTGAGGTATGTGATTGTTATGTAGGTATTTTTTTGGTTAAATTAGTTGGTGCATGGAAAACAATATACCGTTAGTACCCGGCGTGTTGAATTTGAATTCTGGCGGTTTCAGTTAAACAAAATGATTACACTTGACTCGTACTAATTTTGTGTCTGAAGCCCGATGCAATTAAATAAGAGGGTATTTGAAACTGCTCCACTCCATGTTTTTCAACACTGCTTCACATTTTTTAGCCAAACAGGTTTAGCTCCACGCACTCTATAAACTCCATGTTTTTTTTGTGTGCAGTCAGGGGTGGATCCAGAATTGGGACAAAAGGGGGGGCTAAATAGTGAAGGTTTAGAACTAAAGCTAGAGATTAATGGTAATTTGAAACAAAGTACTATGGATTTAAAGGCATAAATCAGGATCTAGGGGGGCTACAGCCCGAGCAGCCCACCCCGTGGATCCACCCCTGTCTGCAGTTGCTCTATGGTGAAGTTAGTGGAGCATAGTTCGTGAAGTAATCCTAAACATGTCCTAAAATAATTACAAGTCAGCTCTTAATTCTATGTTCGAGGCCCTCGGGAGGCTGCATGTAGGGGGTTCATTTGCATGTAAGCAAGTTGATCGCCATTATACACATTTTGGGTTAATCTAGTTGTTTCATTCAACTCAGTATAGTAGTATTGAGCCAGAGGTCTTGAGTTTAGAATATGACAAGCGCAGCTGAATAAATAATTACACCAAATCTTATTTCCACGTTTGAGGCCTTATTTTATCTCCTACCTTTGCGTTGACAAACAACAATGCAAGTCTTCCTAATGACATGTAATTATGTATAGAGAATGATGATGACAAAGCATATACAACTTAAATGCATTACAGGTTACGAGTGAGTTGTATGATGTCCCTTCCCCATCCCGCTTATATGAGATTGATGAATCCTAATGCAAAGAAGGGAGAAGAACCTCAAGTAGTCCGGACAGGGCAAATTGTAATGAAGAGAGTAGTTCAATTTGTCACATTGTAACACAGACATAATTCAATTTTCTTTGGGTACAATAGGCAGTCATAAAGGTGTCATGTGTGCAAAATTAATTTCTTGTGATCTATATATTGTCATCATACTACTAGTTAATTCTTTGTGCTTCAAATAATGAGGTTTATTTACAGGTTATTTTTAGAGCAAGATATTAGGCTTATTTCTGGACCATTCTTAAAAAAAGAGTGGAAAGTAAGTTTAAAATGGGCTTCTTATATGCTAAAGATAGTGGAAGGAGATCTTTACAAAGCATGGATGATTCTCGTTCAATAGGCTTAGTGATTAGCTTACCGTCTCTCTTTTCTGAGTTGCATTTTTAAAGCTTTATTTACACATATGGGCCAGGAACCGTAACAATGAAGGGTTGTGTGCATGACTCATAGAAAAGGCTAGAATATAATTTACGTATCTATATAAGTTTTTCTGTGGATTTTAAAGATTGAAGTTCTTGTCTTTTCTTTGGTTCATGTGAATCTAGAGTATATGTGAAACTTTTCTTAATGTAGACTCAAAAGTGCACTACACCATTAAAACCAAACATCATATGCACTGAACTCTAAATATCGTTCAACATTCATTGCCTGATTTCTAGTAGGTTTGAAGGTGGTTTCATCGTGTATTTAGTTAAGAAAAATCTAGTAAAATACTTGGACAAGGTTTTAAAACCGCAAAAAAATGTCTCTAAGTTTCTAAAAATTTTGATAAAAATGTTAGAGATAGACTCAGATAAAAAAAATCCAAACAAACTATTTAGAGTTTATGAAAATATCTCATTTTTTAGAAAAATAGATTTACCTCTAGAAAAATGGGAAAATCTAGAAAATTCTCAACATTCATGCTAGTAACTTCTCTTATTTTTGTCGTGGAAAGTTTTCCAAACATTTTTAGACATTAATTAAAATATTGTGGAAATATCCAATATGTTTTTGGGATATTTTTTTGAATTTCCTAGAGCCAAATCTAATTTGCTAAAGCTTTTAGAGATATTTTTAGGGCTCTGGTTTTGTCATCCGTAGTGTTTCAATCTATCTCTAAGACTTTTTCCATAAATTTTAGAAGTCAGAGATATGCTCCATGGTTTAAAAATCTTATCTACCATTTACGGTTTTCCATTAACTAAAAAAAGATGAAACCACCTTCAAAACCTCCTTTGAGAGTTCTGGATAAAATGTGTTTTACAATTTGATTGAGAAGGAAAACAAAACTGTGGCGATAGTTGATGGAGATAAACTAAGGCCTTGTTTAATTTGCAAAAATTTTTAAGATTTTCCGTCACATCGAATCTTTGGTCGCATACATAGAGTATTAAATATAGACGAAAATAATACCTGTAATTTATGAGATGAATCTTTTGAATCTAGTTACTTCGTGATTGGACAATGTTTGTCAAATAAAAACGAAATGCTACAGTAGCAAAAAAAAATAAAAAAATTTGCGAACTAAACAAAGACCTTTTTCGGGTTTGGTGGTTGTGGTAAGGAAGTGGTAATACCATGTGTTGGGCTTCACAAAAACAGTGAACAGATAGCCCAAGACTTATGGTCTCAAGTCCAGCTCATTAGCCCATCATACAGCCCACGTAATCATGCACGTGCAATGTGCAGCCGTCGTTGCCCAATTCAACATTTTCCCTCCATCTTCCGGCTTCCGCTATATATATATCTACCTCCCCTGCTTGTCGCATCCTCTCTGCTTCTGCGTCTACTCTGAAACCACCAGCGCCTCACCACCAATGGCGCGTCCTCGTTGCAGCAACGCCGTCTTCGCGTCCTTCAACGTCCTCACCCTCCTCCTCGGCGCGGCCGTGCTCGCGTGGGGCATCTACGCGGGCGCGCCCCACCGCGGCGGCGGCGCCACCGACTGCCAGCGCTTCCTCCGCACGCCGGCCCTGGTCCTGGGCGCGGCCGTCATGGTCGTCTCCATGGCCGGCATCGCGGGCGCGTGCTGCCGCGCGTCGCTGCTCCTCTGGCTCTACCTCTTCCTAGCGGCGCTGCTCATCCTCGCCACGCTCTGCTTCGCCGTCTTCGCGCTCGTCGTCACCAACGCCGGGGCCGGCCAGGCCGGCCGTGTCGGGGAGAGGGTTCAAGGAGTACCGGCTCGGGGACTACTCCAGCTGGCTCAGGCGGAGGGTGGAGGACGACCGCACCTGGGGAAGGATCAGGAGCTGCCTCGCGGAAGCCGGCGTGTGCCGGAGCTTGCAGAGCAACCGGACGTTCAATGAGTTCGTCAACGGCAACCTCTCGCCGGTGCAGGTCAGTGGGCTTTGCTAATTCTTGTCAAAGACTTCTTTGCTTGCTAAAAAAAATGCTTAATTGTTTGTTCGCGTGGTTTCAAGTTACACTCATAGAACTAAGAGCATCTCCAAGGGTAATGCATTTAGACTTTGTATTTACTAATTTGCAAAAAAAATTTAAAATATGCTATCCAATGGTTTTGTATTTAGATTTTACAATTTGCATAACTTGGTATTTTAGAGGTCTAGACTTGACATATATGCCAAGCCCCCCGGCTTTGCAAATCATGATCGTCCCTACGCCCGCGCGACTCTGGCTGCATTCCGTCCACCCACACGACTCCTCTACGCGCGAGCACCACCAAGTTTTGCCACGAAACTTTGCCGCAGAGGATCAGGACAAGGCGAGGTTCAGGACGGGGCGAGGTTCATGATGGGTGAGGACCAAACGACGCGGCGCGAGGACCTGGACGGGGCGACAACGGCTGAGCGAGGAATGCCGCGATACGAAGGCGCGCGACGCGCAAAGAATTACCGGCAACGAAGAAAATCGCACGCCAAAAAAAACCTTCCGGGGAAAAAAGTGTGGGCCCAAAATTTCCTCAATGCCAAGTAAAAATGCAAAACCGTTGGAGATCACGCCTTTTTATCTTTGCCATTTTTATTTGGAACTTTGCAAACTCCATCAAATACAAAACTAAAAATACATGCTCTAAGGCCCTCTTTTGCATCTCTGTAATAGCTATCTGCTAATAGTTAATTGTTAGCTAGACCTCTAGATATTAATTATCTTATTAATTGAACCCAATTAGATAATAGTTGTTAGTAGTTATCTATTAGTAGCATTTTTCATTAGCTGTGGATCTAAACACTCTCCAACTAATAGGTAGCTAATAGTTAGCTAGTTAATATTATATATGAGCTAGCAGATAGTGAATCCAAACAGGTTCTAAGTAATGATCTACTATGTGACCTTCATAATATAAAAACTAATTGTGAAGGTAAAAAGTGGCTGAGTTCTTAAAAAAGGTTATACTTTTTGTATGAAAAACTGTATTTTCTGTGCATGTATTGTTGCAATTTTTCTTTCAAAAGTAGTATGGCCTAGTTTTTGTATTTTGTCCATGTTCTTCAGTTTCGTAATCTTAGTGTTACCTAATGCATGCATGTATCCTAAAGTCAACAGGAGGACATCTTCATCTCATCACCTGAACTGCCCTTAGATATTTTTGAAAGCAAACGCTTTCTTGACCCATTCTAGTGAAGTGATCCAGTGGATTGCTCAAGTTGCTTTTTTTAGCGTTTAACTGTTTGTTTAGAACAGGCAGAGAGCGACTCTTTGCAGGGGAAAAAAAACACAGGTGACAGCACGGTGTGTACTATTTTATGCTGTACGCAGGGGCAAGTGCTAAAATCTAAATTATTAGGAGGCAATTTAATATATTTTGGAATTACATATTATACAATTAATTTTCATGTAGACAAGGGGGTTGAGGTCATATTTATAAACAACGTTTGCCTTTTTACTCGCTCAAGCGTGTTGCATGTTTTTTTTTCTTGATAGAATGCACTACTAAATATAATGTTTTGGTCACCTATTTTCAAGTTTTCAACATTCCTCCCAATTGATATTTACCAACCTATTCTTTCCTTCAAGTGTATACAATGTGAAGTTGAGAGATATCGGTAAGTCAATTTGAGATGTACACAATGTGAAATTTTGTGAAAGTACTGGTGTCTAGAATAACCAATGCAAGTCAGTACCTTTCATCTGGCATCACTGAATGTGATATTTAGCAACCATCACGACTTCATCAAAGTCATACATGGGCAATAGCTAGAGTAGATGACCAGCACAAACTTGCAATCCATATCATAGGATTTCATCGTCGTTAACAACTCTTGTTCAAGTACCGACGAAAGTTTTCAGTAGAAGACAGTGTACATCCATTGACTTCGTCTTAGATGTGCACTTGCAAGAGCTGCTTCTTCACTCTACATGTACTTTTTCAATAAAAAACATTTATGTTGCAAAACGGTCAAGTCTACATTACACACTCAGACAGTCAGATTCATCTGTAATCGTGCATTTTCTGAAAAAAATCGTGTTTAAGCTTAATGACTTTGTGATCCAATTTGCATTGTGTTTTACAGTCTGGATGCTGCAAGCCCCCAACTGAATGCAACTTCGCATACCTGAACGAGACCTACTGGATGAAGCCCTCAGGTCCTAGCAACTCGTCCAACCCTGACTGTGACGCCTGGTCCAACGACCAGTCTGAGCTCTGCTACGCCTGCCAGTCTTGCAAGGCCGGCGTCCTGGGTAACCTCAAGAACAGCTGGAAGAAGATCGCCATCATCAACGCTGCGTTCATCGCGCTCCTCATCGTCGTCTACTCCCTCGGATGCTGCGTGCTTCGGAACAACCGACGGCACAAGTACGCCCTGGTTGGGAAGTAGTAGCTAGGAAGAAGAGTTTGGTTTGGATCTTCAGAACTCAGAATTAGGATGCGTGCCACTGCCATGTAGGAGTTTGTTTGTGCCATTGCTATTTCTGAAGCTTCTGTGCAAGAATGTTGATGGATTGGATGGGTCTTCTTCTTCTTTGTAAATGGTCATCATGTGTGCCATGGGTCATGGCCGGGTTCCTATCAGTATGATATATGTGAGAATAAAATGGAACCATGGATTTTGGATCAGACATTTTATCCAAATCATACTTTTTGTTTAAATTTCAGATTGACAGAAACAGAGTAGAAGTTATGAATCAATTATTTTCAAGGGAAGTGACACTATGACCACTATTATCATGTTTGGAATTTAGATTGTGCAATGTGGAGGCTTTTGTTTCACGAAAGCTACAAGCTAGATACCCTGAATTCAAGGATAAAGTATTGGCTGTTTGGGATTTTCAGATGAATCATTGCCTCAGCATATTCAGTGGGCACATACAACTAGCAATAGTGCTCAAGGATCCTAGGTCACTACTAGCTAGTAGCAATGCCTACTACAATTGGCAGAACGGGTCCAACCTTTTGACAAATCTACGGAAGTGCTGGTAATATATAATTATTTGCTTTTCCAGCTGATCGAGATCCAACATGTGAATGTGGTTATTGTTCATAGCCTTTTCTTTTTCAGTCTTGATGAGTATTTGGTGTTCCACCGTATCTGAAACTGAACAAAAGAGAACTGTAAGAATCTGATGTAGCTTCAAATCATAGCCGCTCCTATTTCTTATCTTTGAAAATAGGAGTATCATATATAATAAACAAACACAGCTGTTCTGACAAAGTATTCAGTCCAGCGAACATTTTCCTATCCACAGTAGTGGCGGATCCAGAAACAACTCAAAGGAGAGGCTAAAAATAAATAGTACAATGTATTTTTAGGCCACATCAGATAGGGCTAAATCTATATTTTTCATGGGTTATCTTAGGCTGGACAAATGAACTTTTAAGAGATTTCTCGGCCGCGCCCTGGGCTGCAGCCCGGGGCCTGGATCCGCCCCTGATCCACAGTGTGGTGTACGCTTGAAGCATGAACTAGTGTGCATACTTTGGATGGCACAAGTACAATAATGCACATATGTTCCCTCAACTCATATAGTTATATTTACACATTGATTGACATACCCCCACACATGAATATGCTAGCTGTAATTTGTTCATTGTTGAGGGTGCTATTTACACATTGACATACCCACACATGTATAGCTACCCAATTGAGCCTTTTGGAACCGTTTGACAGTTCCATTTCCATATGATAGTGTCTTATTGGACAGGACTAAGGATTAGGATGGACATGAAAGTCTGTCGAGATCTTTCTTAGAAAGGCCGACCGAGACGAGCCAAGTCAGCAGGGGACTTCCTTGGGCCATTTGTATGTAACTAACTGTTGTCTAGGAGTTGTGGCTCCTTTTTTTTCTTTTTTTTTTCTGTGAGACAGACGACAGATATGTGTCAATTTCGATTCAGTTTCACTACCTATCGAGTTTGCTACAGGGTATCGAGCGAACTATAATGACACTGCCCTGGGAAAACGAATCTGTATAATGTCCTGTTGGCAGTGTGGTACTAGCTAGCTGCTACTGTAGTAGGGAACAGGGAATTGCATGTGAGTGTTCGTCGGATTGAATCATTACCTCGCCAATCTTAGTGGTCTACACACAAGTTGCAATAGTTGTGTCGAATCCTAGGCCTCTAGCTCCTAGATGGAACGACGGATACAGTTGTTGTATACGGTGGGTTCAGGTTCAACGCCTTTTCATACTCATAAACCTACTGAAGTATTGATGATATACACTACTATTTGACACTGGTTTCCTGCTAGATCACAGCATGATGATAGTCCTCGTTGTTTCGATCCCAATGTTGAACTGGACGTTAATGCGGCCTAGTTTTCTGAACCTGAAATGGGAGCAATGAGAAACTTGAAGCTTTATTTGAAGATAGAGGACAATGCTTACTTTTAGTTCTAGTCTTGGTTACAATAACTACCTACTTCAGTGGAGAGATAAATAAGTGCTCCCTCTCCTAGTACACAATACGAGTCATTTTGGACTACAAATTTACGACAACGTGTTTAAATCACCTTTGCTCACACCACCTCTTTTTTCCCTTAGGAGTACAGTACATACAGGCTAGTAATATTATGCCATATTTTGAACATACAAAAACAGAGCCTTATTAGACCAGAAAGATCCTCAGCCCATCTCATCAAGACTGCAGACTCCACATACAAGCAGATTATATTTTGCCCACCCAATTAATAAACCAAAATTTGCTAGTTATTTAACAACAAAACTTGTTTCACCAAATGGATTGATGGCTTGTGTTCATCCTATGCTGCGAGGGAGGAGATACAGCAAAACCAGGTCCATCTTTGCACTGACATGTACTTGCACAATAGTTACATTACCCACTGGTACTGCTGCTAGTACTGCTAGCTATAGCTATAGTAAGTTGGCCCCCGGAGACAATTCATGGGACAGAGCTCTCCCATGCCCATCCAGATCAGACGACGGCTTCAGTTGCGGTCCATGCATGACATGCCTGGTGCCCAAGGATTTTCATTGAATCCTCTCACACCTCTCATGCAGCTCTGCACCTGCAGTCTCGCAGTTGCTGCTTCCGTCCCTGCAGTGCAATCAGCAGGCAAATGTTACTGACAGCGATGGAGGATATGTATGTGAAATTGTTTGTCAGAGAGAGTCATTCATATAATATTCTTCAGTGTTCCAACTTCTAGTAAGGTTAAAAAGAAGCACCTTAATTTAGATGGATTATCGTGTTATGAATGGGGCAAAAGTTAGCCTAAGTAAAGAAGAATGTTACTTTGGCCAAATCAAGAACTAGAAAAGGAGGCAATATAGCTGTATATTTCAGTAAACAAGTGTGCATTCAAATAGAAAAAATCAAAGCCCTGGACTTTTTGTAGTAGAAATGAAAAGTAGTGTACTAGTGTGAGATGGAAGTGCAAGGGTAGCTAAAACTTCAGAGTATGGCATATGGATATGGAATGTACCACAGATACATCATCACACTTGTGTAAAAGAAGAGACATTTCAATCACTGACAGGAGGTACAGTAGTACAGCACTATATTAGTAATGATAACTGTCAATATAATAACCGTCAACACCGAGAGCCCTGAATTCAGAATACTGAACTTTCAGATACTCATCAAAATCTAAAGAAACAAATAGCAGATGTAGACTAATATATTTACTGCACATCTATCACATAAAGATTAAACTAGATCATCCACCATCAAATCAAATTATAAAAATACTCATTAACAGAGCGAGGACACTACACTCACCCTGAGATGTGAGATGAGATCATGAGACCTCAGCCCAGCTGGGAACGGGATCCTTTGCAGAGGCATTGCAAGAGCTCCACCTGCGTCTTGAGACACACAACGTAGTCCAGCGTCTCGGTGAGCAGGGAGAGGCCACGCATCGCCTCCCCTCCGGGCACAAGGCTCCTCAGCACCTGCAGCCTCGCCTTCACCATCCTACTGGCCGCCACCATTGCACTGCATCTGCTTCCACCACCGCTGCCCGCCGCCAGCTGCAGCAAGCTCCTCCTCTTCCTCCCGGCGGCGGCGGCGCTGCAAACCCGGCGTGACCTCCGCACGATCCTCCTGCTCCGGGCTTCCTTCCTGACCCTCGCCGCCGCCGCCGCCGCGGCGGCCATCTCGTAGCCGGCGCCGCCCATGATACGGCGCAGGAGCGCCTCGTTGCGCTGCTCCGCCGCGTGCCTAGCGACGAGCGCGCGCGCCCACGCCGTCGAGCGCGCCGCGCTCGGGCGGGCCCGTGCGGAGGACGCCAGCGCCATCGCCACGTCGGAGGACAGCCGCACGGCGTCCCGGCGCTCCCGGAGGCCCATCGACTTGGATGCCTGCCCTGCCGCACGCAGGCTCAGCAGGAGCTGCGCCATGAAGGCCTTCTTGAACCTCCTCGGGGCATGCATTGGTGTCACTATAGCGACCAACAACAAGCAATGGCTAGCTAGCTTCGTTCAATTCCTTTGCTGCTTCTTGTTGTTTTTTCTTTCAGTTGGTTCTTGGAAGGAGGAGAAGAAGGTGGGATGGGTTTGTAGGAGCTTCAGCTCCAAGAGGAGGTTTATGTGAATATAAAGCAGCAGCAGCAGGTAGCTAGCTAGGTGAGCCCAAGAAAGTTGCATGTGGCCTTGCTCAGCTGCTATTCATTGCGCAGCGTGCAGGGCATATTGTTATGCTTTGAACCATCCATTTGGATTTATTAAAACAAACAGCCCTGTTTGCATTGGGATATAGACATTTTTAGTACTGTATGTACTAGTATTTTTTTTTGTAAACTCCAGAACAAAATTCGGATAGAGTAGTTCTATTAGTTACGAAATCGGATAATTAGATATTTTTGCTAATAAAAGGGCAATATGCTGTAGATGTACTTTTGGTGATGGATACATTTTCCCTTTTGTTATTCCAAGTGGAGAGGTTTATACCGGGATGAAAACGGATCAGATACGGACGAATATCACCAATATCATATTTGTTTTTATATTTTTTGTCGGATTCGGATTCAAATACGGATAATGTCAATCATGTCGGATAAAATAGGATTGGATGTCGACATCATAAATATACGATTTAAGTATTCGGATACAGATACGGTATCGGATGTTGAATATTTGGACTCGGATACGGACAAATCTGAACCCCTCTAAACGAATTCGGTCCTCAATACGGTCAGAAAATATCCATACCATTTTCATAGGTTTATATGATACTGAATAAGTACCATGAGACTAATCATAAAATACATTAATGTAGTAAATGTATCTGAAGATATAAATGTCGATATCATTTTCTACATGTGAAGTCAATCTTTTTTTTAAAAAAATCATCTTAGTTCCAAACTAGAAGTGCACTCCTTTTAGAGCAACTCCAACAGCTTTGCTATTGTTATTATGAAGGCTTTTTAGAACTTGTATAGCAGAAAAATAGGCTCCAACAGATGTGCTATTTGGTTTTGTAAAATAGAAAGTTTGCTATTCCTTGATTTTCGTTGGCCATATATAGCCAACCACTGACACTAGCGCTATCTAATAGCAAGGCTGTTGTGGACCTCTTCTTTTTTAAGAAGTTTTCTATTTTACAAAATGGCTAAACATTAGAATTTAGCTACTAATTTTAGCCAAGCTCTTGGAGATGCTCTTAGAATAGAGGGACTAATTATTTTACCAAGCCAACATGTGTTGTGTCTGAATAAACTAAGTAAAAGAACTTAGGCCTTGTTTACTTCCTAAAAAATTTTGCAAAATTTTTCATATTCTCCGTCACATCGAATCTTTAGACGCATGCATGGAATATTAAATATAGACAAAAATAAAAACTAATTGCACAGTTT
>Ga0182004_10003455_pt1 | contig 12562 bp, 6 predicted proteins | sample Sormic07211540_1_FD_120479 | JGI IMG/M metagenome (GOLD analysis project Ga0182004, IMG submission 120479) | Endophyte microbial communities from Sorghum bicolor roots, Mead, Nebraska, USA - 072115-40_1 MetaG | ecosystem: Host-associated > Plants > Roots > Unclassified | place: USA: Nebraska... | reverse complement strand
CACATACAAGGCTACTACTTGGTTTATATGATTATAGATTCAAACACCTTGCTATCATGGAACAAGAAGATTGTGATGTTATCACAACATTACAAACCGATGGCCTAGCACAACTCTTTGGATTAGAAGAGTTAGAGTCGAGGACGACTCCTTTTCAATAGGGCGAGATGATGAGGACATGCTAACTCATCATAAGATGGAACATGATGAGCATTCACCATGCAAAACAAGTGAACATAAACATTATACACCTACACGATGTTTTGCCAAAAGGAAACAAGAGCAGGTGAATTTGTTCCAAACTAAACTTGAGAATGAAATATTTAAGGATGTTATACTACCTAAAATCTTCTACTTATATCTTGATAAGGTTTACACAAGAAGGAGCTACTGCTGTACCAAAGAAGAGAAGGATGAATCGGACCCTGAAGACAAACTAGCAAAACGGACCAGTAGAGTCAAGAACGGACCAGTCCAAAGAAATCTTCATAACCTTTTACTCACAAAAGCTATGAAGGCCTATGATGACATTTTTGAAAGCTCATCAAGTCTGCTTTCCAATGCCTCAAGTGTCATCTCATTTGGACGTCGCAATCAAGAGTTATGCTTGGATTAGTCAAGACTGCTCAGAAGGTCAACAGTCTGTCGTGACAGAATGTTGGTACAACTTGCCGTACAAAACTGTAACAATCTACAATGTTTCGTGGTGCATGGCATACATTGCTGGAAAGCTCTTGGAGTCTAGTTTTACACCCAAGAAATGGTTCGTCATTTGGACTTCCCAATAAGAAGTTATGGTCAGTTTATTGGAAACTGCTTTGGAGGCCAACAGTCACGCGAAGCTAGTTCGGGAATCCATTCCGAGGGGACCTTTCACATTGCCTTCCCTGAGAAACTCTATTTTGTTTTCATACCCATCTAGCAGGGTTGTTGCTAGTATAAATATTTCCTACCTCTAAGCTATTAGGAACCTTTGATCATTTGATAAACTATATGATATTGCAGCCACGCTGCTGAGTGCCTTACTCAACCTTTGTTCTTCCTTGTTCTTCTTGGACTTGTGAAGTGAATCCTCTTGGTTCCCCTACTTTGTGCTCTACGGCTTCCGTTCGACTGCGCCGTATTGTGTGGATTAGTTCCAGATCGTGGTTCTGCGGTCGTTCGGAGATCGAGTCGAAGTCTTCGTGGTTTCAGTGCCTCTCTCCCCGTCGCTTGGTCGCATCCAACCATTGTCAGGTATAAAGCTAGTTACCCGTTGTTCGCAGCAAATTATCCTTGCTCATTTTGATCTACTGTCGTGAAGATCGGGCCACCCTCGTACAGATTCATATCGGTAGCCTATCATAGCTTCTCACCATTTGTCATCAATTTCCATAAAAGGTATGTGATACCAATTAAATCACTTGATACCAATTGAAAAAGTGTGAATCTCATTGTGACAAAGGATTGCATTGGGACAGATGGTTGAGGCTTGAATCTTGCATTTTTTATGGACATCACCATATGTGTTGGAATGATATTACTTGAATTGCTCTTGAGATACCACATAGGATCTTTGACCTTAATACCATTTGGTAGGGCACTCCCCCTATGTCATAGCATGGGCCATTCACCTTAATACCATTTGGTAGGGCACTCCCACATAGGAACTTTTCTTTGCTTGATGATCACTTAAAGTTGAGGATCACTTGTGGAACCACCTTCTTGTATGACAGATACCATGTGACATCATTTGAAAGATCTTGTCCGATACCAAATGGAAATCTTGTACTATTGAACAACTTGTTTGCAATCTTGAACATTTGCTATCTTGAGTACCAATTATAGGATACCAATTCAAGAAATATTTGAGTCTAGATATCCATTTGCATTGTGCTCTTGTTCTTGTACTATTATCATCATGAGCTTCTAATTGTTGAGTTGAACTAAGTTGATTTTCCTAAGCTTCCCAGTCCGGTTTGAACCAATGACAAGCTTTTTCACACCTCTCACTAAGGGTTATCTTGTCAATGTTGTACTTGTCACTTGTTAACAATCCAAAATAGTTCAAGTACTTGGGTTCACTAGCTCATGAACAAACTCATATACATACCACTAGATCAATTAATCATTCAAGCAATAGTGGTAGGCTATGAATTGAAAACTGTTCACCTGTCATGCATGATCCTATTAAGCATGTACTATATGCACTAACCATGTACTAGTAAGGGATGAAATGATCATGCACATTACAATAATACCTTTGCTATCTTGGAGTAGAGGACAATCAATAAGATTCCAGTTTAGCTCCAAATAGCAATGTGAAGTCCAACTATAAGCTTGGTGAAGACCAATTATAAATGCCAATTGATAGATCAAATCTTCACCCATATGAATTTGAGAACCACTTATTATCAAGTGCACTATCTTGTTGTGGTTGGCTTGTTTCATCTTTTAATCAGCATTGCTTGGATGAGAGAACTAGTAAGAATGCCACTTGAACATCATGACTAGCTCTCTTTTGGGTGTTGCTTCCTCTCTTGATCAATCCTTTTGATTGCCTCAACTAAGTATCTCAAATGTCCTTTAGATCATCACTTCCATGTTAGCCTTCCAAGCACCACACTTGGTTAATCCACTCCTCGGGCGGCAAGCCCCTCACATAGGGAGAAGTGACCTCTCTCCAAAGAACCATTCTTGATACTCACTTGAATTGCTTTGATTGATTGATTCAAGTGATGGACTTAATGTGATGAGCAACCATGAATCCTTATTTAAGTCTTTTTCTTTCTACTTGTTTAAGTCCTTTTCTTTTCTACCAAATGATTTCCAATAGTTACTAGAACTTAAACTTCATGTTCATCTTGAGTTTGATCTTGATTTTCAATTTGAGTACTAAAATGTGTACACCAAGCACATTTCACAATCAAATGGCCTTGTACTCAATCCTTGTCATGCTTCTAGATCAATTCAAAACCAAACTCAGGTGCCTCAAACACTTATAATCATATTTCTAACTTGAGGAGCTTTCAATTGAAGTGACTCTAGATCAATCCAATGATTGTCACTTTTCTGGCAGATTCTGTACCTTTTAAAGAAATATCCATATCTCACAATGTACAGATCCAAAAGCCACGAAATTTGGTGGAGATGTGAACAACTAAGTCGTATAGCAGCTGTAAAAATTTAAGATTCATTTGACTTCTAGATTGCTACCAGATTTCAATTCTTCCACTACTGCTACATGCTGAAAACTGTTGCACTATAGCTGACAAGATCCTCTCCAAAACTAGAGTATTCCTTATCCAATTTCCATGAAATTTCTATAGCACTTTCTATCGTAAGTGTACAGCATGCATACCAAATTTCAAGCCATTCCAAAAAGATTTTGTCACTCAAACTCAGACTTGATCTTTGCTAGCTCAGGTTTTCAATATTTGGCAGATTTCAAGTAATTGAGCTATACTTGTTCAAATTGAACCAAACTTGAAATCAACTTGATTGAATACTTTCATAAGACATATATACATTCAATCCACTTACTAATAGTCATCTCATGAACTTATCCAACTCAAATCAATCCAAACTTGATTACTAAGCATTTAATCCATTCAATCATCTTATAGCAAGCAACATTGCATATATATCCAATTCAATAAACTCATATGCACCCAAATGAATGTGATCAACAAAGATATACCTTGGTTAGCTCATGATCAGCTAATTTGCAAGCTTCAACTCATGTGATTTGCAAGCCATCAAATAATCCAATAAATCACCACAACTTGAATATTTGCACTTGTATGTTATAGCACTTGGACTTCACTTATTTGACTTGGCATTGGGATAGGATAAGCACTAAACTTCTATACTTGACTCAATTATATGATGAATAATATAAGATCAATTGAATCAAGCCTCCAATGCCGATGGTACCTACATACAATCATCTACCTTTTGATGGTACCCAAACTAGTTTGGGTCCTCTCAAGTTAGGAGCAACATACTTAGGCGATGCCTTAGTATGAGTAGCGGGATGTTTTGCAATAGCAACCATAGATGTACCATCACCATCCTTTCTAAGCATATTATGATTGTCAATTGAAATAGGCTTAGAATTATTACCTAGGGGACATAAATGAGCCATGTGTCCCCTTTCCCAGCATAAGTAGCAACTTCTTTTGGATTGAGCCTTTTCTTCCTTGCTCATGTGTTGCTTCTCATTGCCTTGCCTCTTGAGAGTTCCTTGAGCCTTCTTCTCAAGCTTGATAGGACACCTCAAGGCAAAGTGTCCATTATCCTTGCACTCAAAGCATTTGATGTGGGAGAGGACTTTTGATGATCTTGATTGTCTATCTCCCCTTCTTGTCTTCTTCTTCATCATCCCCATGTCACCACCATCTTCATGGTAGATCTTGTCTTGAGCTTGGGGTGTCTTCTCTTGCTCAACTTGTGGCTTTGATTGAGGCTTTACTTGTTGCTTCACCAATTGCTTGGTTGGGCACATTGAGGTGAGATGACCCCAAGTGCGGCACTTGAAGCATTTGACATGCTTAAGCCTCTCTTCCTCTTTCATCTTCTTGAGCTTCTTAATATTTGGGCAACCATTTGCATGATGTCCCAATTCACGGCACCGATAGCACATGGTATGAGAAAGCTTCTTTTGATAGAGCTTCTTTATCCTCTTTTCTTGCTTTCTCTCGCCCTTTGTCATCTTCTTCTTGAAGCCAAGGCCACACTTGTCACCATAATTTCTTTGAGTCTTCAATATATGCTCAAAGGTGACTTTTGAGTTATAGCACCTCTCTAACTTGTTGATCAATTTCTTCACTTGTTCATTGAGCTCATTGTTCTCCCTCAAAAGGTTAGTCTCACAAGACATAGAAGTAGAACAAGCATATATGTGTGAAGAACATCGGCACCAAGTCTTGCTCAAGCTTCAATGTCACACGCGGTCCCTCGCTTCAAAGCCTCCGACTTGCCCTTCACTCTTGCAACCAGTCCATCAAGTCAAGCCTCATCTTAATCTTCTCCACCTTGGTCACATGACTCCATATCATGTCTCATATGCAATGAGCTCCTCCGTCATCACATCATCACCTATGGACTGATCTCCTGTGTATCTCACATAAACACTATTAGTCCATCTAAGTTGTCACTCAATTACGAAAACCAAACAAGGACGTTTCATGTGGAAGTTTGGTTGCGCTCTATACGTACCGATCTCACCACCAAAGCGTACATCTATGGGCCCACACAGAAAGTTGGGGATCTATGTGGGATATCAATCTCTGTCGATCATTAAATACTTGAACCCCCTAATAGGGGATGTATTTACAGCCCGGTACGCTGATAGTATATTCAATTAAGATCATTTCCCAGCATTAGGGGAGGAACTAAAAATAAGAAATAATGCCAAGAAATTAATTGGGATGCTAAAGACATCTCCTATTCAGATCCACGTACCTCTGAAACTAAACTTGAAGTTTAGAAAATCATTGATTTGCATCACATTCCAAATAACATGCTAGATGCATTTGTTAAATACAAGGGTGTTACAAAATCCTACAATCCTACGAGACATGTGCTAGAAAGAGTAGAGGTACGAAACAAAACTACTTAGCTCCTAAGAGGGGCAGAAGTAGAGCATTTCTAGGGGAAGAATAAATCCCTCACCACAACAAATGCAACTCAACCTCATGTTGAGAAACACCTAGTGGAGGTTGAACATTCACATCCCACATCAATAACTGATGTTGGGACATCGGAACACCCTGATACAATCATATTGGGAAATAACGATACATCACAAAGGGTGCGTGAAATTTCCATTAACTACATTGAATCTAGAGAATCTTATGTTAGAAAGTCTATTGTCGTCGACCTCTATTTCCCTGAGTCAATTCCATGGCAGAGTGCAAAAAAGCGCTTAGAGTGGAATCAATGGAAAGATGCAATTCAAGCAGCATTAGCCTCCCTCTCCAAAAGAAAGGTATTCAGTCAACCAATACCTACACCTTGTGGAATCTTTCTTGTGGGATTCAAATGGATTTTTGTCCGAAAATAGAATGAGAATGACGAGGTTGTGAGACATAAGGCGAGGCTTGTAGCGCACGGGTTTACGAAGAGACCCAACATTGATTTCAATGAAACATATTCTCTAGTTAACTAGAGTGGAATCACATTCTGATACCTTATTTCTCTGGCTATTCAAAATCATCTATCTATGTAGTTGATGGACGTAGTGACTGCATATCTCTATGGGGCACTTGATTATATATATATATATATATATATATATATATATACACACACACAAGTGCTATTCTACACACTAGGTGTAGAATACTATTCTACACTGAACTACTATACTGAATAGATTCCAGTATCATTCAGTATCCACATTTCAGTATTGTTTAGTATTTCGTGGTCGTGAGTGTAGTGTTCGATGATACTGAATGATATTCAGTACTGCTCAGTTATTTTTTCTCCTCAAATTTGGCTTGCGGTGTAGAATAATAGAATAATATTCTACACCTAGGGTGTAGAATAGCGCATATACGGTAGCGCTATTCTACACCCTAGGTGTAGAATATTATTCTACACCTCAAGTCAAATTTGAGCAGAAAAAATACTGAGCAGTACTGAACAACGTTCAGTATCATTCATGACTACACCGAGGACCCTGAAATACTGAAATACAAGTACTGAACAATACTGAATTTTTTTCAGTAAAATAGTTATATATATATACCATATCAAAACACAAATCGCAACATGTATTGTGTCAAGCTCCAAAAGTCACTCTATGGCTTAAAGCAGTCAGGAAGAATGTGGTATAACCGACTTAGTGAATTTCTTCTAAAGAAGGGATACACTAACAATGATGATTGTCCTTGTGTCTTCACAAAGATGTCCCAAACAGGATTCTATATAATATCAGTGTATGTTGCTGATTTAAATATCATTGGCAACCCATAGGCTATTAATGAAGCACGCAATCATCTAAAGACGGAGTTTGAAATGAAACATTTAGGCCAAACCAAATTTTGCTTAGGTTTACAACTTAAGCCTTCCCATTGGAAATTTAGTGCATCAATCTGCCTATGTCCAAAAAGTATTCGAGAAATTCAATATGGATAAATCATATCCCTCCAAAACCCCTATGGTTGTTCGGTCTTTAGAGCTCAAGACTGATCAATTTAGACCATAGGATGAAGGAGAAGAGATTTTGGGTCCTCATTATCCATATCTTAGTGCCATTGGAACGGTTATGTATCTTACAAATTGCACTAGGCCTGATATTGCATTTGCAGTGAACTTGCTAGCTCGACATAGCGCTGCTCCTACCAAACGTCATTGGACGGGAGTAAAATATATCCTCAAATATGTGAATGGCACACATGACCTTTGATTATTTTTTCAAAGGAACCTAGACTCTAATATCATTGGATACACTAATGTCGGTTGTTTATTCTGATCCCCATAATCCCAAACAGATTTTGTATTTTTACATGGAGAGACAACCATTTCATGGAAGTCATCAAAACAGACCCTAGTGTCTACCTCCACCAATTACTCTGAAATAATTGCACTATATGAGGTCTCACGTGAATATGTTTGGCTTCTTAGAGTGATCAGCCACATACAACAATCATGTGCTATTGGTGGTCTTGATTTACCAACTGTTATCTATGAAGATAACTCTACTTGTGTTACTTAGATGGAGACAGACTACATCAAAAGCAACATAACCAAGCATATTTTTCCTAAGTTGTTTTATCCCCATGGGTTAAAACAAATGGGTGAAATAGACGTCTTGCAAACCAAATCATGCGATAACCTCGCTGATTTGTTCACTAAGTCCTTACCACCTTCCTCGTTCTAGAAATGTGTTCAAAGAATTGCTATGCGACAACTTTGAGATTTGCAAGGTCTAGGGGGAGAAATCTCTTAGGTGTTAACTTGTCCAAACCATCATATTGCACTTTTTTCTTTGTATGAGTTTTACTCACAAGGTTTCTCATGTGAAATTTTTAATGAGGCAATATTAATAAAAGCGTATGTCGTATTTTATGTTTCCCTATTGGAGTTTTTAAGAAGATACAAATGACATACATTGTTCTCTAAATTATCTATGAGTTTTCTCCTGCAAAGATTTTCCTCATATAAGTTTACAATGAGGCAATACATCATATGCTATATTACTTTCTCCTTATTTTCCCATTAGGTTTTGAAGGAGTTTTAATAGCATATCTACATGACTATTTTGAGGATTAATGCTATTCATTGATCTCGAAAGGGATTCGATCGATCAAAGAGGGAGTATTACGGAGTTGCTCTCATCACGATGGGAACCGCTCAAGCTCCCACACCTGCTCCCATCTCCCATGTTTGAACGAACCATTGGCGCCATGGGCAGTTGCCTGCAAAGACTCCCCCATGACGTCCGCACGGATATATAAATATTTACATCACAGATCAATTAAATCACATGGTTCATTTGCCATTCTCATTTCCATTTTACATCCAAACTCAAACAGAATCTACGGTCTTTGGTTATTAATCCAAACAACCGTGTAAAATACTCATTTCTTTAACACTCATTAAAAGTCCTAATATGCTATTTAACCCTTTGCACTCCCAACAAGCAATACTTATTTGCTACAAAATTCATTCCATTAAACCACATGAAGAATCAATTTAGAATATCAAACCACACCTTTTCTAGATAAACACAAAAGGCTATGGTCAAATTTCTAGCCATCCATCAAGTCTATCCACTGTGTATGAACATGCAGATGATACGTTCTCTAAATTTGTGTCCATTCTTGTCTGAGCTAGGTTACTATGTTTAGAAAATCATAGAAATTTTAGCACAGAACAAAATAGCACTAAAACTGAGGGTAAAAACTATACAAACCCAAGAATTGAGGAGACATATAAACCTATTCCTCTAATAAACTCATTTTATATTTACTCCATTTCAAATTATAAGAAGTTTAAGCTTTTCTACAAACATTATTTTAACTATGTAAGCACATAACATAATTATACCTAGAAAAGTCAACGTCATAATTTATAATAGAATGACAAAGAATGAGATATTTATAATATAATAGCAAAGAATGAGATATTTCCCCGGTTTTGGGCCCTTTCTCAATTATGAGTTCACTTGACATTCAAGGGCTATATGTAATGACCTTCTGTTAAATTCTGCCACTCAGCCATGAAACCATTTGAGCACGGAGAAGATATAATTCCACAAAACCCTTGCCCACGTATGACCAAACTTTGATAACAACTTATTACGCAACCAAAACATGCATCTAGCAATCAGGATTCTAAATGCAATGGCAGATTATGTACGAACTGTAACTTGCTGTACAGCATAAAGTTTGCAATACTATCACAGGTTCGATCCGTTTCCATGAATACCAACTGTAATGTACCCAGCTCCATGCAACTTTGTTGCGCCTACATGCTGGATGTCTACCGCCAACCACGTACAGCTTGTCTACGCTATTTTACAAGTGGAAGTTATTACGAGCATTCATGGTGACCTCAGAAAAATCGCTCATCCCATGCCTGCTAGACAGTGAAGTTTCCAGGTGTTGGGTATTGCCCGGGGAGGGGTGGTCCTGCTGCCGGCACAGGAGGACCGAAGTTGAAGGGGTGGTTGAACATGCAAGCTGGCCCATACTTGCAAAAACCATAGCGGCCATAATACGTGCACACAGGTTGATCCTGTAACAAAATAGCAAGGCAAAAATAAAATAAACTTGACCAGAATCATATTTTTAAAACAGTTTGCCAAGCCTGGCAGAAGTTAATAGTAGTAACAAATAAATCATTTGCAACAAGCTTATACATTTCTTTTGTGCAATGGAAATCTTTTGTCTAATCGTCTACCAAAAGCGAACTGTACTATGAAGGTGACTGAGATGTCCCCAAGCAAAATATGGAGACCATCTGTTCCTTCCTGTCCATGCAAGTGATCTATGTACTACAATATTAGTGAATTCCAGTGCAATCAAAGGGGCAGCCTTAACGGGGAATGTAAAACGATTGGATAGGAACTCACAGGTTTGATAGGCAAGCCGATGGGGCTAAGACCTGTTAGAGGTGCAGACTGGCCCGACCTTGGATGGTGAAATCTGCATTTCATCCTGTATTTACAGAAACCGCTCTTAATAAAATGCTGGCATTCAGGTTGGCCAGGTCTCTCAGGATACTCATCAGAAGGTGGTGGTTGATTTCCTGGTACATCTGCAGCCTTGTACATCGGGTGATTCATATGGGCAGCTGGAAAATGCGGAAAAGGGACACCAGGAGGGTAATATGGATTCAAAGGTACCTGAAACCAATATTCACACATCAAATAGTTATCCAAGAGAAAGCATGAATATCAAGCATACCAGAAAATTATTAAATGTGTCCAACAGAATATTTTCACTTGGCATCACTACTCTTGGCATGATACTGAGAAATCACAATGGAAGTCAATGCGAATAAACAAAATGGCTGCACCATTTTGGGTTAGTAGACGAACTGAAAAATCTTACCAATAGGAATGAAACAACATAGAAAACTATGTTAAATAATTTTGCTCAAAACAACACTGTGCTTTTTCCCAAGCTAAGAAGCCTAGGTATTTGAAAGAATAATCATAAAAACCAAACACGATATCAACTAACTTACACAGTATTTAACTTTAAAGCAGTTCGTAAAAATAGTAAATTGTGTAAAAAGACGCAGTTAAAGAGCAACTCAAAAGAACTACAAACACACGCCAGCAAATGAACTAGCATGTTTGTTCCTTAACTTACCAAAAAGTAAATTAAGGACAACAAATACTAATATTATCCAATTCATGGCAAATGCTTAAGTGAAAGGCAGTATTTTAATGTGTACAAGTACCTGATGATATCCACTCCAATCAGGAGATGGATACATTCCTTGAGGTGGAACCATCCCTCCACCGTATGACTGTGCTGGAGCTAGAAAAGGAACATGCTGTTCATTCAATGTTCTGTGATCAGGCCATATCTGAAGGCTAGGCTGACAGGATCCTTGGACATTTTGCAGTGGTGTATCCGCATTCTCATGTTCCAACCCTGGTTCTTTTGAAGACGCGTTAGTAGGATCTGGGTGGTGAAACTTGCAGTTAGTCGCAAATTTGCAGCTCCCAGTGCGCATATAGTATGGACACTCCTTTTCACCCTGAAACATTAAAACCATAGCTTATGCCTTCCATAATTCCATACAAATAATATTATCAAGTCGTTTGGTTGATCCTAGTCGCCATGGGACCGACCAGGCGACTAATCACAATTAGTCATTGCTCAGGGTGACTAGTCAACCCTGGTCGGTCCTAGTCGTCATATATATATCTGGACTAAGATACAATATATACAATATACAATATATATATATATATATATATATATATATATATATATAGGGAGAGTATACTCTGTAGCTAGCTACAAAATATGTTATTCTATAGCCACCTCCATTTACGATAATTTTATATACTAATTTACGATAATATGTATACATATTTACGATAGTTGGGTTACTATAACACATAGGGATATTTACCGTAATGTTATAGTAAACTACTTAGTAAGGAGTTACTATACTCTTATAAATTAATATAGTAATTATCGTAACTCAAAGTGGCTACAAAATAATATATATATTGTATAAAATTACTTCGTACGCCTTACTCCCATGTCTCTATATCTCTAGATTTAAGGTGTATATGACCGGACGGAATGTATGTAGATTAAGTATATGATCATGCTAAATCATCTAGGGTGATATGTATGTTAAGTATGCATGCATACATAGAGTTTGTGGTTATACTTATTATATATACTATAGTACTGGTATTTTAGTAATATATTAAAAAATATGGATTCCTTTGGAAATTTTTCATGTGGTAAGATCTAGAGTATCTTAATATATACAAGTATGAACACATACGCAATGTGGTTTATTGAATATGGGAGTAACTACTCCTAGGAGTACGGAAAATCAGATGCAGCACATGTCCTAAGCTCCCAGCAATTGCATTGCATTTCTGGTCATCCACCCCGTAGTCGTCCGACCAATCATGATTAGCCAACAACTAATCGGACGAACGAGTCATAGCCCATAGTCCAGGATACCGACTAGAACAACTAATTATGATTTTGATGATTAATCATGATTAATGGATGACTTGATAACACTGCATACAAAGGTAAACTGAGTTGATAAGTGCATCAAAAGTTTTCAGTTTCATGTTAATCTGTATCTGAATCAATTATCATGATTACATCTAGATACGATTTTGCACCTTGCAGTGGTATACTATTGTCAGGACCAATGATTTCAGGTCGTCCGATTAATCGCGATTAATCGTCCAGGTCGCTCCTAGGATTCGATTAGGAGGTCCGACTCGATTAGTTCAACCAGAAAGCTGGTCGTCCGATTAATCGTCGATTAATCACGATTAATCAGACGACCAGGTAAGATGGACGACCAGACTTCTATTTTTTTGGGCCTTTTCTAACTGGGACTGGGCTAATGGGCT
>Ga0182004_10003454_pt1 | contig 12562 bp, 15 predicted proteins | sample Sormic07211540_1_FD_120479 | JGI IMG/M metagenome (GOLD analysis project Ga0182004, IMG submission 120479) | Endophyte microbial communities from Sorghum bicolor roots, Mead, Nebraska, USA - 072115-40_1 MetaG | ecosystem: Host-associated > Plants > Roots > Unclassified | place: USA: Nebraska... | reverse complement strand
CTGCTGGCCTCGTCCGTCCGATGGGTACCCTGGACCATCGTCAACCGTCGCGCCCGCCTCCCGCCTGCTCTCACGTCACGTGCCGTCCGTCCGTGTTGCCATCGCGGCCATCTCCTCCGCTCCGTTTCATTCCCACGCACTCCACGTCGCCTTCTCCCATCCCCTCCTCCCCTCTTCCCTACCCACCGCCGCCGCTGCCGCTCCAGGGCCCCGAAATGTCGGACGAAGGCGGCGCCGGCGAGCCGCTCAGTGACCGCCAGAAGCGGGAGATCGCCGTTTGGTTCCTCTCCAACGCGCCCGCCGGCGAGATCCACTACGTCGCCAAAGGCAAGCCCCACGCGCCTCGCCCCTCCCTCCTTCTTTCCTCCGATCCCTATGCCTGTACATAATCCAGCTCGGCATCTGACTCGTGCTCAAATTGAATCCCGTGGCGTGGCGTCCGTGCGCAGATGTGCGCGCGCTGCTGGGGGACGACGCGGTGTACGAGGCCGCCGCCGCGGAGGCCTTCCCGGAGTACAACAAGGCCCGCCTCGTCTACTTCGAGCTCCCCGACCGCAGTGGCGACGTGAGCACCTCTCTTCTCAATTCTTATCTGTTTCCTGATCCGTGTTCTTATCACGTGCTTCACCATCTAAATCAGTTATTAGTAAGACTTAGCAATCCTGCCCTTGCATCAGTTATTGCTAGAAATACCCCCGGACTATGTTTTTAGATTCGGAAGGCTCGGAGCAGCTGGGAACTGCATAATTTGTTGTTTATGAGCACTTGGAACATTTGGGTGGATCCCTCTTTGATAACATGATAAGTAGGCGTGCTTCGTGGTCAGATGGTTGCAGTCATTTTCCTCTTGTTTTCATATAAGAGTCAAGTGAAAATTGGTATGACACCCTGAACATCCTTGCCGATGAAACATTTGTTTCAATTGCGTGACATATGCTTGCAGATAGTGGATAATGATCCATGGAAGATCATTGTCTTAAATACTTGTAGAAGTTTTAGTTTTGCCTTTTCTTTTCAAGCCCCTTGCGGCAGATAAACTTTCAATGTTAGTTCCCATGGCTGAATGCAAGGAAACGGTAAAGCGCAAATTTGATGAAACCCACGGATGCCACTGGCAAAGATGCTGGAACTTCTGCCGACCAATCCAAGAGACAAGCCACAAGACAGACCTTGGCAATGGGGCCACCTACTGCAAATGACAATCCTATGCTTGAAACTCTTCCATGAGCTCCTAGACTCTGTTGAGCCATCATATCTCAATACTGCTACAAAAGAGCTGGCCAGACAAATTCTTGAAATCAACTTCACTGAATTACGCCGCTGCATGGCGAACGTCCTTAACCACTCGCTAACGATCCTGTATTTTGACAGTGGATCAATGCGTGATGCTGATATCAATACCGAGCTTAAAGTGATTGTCCCTGTGACTATCGTGTGTGCATGACTGCGCTGTATGCAAAGCTATACAACATCCATCATGATTACGGAGTGCACCCTTCCAGGTATCTGACCCCACCAAGTTTCGCCAAGGAGATTGAACTTCCCCTGCCGCTTGCTTTGTTGATTGAGTCCTTTGGTGCATTTGAGACCTCATGCCTCACCACCAATTACCTGTACATCCCTACTTACCCTGGAAACACTCAACATGAAGGGTATGCTAATGCTGAGTATCCAATCCAATTACTCGGTATATGTCATATGCTTCAACCTTCTGAGAACTGAAGGTTCCAATGAAGGCGTTTGAGCCTCACCACAAGAGTGGGATGCCATGGTGGACTTATCGAGTATCCACTGTCTATTCAACACATGACTTGATTTGTGCTCTTCCTCCTACTCTGTGCACTTACTTTAGTGCAGAACTCCGCTCTTTGCTGCTGATCCCTGACCCTGACCACAACAATGAAGTCCAAGAGATTGTGACTCATCCTCAGACCGTAGCACACCACGGATTTCGCATGAAGGCGCTGCACACATGAATCGCCATCAGAACGTTTCTTGCACTCTTGCCACTTCCCTGATGTATTTTGGCAGTTCACTTAGAGATTCTATCGAGGCAGAAAATCTCAAAGCTCCAGTGAGCTTGTAATAGGATAGATCCCTATTCGTGACTCATTATGTTTTGTAATGCTAAGCCTTTGGGTTAACTATTTAAACATCTGAAACTTAACCTTTATTATTTTTTGTAAATTGGTGAGGTGGAGTTTTTTTGCAATGCACTCTTGGGGCAAAAGCCTAAGTGATGTTACTTTGCTAAGAATAGCAGAAATCACACTAGACCATCATTGAATATTTATTCTTGCAGATAATCATCTCAACTTATGGGGAGATTGACAAGAATAATTATCTGGACCCCAGGACTGCACAAGTTGCTACTATAGATCATTTGAAACAGGTAATGTCGCACATCACACACTGTTTCCCTTGCTATGTTAAACAGATTTGTGATGCCAATTGTGCAAGTGATGTTTATCTGTTAGAAAACTTAAGCACCACCGCACCACACAATCTAGTCATCTTAGAGAAAAGTCTACCTAGCAGCTTCATGGCTGCAATAAGTTTCGAACTTGATAATCTAAATTTTCTGATACATTTAATAAATGGAACCTTGCATCTGAAATCTTACATTAACATTTCTTGCCTAAAGTACATGCAGCGCGTTAACGTGTCTCATGTAGGATATGTCATGCACTCACGTCAATCAATATGCTCCATAAGAATTAGTAGCAGACATGAGCTGTTTGCATTGCAGAATCTGATCGCACAGTATCTTCTGCTCTGGTTTATAAAGTAAACTGCACAATAGATTTAGACATCGATACTAAAACCGCCATATGTTTTTGTGTCCACGGCTTAAATTTGTCTAAAATGTTCAAAATTTGAGGATGTACTCGGTAAGAGAAATGTTAAAACTTAAAACATGACACCCCACCCCCCAGAAAAAAAAAACTTGAAATAGCACACACTATGCCACCGCTGGCAGTTTCAGGCTTTTGTTGGTAGTCACATGCTTTTGTCTAGGCTATTTAAATCAAAGATTGTGTTAAGCCTGGATAATGGCAAATCTACAAGATATAAATTGTTTAACACCTGAACCCATTCATTAATGTATTTGGTAACGTGTTTTATTTTAAAAGTATATGCATCTAAGGCTCTTTTATAGTTTTACTGAATTTAATTTGGCCACTCAATTGTAGACGACCCTTCATCAAATTAATTTGTAATGTTTTGTCTTCTCATGATAAAAGACCTGTACAAAACTGAGGCCTGCTGAAGATGAGGAGCTTCCATCAGCTTACATTGAAGAGTTTAGGTAGACTACCTGTGCGTCTTTCCTTTGACTTATTCCAGTTTCCATACTATATCACAACTGCACATATGTTATCTAATCTTATGTATAAATACAGGTGTGCTTTAGATGTTGAATTGTCAAAATACGTTGTTGAAGCTTATCCCAAAGGGGCCTGTGCCATTTATTGTACTAGTGGAAAGGATATAGAGGGACCAGGATCAGATTTCAGTTTCACAGCAGTTATTTCTGCGGCTAAGCGTAGCCCACAGAACTTTTGGTATTGTCTAGCTCATGTCTTTTGTCTTTTCCTTGTTCCTGAAGAAATTTGCCATATTTTCTTAAATCTTGCACATATGGATCAGTTAGTTTTGCTCTGCATTATATAATAAGACTGATACTTTTTAGCCTTTAAGGCGATTTACCGATCCTCTGTTTCTAGATTCTCTTTAGTTTTGGAACTTTATTCAGGATATTCCTTAAACTTTAGTTTCCTATCAGTATCTCCTTGCATTCCTTTGAGAACCTATTATTTTTCTATTCAGCATGCAACTTTTAGTCTTCAGATTTTTCATGGGTGACATTTTCAATATCTTTGTGTATGTTGTTGGTTTTGAGTATGCTATTTTATCACCAGCCTAGAACCTTATGACATGTTAATGCCTGCCTGTTCTTTCTGTTTCTCTATCAGAGGAATTGCTTCACATAATCTCAATAGAACTGTTAAGCATGCTCCAAAAAGATTTGATCTTTTAATCGTTTAGCCTCTGATGAAGGCCAACTGAATATTGTGTCATCCAGCAATGGCAGCTGGCGTTCAATTTGGACCATGGAATTCAATTATGAGTTGCAGTTTGTTAATATTAAAGGAAATATACAGGTTGGCCTTTTTACTTAACAAGGTAAGAGCTTCTAAATTTATGTTAATATAACATAATTTAATTTTTTGTAAATATCACTTGCATATACGCCAGGTAGATGCTCACTATTTTGAAGAGGGAAATGTCCAGCTGGATACTAATATTGATCGCAAGGACTCCACCATAATGCAGGTTAGTTTGGAATAATTTTGAGCCCTGAATATTGTGATGGCATCCTTCTTCTGACCTCACACATTTAGTCCCACTACTGTTTCAGTGGTTATCACTTGTTGCGTGGTATACTGGTGTGCTTCACTTGCGCAAAGTAGTTCAGTCTGCGATGCAAAATATTCCATCTACATGTTATTATATTATGTTTAGGTGTTAGTTTTTTTTCCTCGAATACAAGGTGTTGGCAAGAACTTTAAAAATATTCCATTTATGTTTTTTTTTTGTTATATGATGCATTGAAATATAACCTGGTTCTCACTTCCTTCTTTTTCTTAAGAAAAAATTAGTAAAGAGTCAATAAACTTAAACCATGCCTCTAACATTATGTTTCTTATATGCTTGATGTTTCAGTCACCTGATGATTGCGCGGTTTCAATTACTAACATCATTCGACATCATGAGTCTGAATATTTGTCATCTCTCGAGGTGTGAATCTGTCTGATGTTTAGTCAACCAATTAGCCATCAGTGTGATCTTGGATAATGTTTTGCTTTATTCATGTGCAGGAATCATACTTAAATTTGTCTGATGCAACTTTCAAGGTAGGCTAAGTGAATAGTCTGGAATGATAGTTCCTATACTAGTTACAGTGCTATGGCATCCTCGTCACTATGGCTCCTTTGTTTCAGTTGCACTGAAACTCTCCATAATTTGTGCGCAGGATCTTAGGCGAAAACTTCCAGTTACCCGGACCCTTTTCCCATGGCATAACACATTGGCATTCAGTCTTACGAGAGACCTTGCCAAAGAATTAGCACTTGGAAAATGAGTCTCAGCAGGCCATGTCACCGGATGGCTTCAAGTGGAATTTTTATATCCATGCCATGTTGTGCTGTTCTGTAGTAATCAGCATTCTTCATTGTTTGATGTCTGAGCTTCCCAATCCCAGTGTAAATCAAGAACACACTTTTGTAGAGAATGGCATTCAGAAAATATTACACTCTTCACATATTTTCCTGCGCAACCAGAAAATATACACTCTTCAGTCTTCACCTATGGGCTTGTTTGGGTGGCGCTCTGACCTGGGGGTCCTCGCCAAGGCAGTTGCATCCCAGGCACTTGAAATCGAACGACCGGTAGGCGGTAGCGATGCCGTTAGGAACCAAACAGCCTATTACTGACGTGTGAATCAGATGTTTCTTCATCAATGCTCCATTGTGATCGATTATTATGGGTGTTCTGTATGAGGTAAAAAAAATGAGTAAATGACCATCCATGTATTTTGGATAGAGATCGATCTTTGAGCTCAGACGAAAGAATGCACAGATGTATAGCAATTAGGAAATATACCACGGGGTGTTGTTTGTGGTATCTTCTTTATCTTTATCAATATATCATCATTATAATTCGAAGCTCTTCTGCTTGGTCCGTTAAAAAGCCGATTAGATAAAACTCCTACAGGAAATCATCGCAAAAAAAAAAAATCCTACATGGAAGATTTATAGAGTACCAAAAAATTCTATTTGCCTCTGTAAACTATCGTATGAGCCTGAGTTCCCTCGAATTAACCGCAAAAGGTGTTAAAAAAACCCGTGCAAACTACCTTCTAATAATAAAACTACCTTCTAATATAATAATAAATAAAACCACCTAGAGGATCTGGGATCCTGTTTTTACAGCGACAAAACCCGGCCGACGCTTAGGATTTTTTGTTAGGAAAATACTCCAGTATTAAACTAATATATTAATGGAATTATATATGGGCCAGACGATACAGGCCCAAACGCTAGGGCCCGCCTATACAGCACAACCTAGGGCATCAGGAGTGTACTACAAAATCTCAAAAAGCCCATCTATCTTCTCTTCCTCTCGCGTAGCACCGCCTCGCCTCCCGACTGCCGCCGCCGCTCCCTCCACCGCGCAGGAGGCCGGCGCTGCTCGTCCGCCCCCGCTCGCGCAGAAGGCCGCCGCCGGTCGCACTACTGGTGCCCTAAGCCCAGATATCCCTCTTCACCTCTGGTTCCTCCTCCCCCACCCAAAACCCGAGCTTCAGGGTTCCGCCGCCATGGTAAGGCCCCGTCCCTTCTTCGCGCCGCCTCGAATCTGAGACCTCTCCTTGCCCCTAGCTAGCTCTCATATCTCAATCTTCCCCGCTCTTCCCATTTATTCATTGTTTTTCGCGATTTTTTTTACAAGTTTCGTGCTGATTTTTTCCCGTGCACGAGTGTGATTGCAGCCGCAGGGAGACCACATCGAGCTTCACCAGAAGCGCCATGGCAAGCGCCTGGACCACGAGGAGCGCAAGCGCAAGCGCGAGGCGCGCGAGGTGCACAGGCGCTCGAAGGATGCCCGCAATGTGCGCTTCTGATCTGATAAAGTTTACACCCTTTTGATTTTGTTGTTCATGTGCCCCTGTTGTTTATGATTGCGTGCCTTGTGCTGTTGCAGTTGCTTGGTGCTAAGGGCAAGAGGTTTGCCAAGAAACGTTATGCTGAGAAGGCACAGATGAAGAAGACGTAAGTGCTTGTTTGCTGCTTCTGTTTATGTGTTGATACTTATGTAATAGATATGAGCAACTTAAGTTGATGCATGGATACTTCGAGTAGATGATGATGATTATGACCTATAATAAGTTTATTATTACCAAGTCGGCCTAGGGGTTGTGAGAAAAATTGCGGACATCAGTTTCAAGTCTTACTTTCTGGCTGCAATTTTATTTACTTGGGGCTCTGTTTGAATTGGCTCTTTTGCAGCCTGAAAATGCACGATGAATCAAATAAACGACAGAAGGTCGATGATGATGTCCAAGAGGGTGCTCTTCCTCCGTATCTACTGGATCGTGATCAGACACAGCGTGCCAAGGTGAATTAGTGTTCTTGGCTTCTCTCCAGCTAATTGTGGTACAGTAACATTTTAAGGCATTGATAACTGATGTCTGGTGAAGTGTAGGTTCTGAGCAACACAATCAAGCAAAAGAGGAAGGAAAAGGCTGGCAAATGGGATGTTCCTCTGCCAAAGGTGATTCTCAACATGACAAGCTCATTTTTGGTTGCTCCAGTGGGTTATTCTCTACTCACACATTTCTTGTCCTTTCAGGTCAGACCTGTAGCTGAAGAAGAAATGTTCAAGGTTCTACGAACTGGCAAGCGAAAAAGTAAGTGATTGAGATTTTTTTAATGAATGTGGAATTTGGTTACCGTTTAAAGGTTTTATTTATGTCATGCCACATATCTGCATATGCTTTGTGGAATTGTGATGTGCTAATGAAAAGTTGACAGCTCATATGAGCAACCAGTGTCTTCCATCTTCTGTTAATAGTTCATAAACATTTGATAATATAGGATGCACGATTTTCCTTTGGTCTGAATAATTTAGCTGTTCTTTTTTTCCTTGTGCAGCCAAGCAGTGGAAGAGAATGGTTACCAAAGCCACCTTTGTTGGAGCTGGATTTACAAGGAAACCACCAAAGTATGAACGGTTCATTCGGCCAACTGGTCTGCGTTTCACCAAAGCTCATGTGACTCACCCAGAACTGAAGTGCACTTTCAACCTTGACATAATTTCTGTGAAGAAAAACCCAAATGGTCCAATGTACACGTCTCTTGGTGTTATGACAAGGGGAACAATCATTGAGGTATGCTGAGCATTTTTACCAGTTATTCACTCTGTGTAGCTGACTAGTGACTATTAGGTGCTTATCACGGTTCACTGAGATTTTGCTGCTTGCTATGTTCTTTCAGGTAAATGTCAGTGAGCTTGGCCTGGTAACTCCTGCTGGAAAAGTTGTTTGGGGTGAGAAATCTGCCAACTTTGTGCTCCTTTTGCCCAACCTACCTTGAATCCTGTTCCTGTCCAATAAACAAAATTTCTTGTATTGCAGGGAAATATGCTCAAGTTACAAACAACCCGGAGAATGATGGCTGTATCAATGCTGTTTTGCTAGTGTAGAGCCATAGTGAAATTTTGTGTATGGTGGTGAATCGTCCCAGTTGTATCCGCTCTGATATGCTTTTTTTGTTCTTTACCGATGTCATGGCTAATCCCAGTAGTTTGTTGTGCACCATGGGTAGCAAGCATTCTGTATTCTTGCTGTGTGCTATGAATGACTTAACTATTATAGCATGCTATATGAATTTGAGTAATACAAATTAGCAGCATTTTCTCGAGCTACAATGCCTTCGTTGAACTGTCCTTAGCTGATTCTCTGAACTTGAAGACAATTATCCTCACTCAAACTTTGCCTATCATCTGACTCATTGAGTCAGATACTCCCGCCGTTCTATTGCATATCTTCTGACTCAAAAAGTGTCAGATACTCCCACTGTTCCAAATTATGAAACATTATGGCTTGTCTAGATGTATACATACATTATGTCTACTTGCATATCAAAAGCAATATATAAAACATCTTATATTGGAATGGAGGGAGTACTATGCAAAAAATGATGTTCACTCTGCCCAGTGCAATAGTATGTTTCAATCAGACGTATGTTTCAATCAGACATACTTGGGTTTGAAAGGTTTCAATCAATATAAAGTACACAGAATATACAAAACAATATACTGTAAAACTTTACATCAAATCATTGTTTCATTGAGCATTTTTAATTAATCAAATAAACGTGTGAAATACACAGCAGTCATCATGGGAACAAACTATTGCTTTGGTGGACATTAGGATAATGCATTGACGTCTGCTTCTCAGAAAAGAATTTCAGCAAATGAAAACTCTATCTATAGGAGCTGCATTTGCCACATTTAGATAATTGACATCAACAGCAACCTCCCCAAGATCATCTGCATAAGTGTTAAGAAATCAGTTAAGTTACCTATAACGCATAGCACATTTCATGCCAACAGAGTTCCAGAACCTAACCTTCGTATATTGTTCTTACAATTTGAACATAGTCACGTATCATCTCTTGATAGATAATTCCGTCAGGATGTGCGTCCAAGACAACTAATGCTCCTGTAGCATATTGTAAATTTTAACCACAATGCTTAAATTGTGCATAGAAAGAGGGATTCAAAACAGATTAGATACACAGAACAGGCCTGATTTATTATCAGGAAAACAGCAAGTTAGAATACATGAACAAAGTTGAGTGCACAGCAGCCCTACCTGGTGCTAACCAAGCTTTTGTCTCATTTGATGGCAAAGGTGCTAACCAAAGGACATTGCGCAAATTCATAGAATCATCATATGGTACACTAGATTCTGTAAAGTAAGGAGTGGAAAATAAATTCGATTAAGTACTTAAAAGTACAGTGCCCAAGTACATCATCAACAGCAAAGGAAACTAGATTATGCATCAAACCCCCAAAAAAAAAATACCTGCTTGGCAATATCCCAAATAATATGGAAACAATTCCTTATTAAATGCTGGGTATTCTTTAGCATGGAACCTACATAATAAAAGAATCAATCATGAGTAAAACATCAATATTTCTTTGCATACACTTGACACATTTTGCCTCAAGTATATTAAATATTTCTAGAGGGATACATATTAAAGATGATATATTGATATGATTTATGGCAACCCTCATATCAAACTTGACTTTTCTCCATATGTGGTTAACTCAACTACTAAGAGCTTACAGGAGATCCAAGTTTCCCCCAAGAAATTCCAGCTTCATTTTGCTGATGGTATGTCTGTAGTTTTAGTTCCAGATTGGCACAGGAAAGTAGATAAACTGTAATGCCACCCAAAAGACGTCTAAACCAGATACATCTTCTGTAACATTTTACTGAAGGGAGATATGACAGTAGAAAGTCCGGGAACAAAGCCTAAGCAACGATTCAAGGCACTTACAGAATTCCAAGCCGTCCTGTTCCAGATGCAAGGAAAAGATGCCCATGGAACAAATCATAGCGATTCAGGGATACATTTAATCCAACTGAAGGTCCCCGTGCCACAATCAATTCGAACAAGAAGGCAAAATATGAATTGATCTCCTGTTAGCAACACAAAGAGCGCAAAACATGTGAACAAAATGCGGAGCCTATGATTACAAGGAAATTAAAGCATGATTTGAGCTAAATCAGGACCTCATTGGCAAAGCGCCTCCCATATGGTGTTCTTGTGAGTTCGCATTTATTCTTCTGGGCCGCCTCAACATCTGGCACCTATTGCAACGATCGATTTAGTTAGGCAGTAAAAAAAACATAGTTCAGTCTTGGTTACTAATAATCCTAATGTGCAATCTTAAAATTAAACTAGGGCCAAGGACCTAGACTTGTCTGTATGTACAGTCTTGGTTACTAATAATCCTAATGTGCAATCTTAAAATTAAACTAGGGCCAAGGACCTAGACTTGTCTGTATGTACAATCTTGGTTACTAATAATCCTAATGTGCAAACTTAAAATTAAACTAGGGCCAAGGACCTAGACTTGTCTTGTATGTACACCAACGAGTTACTTGAAATTGTTACAAAATGTAACTCAAGGATACCATAATTCATGATATTATTAAAAACTAAGGAGAAAGCAAAGCCAAAGCCTAATGGTGGTGCCTGTTCTGTTCCTATTCAAAACTTACACAACATAACATAGTCAGAACATGGCCAATCCCAGCTTCTGATCAGTATAAACCCAAATTGAAACTAAATTATGGCTTGCAGCTGCACACCATCGCGTTAATCTAAATCATTTCTTGCTACACTCAAGATAATTTTTGTTTTTGCATCCTCATCCAAACCTTTTTATTTTCCCTTTGCCCGAATGGGAGAACTGAACATAAACACTCACCGGCAGCATCGTTGGGTCGAGCGCACGGTGGATGGCACCGGGATCGCCTCCGGAGTCGACGGCCAGCCGGGCCAGCTCCAAGACCGGGGCCGGCGGCCACATCACCATCTCGTCCGCCTCCGCCGTCCCCGCATCGCAACGTTCCAGAAGGAACTTCCGAGGGCCTCCGCGGCTCCAAGACGAGACCTTTGGGGCCGTGGTGGGGTTGGCCGGGGCGAGGAACCGGAGGCAGGCGCGGAGCCGCGAGGCCTCCGCCGCCGGCACCCGCGCCGCAGCGCGCGGACCGCCGAGCACGGAGAGGAGGTCCGCGGCTACGCCCTCCGGGGAGCTGGCTGATGTGCGGGGCGAGGAAGAGGAGGAGGAGGCGCAGCAGGAGACGGAGAAGGAGACGGCGAGGGAGAGGGTGAAGGCCAGCTTCAGCGACAGGTGAGCTGGCCGGAACCGCAGGCGTAGCATCCTCTGACGCTTCTGTTAATTGTGCTATTGGTGTTACTGAAGATGACCGATCGAAAACAAGGGGATGGTGCACTGCGCTTGCTAGTTGCTACTGCATCATTGGCGGATGCACGAGGGGGGCTGGGGTGGCTGCAGCCTCCCTCTTGGGCTCAATTTTTTTCAACATATTTTTTTTTAGCAAAAGACTTCATATATTTGATATTTTTCTATGTTTATTTTATAAATTTTTGCTTTTGAACACTTTGAATCAATATTGAATTATCAATCTTAGCTATATCTATTAGGTCTTGTTTAGTTTCCAAAATATTTTACAAAATTTCTCAGATTTCCCATCACATCTAATCTTGCGGCACATGTATGAAGCATTAAATATAAATAAACTAATTACACAGTCTACCTGTAATTTGCGAGACGAATCTTTTAAGCCTAGTTAGTCCATGATCGGACAATATTTGTCAAATACAAACGAAAATGCTACTATTCCTTTTTTTTAAAAAAAAAATTGGAACTAAACAAGGTCTTAGTGTACTGGATTGAGTGAGAAAATTTTTTTTAGCATGTATTATTTAGCCCCCTTCTTGGTCTATTTCTAGATCCGCCATTGTACTGCATCCTCTGCAAACTTGAGCCTAATGCGAACTGGAAGCAGAATTGTAACGGAGCGTTTTATCTTATGGGATGATTTGAAGACGTTGAGGAACCATCAACCGTGAACATCGTGGACAATTGGTTCTTTCAGTCGTTGGTTGGGGGATAATTGTTTTTTCAGTCGTGAACTTCGTGGCGTACTATTTTGTACTCCTGGTTTTGGACAATGCTTCACGGGAGTACCCCTTTTTTGTTGTATAAAGCAAGCTCGAGGTCTCGTTCATGTCGTGATCGGAAGAGATTCGTCTTGTAACATTGATGAATCCGTAGGCAAGGCAAGGCAATCCGAATTCGCCGTGTGCCATCTCGCCCGCGGGGTGCAAGCAAGCATTTGCAGAATGCCGGGCTCAGTCTGGATCGTTTCCGGCACTGGGCCCGTCCTCCGGCG
>Ga0182004_10003453_pt1 | contig 12565 bp, 11 predicted proteins | sample Sormic07211540_1_FD_120479 | JGI IMG/M metagenome (GOLD analysis project Ga0182004, IMG submission 120479) | Endophyte microbial communities from Sorghum bicolor roots, Mead, Nebraska, USA - 072115-40_1 MetaG | ecosystem: Host-associated > Plants > Roots > Unclassified | place: USA: Nebraska... | reverse complement strand
TGATACTTGATGATTATGCTATCATTATTATTATTTATCTATTTTTATCTTGTGACCTCTGCCTGTTATGAGTAGATATTATGACTTGGGTAATATCATTTATCCATTCTTATCAATATAATAGATATAGTTTAACCCTTAGCCTTTCCAGTGGTATAAATATAAATCAACAACCTGGATACTTCTCTAGGTAAAATGCTACAATGGTATAATTATCTGTCCGCTTGCAGAACCCATTTAGTTTACAATTATATTCATACCTATTATGCTTTGCCTATTGCATTAGAACATGTGAATCTATATTAAATTCCTAGCAATATAATTAGGGATGACAACCTACTTTGTGCTTAGGAATTTAGAGTGGTTTATTGCTATTTGATAAGTTAATTAAATACCGTGCATTTCTAGTGTTGTTACTAGGAGTAGAGTTTATCTCTATTTTTAGTGTTGACATTAGTAAATGTTAATAAGCATTTTTGGCACCGTTGCCGGGGAAGGCATAATAAACTTAGGATATATTGATAACATATATATGCATGGATAAAGTTATATTACCAATCAATTTCTACTCAATCAGGTACACCCTTCGTCGTTATCATTTTTTTATCTTATGCAGGGTGATGAATGAATGGTTTTGCTCTTCCAAGAAACTTTACTGAAGATTTAGAGAAACTCCTTAGGAAGAAGAAGTTTGTAGAGGCAAGGGGCAAATTTGAATCACCATCAAGAACACCCTCTGTTGCTCAAGCTAGCTCTTCAGAGAAGCTAGCTCCAACATTGGAAGAGGAATTTGAAGAACAAATAGAAGAACAAGCAGAAGAGTTAGGAGGAAAGCTAGCTCCTGTGTTTGAAGACATGGCTGAGAAGACACTACGAGAGTTCTCTGCCCCAAACACATCAAACATCCGGACTGGACCAGCAGTCAACATTGGGGAGAATGGATTCGAGCTCAAGCCTGCTCTTATCACCATGGTTCAAGCCAGCCAATTCTGTGGAAAAGCTCATGAAGATGCAAGTGCAAACTTACAACACTTTCTAGAGATCTGTAGCACCTTCACGATCAGAGAAGTACCAAAAGATACTATCTTACTCCATCTTTTCCCATTCTCATTATTGGGGAAATCCAAGCAGTGGTTCTACACCAACAAAGACAAACATAATATATGAGACCTTTGCTCAACTGCTTTCCTAGCAAAATTCTTTTCTACAGCCAAGACTAATGCTTTGCATTGGAAGATTTTAAGTTTCCAACAATAACATGATGAATCATTCACTGAAGCATGGGAAAGATTCTAGAATTACATTGAAGACTGTCCTCATCATGGAATAGAGGAGTGGCTATTAATGCAAACTTTCTATCACAGACTTATCTCTAGTATCCGTAAGTCTATTGATGCTGCAGCTAGGGGAGCTTTCCTGTCACTTAAGCTCTCAGATACTAAAGCACTTGTTGAGAAGATGGCCTCAAATTCAACAAGCAATGAAGAACGTACTCAGTCTCAGAAGAAAGGAGGAGGAATCCATCATCTCAAGGACGCTGACATAGTCACTGCCAAGCTAGACCTCATCATGAAGAAGCTCGACATAGAGAAGAAGGAAGTCATGCACATCAATGATTCCCACATGGCATGTGAAGAATGTGGAGACTATAGCCACTCAGCTACCAGTTGCCCTACACTACAAGAGGATGTGAACTTCATCAACAATAACACCTACTATCGTCCTCAGCAAAATCAAGGGTGAAATCAGCAACCTCGACAATGTAATTACCAAGGTAATAATTTTAATAATAACTTTCTGCCTTTAAGAGAATTAGTTGCTAGTCAATCCAAACTGCTAGATCAAATGACTAGGAAACTAGCATCAAATGATAAAACTTTAGAAAATATACATACTAGGATAGATACATTTGCTTCTGCTATAAAGAATCAACACAGTTTCAATAAAATGTTAGAATCACAATTAGCATAATTAGCTACTGTTGTTCCTCCATTAGAAAAAGGCAAGATTCCAGGCCAACGAGAAGAATTAGAAACTGCTAACCTTGTTGATATTCACAATGCAACCCAATGTTATATTGAGCATGCAGCTGTATAGTGGATTGACCACTCTCTACCAGAGAAGATGGGAGACCCTGGAAGACCTATCATTCCTATCTCTATAGGATGCCACAGCTTTCCAGATGGTATCTGTGACTTCGGCGCAAGTGTCAACATAATGCTCAAGGTAATTTATGAGAGGATATTAAATGATTCCTTGTTGTACACAAATATGCATTTGCAGTTTGCAGATCAGTCCATTTGCTACCCCGAGGGAGTACTAGAAGTAGTTGTCATTAGAGTGGGGCAATCATATGTCCCAGTTGACTTCGTGGTCATGGAGACTGGAGTAGATAGGAAGGCACTAATCATTTTGGGCAGACCATTCTTATGCACAACAAAAGCCATCATCTATGCAGAGCACGCCAAGATAGTCCTATCCATCAAGGACAAGAAGGAGAGATTCACATTCAAGAACAGTGTCCTGAGCGCTCCTGCAGCCCCGAAGCAATTCTACCAACAAGGAAAGCAAGAACAGCAAGCAACGCCGAAGAAGAAGAACAATAGAAGATGGAGGAAGACCAAGCATGCAGAGACAACACAACTAATTACCACTCTAAACACTGAGAATGATCATGTGCTACCCAAGCCATGTCCAATTAAGAGAGGTGATCCAGGAGTTCCAATCATTGAATGCACAATCAACAACACCACCTTCCCTTACACCGTCTACGACACTAGATCAGGCTACAACATAATGTCAAAACAGGTATATGATGAATTATTTTATTTACCTTTATACCCCAACATATATTCAGTTGCAGATGGAGGATCAATCATTAAGATTCCCGGAAGGAATAGTCAAGGATGTAATGGTAAGAATTCAAGAACAATATACACCTACAGATTTTCTAGTTCTTGACATGCAGGGAGACAATGAGATCCCAATCCTCTTGGGAAGACCGTTCCTCTATACAGCCAAAGCCAACATCTACATTGGATCAAGGCATATCCACTTCAACCTACCCGCCGGAAAGGTATGCTGTCAATTTAGAACACTAGTTAACCGTGAGAAGATCAGGAAGGAGAAGACGCCAAGCCCGCCGTCAGGCTGCCAAGCCTCACTGTGGATGGGAAGACTTTTCTGGCAAGATTGTAAAGTATGAAGATCGCTTAATAGAGGAAGAAGAGAACACGCAAGCACCCCGATGGAGTGAGTGGGCCGAAGAAGCTGGAAGGATGGACTAGATTACCAAGAAAGAGAAAGAGGAGATCTTAGCCCGATTAGAAGCATGGGAAAAGGACAACAAAGCTGAGGAGTTGGAACTAGAGAAGGAAGAAGCAAAAGAGACAGAAGCAAGATGGGAGGAAGACGCACGTACCGCATCACCACAAGACGGGGAGTTGACTGAGGTTACCTCAGACAATGAACCCACTAAGTAAGTCCTCTCCACTATCTAAGTCTTGTCGGTAGACTTTAAATTCCATACCCTAGCTATAAGGTTAGAATGGTAGTTATCTGGTTAAGTTAAAGCATGCATTAGGGTCTAGTGGGAAAATTTAAAAATTAGCGAAAGATTTGAAATTTTTAACACAGGCGGTTTTGTAATGACAACCACCTGTAGAAAATACATTTCTACAGACGGGTGGTATAATTGAACCACCTGTAGAAATGAATTTATCAGCCTGTGAAAATTATTATTTCCATATATACCCTGCACAGGCGGTTCTCCAATGCGTCTATGGAAAGAAGTTGTGAAGCGTCTGTATAGTGGTTCTGTGTACCGTTGACAAAAGGAAAAATGGTCTTTAACACTTACAGTTTCGCTAACCTCTTTGCGTGCAAAAGAGTAAAAGACCAACGAAGCTGTAGCGCTTTACTCGCACATCGTACTCACACTGCACCATGCTGTAGTACGTACGTACAAAGCGTGTTCTTTCGGACACGTTACAGTCGACACTTTACTGCTGTCTGCCAAGGATCTGTGTTTCTCCCCCACTTCTTTACAAGTGAAAATAGTTCGGAACCTGCGATGGTGATGTGACAACCTTTTTGCATTCGGAGTCCGGCCCCGGCCGGCATTTGGTTTGGGCACGCGCCGTACCCGGCCGGCTCAATTCAGAGCGAGTTCACCGGCGGGCGGCGGTCGGCGTATTCATTCGTCCCCGTCAGAACTCAGAAGTAACTGTGGCCGAGCTCATGATCCAGGAGCGCACTAGTAACTGAGCTTTGGATGCGATGCGAGTATGCGACGAGCTGAGGACCTACACAGTGAGGAGCTGACGAGCTGGTGGATCTACGATGTAATAATGGCGTCCTGATCTGCAGTGGAATCAGCTGGGTCAGACCGTGGCAATTTGTATTACCAGCTGAAGTAGTAACATGTAATCTACGTAGAGTACTGTACGTACTATTATTACCTCGCTGTTAAAACTTTAAAGAAACATGCATGTGAAACAGTGAAAAGACACCAGTAGAACACACCGTCTCCATGTTGGCATGTTGCATGGACATGCATGCTTGCGCCCACACATGCATGCCAGACCTAATCATTCAGCGGGAAAAGCTGATCGGTGTTGGCAGATGCATATGCATGCATGACTCTCCTGTTCTAGTACCTACGTAGCCTTGCTCCTTTTGACCCAAATAATCATGTTCGCATCGACCATTTCGTCCTTTAAACCGAGCGAGTGGAGCGGCCAACCAATAGCTATAGCATGGTCACAGTTTGCATGCGCTAGAGAGAGAAGCGCGTGCACCGCTCGATTTGGCGAAAAAAGGCGTCCGACCCGACCCCGACCGGGCTATTGTGACATCACTAGCAGGGATCCCTGCTGCTGTTGGAAACGTGCTCACCTGGGCCGTCACAGATTTCTCAAAATGATGGCATGCGAGGCCTTTTCACTTCACTATCTGTGCTGTCCCAGTGTCCCTAGCTGGTTCAGATGGTAAAAGGGTCAAAAGTTATACTATACTGTATGATGTGCATGCATTGCTTAGGTTTCAGTTCGTGACCAGAAAGAACCCAACTCATCATGAAGTGGTATGCCTATCATTTTCATCCTCTTGGTCAATGTTACGTGCTTTATATATCGACCCAATGCAAGTTTATGATGAATGTGTTTATTTGCACTTTGTCTTTCGATCAGCTAGCCAGCTTTTTCTTTCTTCTACCGTACCTCTTTGACTTGATTTCTTTTTTCACTCACAAACACGGGCACACATATACATGCAAACATATCCATGCACCGTACTACATATCTCTTCAGTTTGATTCATCATTACTATTTGAGAACAGACACTGAAAAGTACAGCAGGCCATGGTTGGATGTCGGCTGATTGCTTCTTACTCCAATGTGAAGTGAGTTTTTAACTCCATACTATGATAAGAGACCATGTAAAAGTTGGAATGGCTAGAGCGGTCTAATTAGCGAATAATGGCTGATGCATCCCGACGATTCAGCTCTGCATGCTTCTGCAGAAAAGAGACGACGACCACCACAAACCTCTGATCATTCACTCATCCATGCATGAAAAAGTCGTCAACCTTTTTGGAGCGTAAGCTCTCCTATAGTCCTGTGGCTTGGTCGTCTCTCTGCATTCTTCACATGCATGCGTGGCCCATACTTACTACACCTGAACGCTGCAGTGCGCATGCGTGCTTTCTTACGTACGAAATTTACAGAGAGAGCCAATCCGGAGACGGGTAGATGGACGGATGCGAACCAAAAGTGCCTGAAAAAGCGCTTGATGATGGATCGCAAGTCGCTGTCTTCTCAGCCGGGCGGTCGGCCGGAGCAACAGCAAGCGGTGACCAGTGACATCACTAGCGAGCGAGAGCTAGCACCAGGAGGGATCGGGAGAAAAGCGTTCCCGTACTGGGAGCATAAAAGATCTCCGAATCCTGGCACGCCTGCACGATGTACGTACGTACTCATCTGGCTCGGGCTGCCTAGCTGCATGCACTCAAACAGCCCAGGCCCAGCCAAACATACAAAAACAATACAATTATTATAGTTTTTTTCTTTCTTCTTTGCGGTATGAAGTTTGCTTATTACTGCCGTGGTTTACATATGGCCTTGTTTAGTTTCCAAAAAATTTTGCAAAATTTTTCAGATTTCAATCACATCAAATCTTTAGACGTATGCATGGAGTATTAAATATAGGCGAAAATAAAAACTAATTTCACAGTTTGGTCGGAATTGACGAGACGAATCTTTTAAGCCTAGTTAGTCCATAATTGAACAATATTTGTCAAATACAAACGAAAGTGCTATAGTGTCGATTTGATAAACTTTTTTGGAACTAAACAAGGCCATACTTGTACAAATTTGACAACAAGTACATACCCAGTTGCTTAGGTTCTTTGTAGTGGAATATTTTTGCTCGAATTTAAATACAAGACTTAACGTGGGTATTTATATATTTTTAATTTATTTTAGAATTTAATAACGTTATATTTTCAGTGCTAAAATGATGTTGCCGCTGACTAGACCGGTATGTTACGTCGATCGGTACACCCACACGGCCACACAGACATATGGGCAGGGCCGACCACACGGAGCACAGCGATCTTTGACACGGCGCCGTGCAATGCAAGCGCCCGCGGCAAGGCAAGACGGGCAGCAGATGAGGCAGCTGCCAGCAGCGTACGAGTGTCCGGTTCTGACGGTGCAAGAATTCGCCGACCCCTGCGCCAATCGACGCGCAGCCCGGCCGGGTCACAGCTGCTCATCAGCACAGTGAACGTACGTTCTGCTGCGTGTGGTACGTGACGCACTTGCATCTGTCCTCTTGCTAGCCTTTTGCTGTCTCTATATATGGACTGGTTTGTCGACCCATCGCGAGACGACAATACATGTATAATCATCATTAAGCTGCTCAAGCATTTAGTTACTTCGATCGAATTCCTGAAGTCTAAAATGGTTATTTTATTAGCTCAACTAGATCGTAGAGGGGAGTTTTTTTTTTCAAACACGCAAAAAGTTTGCACATATTTGTCTTAAGAACTGAAAGTTATAACAGCACGCCATAAACAGGCATACCAAGGTGAGGGTGTTATTAGTGTTATGTAATCAACTCTACTCTCCCTAGCATGCTAGAAGATCATAAGCTATTACTCATAAATCATACTACATAATCGACGATCAGACGCGTTGATGTGCGCGGTGCCTCAGTCGCTCTCATTGTTGGTTCGAAAAGAGTTGTCGCATTGCCTCAACATGTGAGGGGTTGAGCTGGTCGACAAAGATACTGTCGTAAACGTCCTGGGACATCATGGAAGGCCTCGTCTGCCTATCGAGATAGCCCATCCGCTTCATCACTAGCACTGAGGAGATCTTGTCTTGCCACATAAACACGTCACAAACTCAATCTGATCACGCACATACACGCACTCTTGCGAGAGTCCCTCAGCCTTCAGTGAGGGGGGAGACAAGAGCAAGAGATCAGAGTAGTGGTACATGGGTGTAGTGTTGACTAGTTTTGTCTCCAGAAATTAGGGGCTCTAGTTTGAAATGCAAGTTGGGGCTCATTAATGAATAGCTACTAAAACTATATACTTTTACTCATCAAATATCAAACTTAAATACATAATCAATACAACTAGGAGGATTCCCCATACGTTATAGCGGGTATAAATGAGGAATATAAATATGGTCTCACTGTAGTCTATCGAGTCCTCTCTATATAGCTTGATTATTAGTAGTCAAATTTCGAACAGGAAGAGAGAAAGTCACGTGAGAGATTTATGCTAGCAGTATGTGTGCATCCACTACTAAAACCATTTGTGAGTGGGCATTTAATTGCATGCGGCAGCAAGACCAGTGGATAATGATGTGGCGCAAGGAGGTGCAAGATAATTAGCTTAGTAGGGTTTATCTTTATAAGATATATAGATATGCAGAAGTATAACATACATTGTGAACTCTAAAGTAGAGAAGGTATTACTAAGCTCAAGTTCAATTCAAAAGCATCATCCGTCTGTATTTCTTAAAATGAAATCTTCAATTATGTCTTCATAATTAATCTTCTCAAAGACATCAATTTCAAGTGCTATTAGTGCCAATCCATTGAGTTTTTCTTATGTTATAGTAGAATGAAAGTAGGATTTCAATAACTTGAGTATTTGATAATGCAAAAAAGCTTCTAAAGAATTTGTTCCTAAGACCATGCTCAATAGGGAAGTTTCTTTTAGGGCCCTTTTGCACCAAAATACCAACTATTCTAGAATCAAGTGCATTACAAGTTCTTGGATCAAATATATCATGCTGAAAAGAATTATTCAAGTCACTAGCAATAGGAGCCTGAGCCTCTTCAGTTTATATAGTAGGAGCCTGAGCCCCAAAGTCTACTGTGTCATCAGCATGACCATCATCAACATTAGCATTTAGACTTTCTATGACAAGAAATCTCTCAAAAGCACCCTTCTGAGATTGAGCTATTGGTTCTAATCTTTTTCTCTTCATACGCTTCTCAGCACCAGAATCATACTTTCTATATCTACTTGACACAATGAGGATCAACCCTGTTTACAAATACATAAAAAGATTTATATAGGTACACCCTACAGGATGCATCGTAATTTGCCAACACATATTTCAAAAGAATAAAATTCAATTCAATTAGGCCTTGTTTGGATGTAGTCGGATTCGCATCAATCCACATATGTTGGGGTGGATTGGAGTGGAATTTGAACTAAATTCCACCCCAATCCACTTCAACACATGTGGATTGAGGTGAATCTGACAACATCTAAACAAGGCCTTAATTAAATTGGGAATCACCTGAGGTCCTGATGTCCCTGTAGCCTGTTGTTTGCTCTTGCGTCCTGGCAAGTGGCGAGAGCCAACACAAGAATCAAGACGAAGAATCAAAGAGATGAAAATGAAAGGTTGCGAGGATGGAGTCAAGCGGATGCCGCTGGTGCTTGCCACCTGGTGCCGAGCTTGAAGTTTCAAATTTCTGATTATACGTTGGCTACTGGGCTAATGTGTTCAGTCGCCCACTTCGCACCTGCCGGCCCTTGGACGGCACTGGCGTTGATCTTCATAAAACCAGTGAAACTGACTAATCACCTTGGTCACACCTGTAGTATGTCGGAGAGGAAGAGAGACGGTCTCTGGGTTGATCCAACGTCTTTAAAAGATTGGAATAAGAGTCACAAGTACAATAAAACTCTATACTGACGATTCCAACTTAGATGTGGGTTGGCTCAAAGAGTAGCCAACAAACTTCTTTAATTTTAAGCGTGGTGCTGCTTGACCCAGGGCCGCAATCATTAGTTGATTTGGTGCTACCGATCATGGAGCATGGGGAGTGCATTGCTCCATTTGATACGGTCACGGAAAAATGGCACTTGGCCCTACTCCCCTTGTAAGGGTAGAGGTCACTAAGTTTAGGTCTTGTTTAGTTGTGAAATTTTTTTGGATTTCGCTACTGTAGTATTTTCGCTTTTATTTGACAAACATTGTTCAATTATGAAGTAACTAGACTTAAAAGATTCATCTCGCGATTTACAGGCAAACTGTGCAATTAGTTTTTGTTTTTATCTATATTTAATGCTCCATGCATGTACTGTAAGATTCGATGTGACGGAGAATCTTGAAAAGTTTTTGGTTTTTTGTGGGAACTAAACAAGGCCTTAATAATTCCCCTTTCATCAAACCGATATAATCACCAAGTCCACATAGTAGATTAGTAATACCAAAGTGGAAAATAATATGTTACAACGGTAAGAAGAATGCCACTGGAACATGAGTACACACAGTACACTATTTGATAGGATAAAACTAAACAAAGGGGAGTTGCATGTCTTACACTGCTAGTAAAAAATTTTAGAAGACGGACTAATCATATACTCTTATAAAGATAAATCCCACTAAATAAATTCTTTTTTCATGCAAGGTGTCCACATTATATCCCCACTAAGTTACCCACTAAATGTTCTATCTCTTCATGTAAGGTCTCCACATCATTCCCCACTAAATCCATGTCATCCCATATTAATTACAAAAAATGACCATGTCATCTATATCATGTAAAATGCTTTAAATCTTTAGTCTATTAACATACAAGTCATGTACATACACTATTTATTTCATCACCAATTCCTCTATAATGTAACCAAAATATTAGTTTTTACTAGACCTAATTTAATAAAATACATGCAAGTTAATTCATATATATGTATACATACATAATATATTAAATATCATATAGTAATGCTATGTATATAATAATTTAATTTTAAGAAAATCCTGCAGCAACGCGCAGGGAATTCACCTAGTTTTATTAACGGAGGGTTGAATGCACCTGTCTCTAAAAAAACTAATAATTTTTGAAGCAGCCATTTTATTTACCGAGATAGACAAAAATTTCCCATCTCTACTTTCAAAGGCAGTTCTATGTTTTAGAGCAATATCTCTTAATAGGCCTATCTCTATAAATCGTGGCAAGCCCATCAGCCCAACTTTTGGCTCTCTTAGAAAACATAGAATATAAAAATGTTGCGAGTAGAATGTAAGGTATGAGAACATAGACGAAGTAATGAACTCAGGTGTGTGTTTCTTTATTCATTGATCGGTATTTATATAGGTCAAGGAGAAGGAGAAACTCTCTCCCCATGTAATTGAGTACACGATCGAGTCGTGGGGGCATGCCCGTTGGGGAACCGGTCTTTACGGGCACGTACGAAGTCATGGGGGAAAGACCTATTGGGGAACCGATCTTCACGGGGAATCTTCCTTCCAACTCCGAGCCCTCAGGATGGACCCTAGGGAAAGTATCCAACAAGATCATCTGGATTTAAATGTAACACTTTTCTTGATCGAATCGCATGTTGAGATCAATGATCGTATTGCTCCTCTAAAAATTCCTGTAGGGTAAAAACAAGGAAAATACGTGTAAAGAAGGATAATGTTATTGCACTTAATGATTGCCTTATTATAAACTAATATGAGAAAACCTTTATAGGAAAAAACTCATGTTATAGTTTAGAGGACAATATGTGTCTTTGATACTCCTTTAAAAACCTAAGTGGGGAAAACAAGGAATATGATATTTTTGTGTTAATATTACCTCATTAAAAACTTCTTATGAGAAACCTTGCGAGGAAAAACTCATGAAGAAAAAAGAGTGTAATATGATGGCATAAATAGGCCAATGTCTAAGGGATTTCTCCCCACTATTAGGGAAGTGCTCATCAATGACGGTCCCCCTTCGTCACAGGAGGCTCTAGAATCGTCACTAAAGTTGTTTTGTGACGAACTGGTGACAAAAACTAGTTCGTCATTGAATGACCGCCATTGATTAACTACGGTGACGAAACACATATTTTCGTCACTGAATGACATTCATTCAATGACGAAATACTCTGCGTAACTGAATGGAATTCATTCAGTGACGAACCTTTTTCATCACTGATGTGGTTCCGTTTTTGTCACAAGATGTAGCTCCGTTAGGCTGCCGACTCTGTTTGCCACGGTGTCTGACGTGGACAAACACGTGGCTGCTGACGTCGTCTGCCACGTGTCGGATGATGTTGACTGCCACGTGGCCGATGACCTGGACTGCCACGTGGCCGATGACGTGGATTGCCATGTGTCCATTGACTGGACTACCGTGTCGCAGGCTTGGACTGCCAAGTGGCGTTCTTTGTTCAGACCACGTGTCACACTGTGCTTCCTTCTTATTTTCGTCACTGAACAAAATATCACATCGTCATAGAAAAATATATAATTATCTCAGAGCCTAGATTATGATCATCAGAGAACGCAAATTTTTCATCATAGGTGCACGTGCTATATTTTTTACAAAATGCAAATAATATTAAAATGAGCAAATGCTTCCATAACTCAATAAGATCCAGCATTGCAGTCACCATACAACTGACTCATTCTAGGTTTTAGTTTGATCGCAGTTCATATTAACATCACAACTAATAATATAAAGTTGCCAAGCTCTAGCAACATTAGTTTTATCCTAAACAAAAGAAGACAGCAGCAAAGACTCCCTGCCAAGCACCAGCAGCAACAACACATAGCCCTCGCTGGCATAGATCAGCAGCATTGATTCATGTCGAAGAAGGGCTGTTCAGGCATAGGATACGCCTGAGCAGTGCATTGTTGTCCTCTAGTGTCTTTTGGTTTACCTCTGCCTGCTTCCTCATCTCTCCATCTCCCTTTGTGTGCTCTCCAACTTTTCCTAAGCTTCTTCACTTTTCTTCTTGAGCTCGTCGATTTCACCTTGTACAGCAGTCTTAGCTTCAGCTGCTAGTCGTTCACGAAGCTCGCTTTCTTTTAATGCTGCAGAGTTGGAGGATGTCACTGGTTTGATGCCAACATTTTTTAGGAAACTGTTTGAGCTGTTCTTGGGGAGCACCTGGGACACAACCTGCACACTAGTAGCTCCTGTCTCACCTTCAGCAACAGGTGCTGCCCTCAAAGCTTCCATGTTGGACTGAAATAAACAATGAGCCATAATTAGATTATACTTATTGAATTAAATTTAGGTGCAAATATCAGAC
>Ga0182004_10003452_pt1 | contig 12565 bp, 9 predicted proteins | sample Sormic07211540_1_FD_120479 | JGI IMG/M metagenome (GOLD analysis project Ga0182004, IMG submission 120479) | Endophyte microbial communities from Sorghum bicolor roots, Mead, Nebraska, USA - 072115-40_1 MetaG | ecosystem: Host-associated > Plants > Roots > Unclassified | place: USA: Nebraska... | reverse complement strand
GAAAAAACTCTATGTATATATGTGTTACGAATTTTGTACATATAAAACTATATATATAAAGCTTTTTACATATCTATTTAATTTTTGATGTGGCCTATTCATTTTATTATAAGCAAAGCTTAAGTATTAAGCTAAGCCTATAATTTTCATTTATATATGCTTAATATGCGTGTAATATAAATATATTATTGTATCAGCAAAAATATGTATTGAAAAACCTATTATTATATATTATATAAAAACAATAAACAGAATCGAAGAAGTGAAAAAAAAGAAACCCTAGGGTCCTGCAACGTGGCAGCCCTGGTAGGACCTTTTAACACCGGTTGGTATTACCAACCGGTGTTAAAAGGGGGGCTTTAGCCCCGGTTCCCCGAACCGGGACTAAAGGGTGGACCTTTAGTCTCGGAAGGGCAGCACCGGCTCGGGAACCGGGGCAACAGGCCCTTCCCGACCGGTGCTAATGCCCGAACGTGTGGCAGTGACAGAAGTATGGACGCATAGGCCAACACTACAATATGTAAGATTAGGCTTGTATATATAGTTGTATTTTACTACTAATAATATATAAGTATGCCTAGCTCCGTTCTTGCATAAGAAAGTATTCCTGATGATGTTGTTGCGAGTAATATTCCATGCCGAGTTAGCAATCCAGCGAAGGCTCCACATGTTGAAGCGCGGGGGCAGCCACATCAGAAGCTGCCGGAGTCGAAGCAGCCTTTGTTGTTGGCACCATCCTCAGTGGAGGTGCAGCTGGATCACCATCAGTTTCGTGCCTCCTGGATGGTGGTGGTACACCAAAATTGGGCTGCTGCGTACTCTTGCTAACTGGCAATGGCGAAGAGCCATCGTCATAAACCTCGGCAGGTGGCAATGGCGGCGGCGCACACTGACGAGGAATTATTGTCTGCAGCGGTGGCGGTGTGTTATATACCATAGTCGTCGTCGGAGCCGGAGGCAGCAGGTGCGGTGGTGCCGGAAGAGGCGCCGGTGGCAGCTGATTATACGGTACTATGACATGTGGATGCTGTGGCGGTGGAGGCAGTTGTATTGGCGCGTTCACCATTGTTATGACCTCTGTATGGCCATGGCACGGCGGCTGCGGCTGCGGCTGGGGCGGCGGCGCGTGAAATTCAAGGTCGTCGTCACTGGCATTGCCGCAGCAGAAGCCGAAATCGCAGTAGACGATGCAAGATGGGCATGCAGACATGCTGAGTGCGCTAATAATAAGCTGATGAGCTGCTTGCTTGCTCGCCTAGTTAACGTGCGTACACGTTATCTCTTTGATCTCTTTTAGTAGCAGCTACTTGGTAGGATCGGAGTAGTATGTCGTAACTACAGAACCCAGAGGTTAGCTGTTGAGTGGTGATGGCTTATATAGAGAATTAACTAATAAGCACATATATGAAACATCTACATACAGTGCATGTTGGGAGATTGGTGGTTAGCTTGCGGGTTGGCCTGGTATATGCGTGGGTCGGAGTTGGCACTCCACGCCCGCATATGCTCATGATCAGCGTGTTTAGTTAGCATGCATCAGATTCTCATCGGTCTTATATTTAGGTATAGATATTATATTCTTGATGAAAGTAAGTGGCCGCCTCACATGCATAAATGAATTCAGTCAATTGTTGACCATATCAGGTCGATCAGGATGTTGTGATACAAATATCGACGATTGGGAAATATAATATGCCCATGCATGAGCTATCCACTATGATTTCTGGCGTGTCGTCGTGTGATTAATTCATTCCCTAGGTGATGGAATAACACAAGCAAGGCAGATCCTCTTCCAGAAGAGGTAGCCTTCTTTTCTAGTACTAGAATACTAGCAAGCGAGGTTCGAGTTGGGTTCACCGGAGTAAGACCATGGTTCTCTGTGTCGGGATCTTTAGTTTCGTTGCTCTCACTCAGGTACCTCTGGTCCAAGTCTTCGAGCGGACTTAGCACGCGTGGGGTCATGGAGGTAGGCTAGCTGTGCGTATCTCTGTCACACGATACAACCTTCACGCGGCTGTTTGGTTCGCGGTGTGGCCTGGGGGAGCTCGCCCAGGTCCATCCTAACAACGTACAGGCGCTCAAAATCGACGTCCTGGCTGTAGAAATGAGGGGAACGAGACCTCCTTCATGGGCACTCGATCGGTTATGTGTTATATTGAGCAGGAAACAGCCTCCTGTGTGGCGCTTGTACAACAAGATGATGATTACACTAACTCAAAGATATGATCTTTATCCTAACCGACTTAAGGCTACAAGCTATGTACTCCACATCAGGAGCAATAGCCCAACAACCGGATATATCAAAATATCTTAACCACCACCCTCAATCTTAGCCACTTACAGGGTTAAGATTGCGCCGAAACTGTTTCATCATCTTCACTGCTAGGATAGCCTACATGCAACCATCAACTAACTGATCACCAGAGGAATGAACCGAATGTCCAATAGTCTCTGTGCAACCCTTTTTCTGACAAAGTGAAAATCAATTTCTATATGCTCTGTCCTAGCGTGAAACACCAGATTAGTAGAGAGATATTTTGCACCTAGGTCGTCACAGCACAACCGAGCCATGGGAGGATGATGAACCTTGAGTTCAGTCAACAATTTCTGAACCCACATCATTTATGTTGTCGCATTTGCTAGTGCCTTATACTCAGCCTCTGTGCTAGAGAGACTGTTGCTTGCTTCCTGACTGTCCATGAAATCAAATTCTCACCAACACAACAAAGCCTCCAGAAGATCTTCGGTCATCTACACAACCCACCCAATCTGCATCTAAGAATGCACTAACCACCATAGATCCAAACTTCATAATCTTGAGTCCAGTATTAATGGTTCCTCGAACATTCTGCAGGATCTGTTTTACGGTGCTCAAATGTACTGTGGTTGGAGCATGCAAGAACTGACACACTTTGTTAACAACAAAAAAGATATGTGAACATGCAAGTGTTAACTCACTACTATAAAAAAATATTAACAGAGATGGGCGTTTTGGATTTTAGAAGACGGGCAAACAAAACGCCTCCATTCAAAGGTCGCAGCAAACCAAGCATTAATCGAGGCGGTTTTGGTGCCCACCGCGGTTAATAAAAAAAATCCATGGATAAGCCCGCCGAGCCTATCTATGGGCCCGACAAGCCCATCCATGCGCCATCACCTCCGCCGTCGGTAGATGCAGATTGGGTGGGGAAGGTGGATCCACGCGACCGGAGCTGGATCCGCCATGGGGAACTGTAGGGAAGGTGGATCTGTGCGGCCGGAGCTGGATCCGCCGTGGGGAACTGTAGGGAAGGTGGATCTGTGCGGCCAGAGCGGGATCCGGGCCGTTGCAGGTGGCGCCATCGCCGCCGTGAGCTCGACTCACCGTGCCACCGCCGGGAGAGGAGATGAGGCTGGGCCGCCGCCGGGAGATGAGATGGGCTGGGCCGCCGCGAGCTTGACCCACCATGTCGCTGTCGGGAGAGGAGATGAGGCTGGGCCACCGCGAGCTCGACCCACCGCGCGCGCGTCTCCATGCTCGCAAGGCCAGGACGACGCGCGTCCGCACCGCCACGCTGCCTCCTTGTCGCGCTTGTTGTAGTGAGAGAGAGTAGTGAGAAAGGAAGAAGAGTGAGAGAGGGAGGGAGAGGAGGGGAGGGAGGCCGGCGTCAGGTTGGTTCAGAGTGGGAGTGAGATAGAGGGAATGCGGCTGGTGAGGGAGTGGGAGGGAGTGAGTGCTAGGGTTTGCCATATATATATATATATATATATATACTACGAAGAGTTATCGGGCCTCACCTAGGTCTGCTGGGTCTTTGGAATATTAACCGAGGCGGACCTTATAAGCTGTCCGCCTCGGTTAATAGGGCTATTTTTGGAGGCAGACTATTTTTTTATAATAACTGCCTCTATAAATAGATTTTGCAAGACGTTTGTTGTAACCGCCTCGGTTAATAAAAAATGACCGCCTCGGTTAATGCTAGGCATTAATAATGCTAGGCATTAACCGAGGCGGTTTACATTTCTGCCCTCCTCGAAAAGTGTTTTAAAAAAGTCGCGGTAAATATTTTTTTGTAGTAGTGACTACTGCAATGCTCTGAACAAACTTCTATACATTGTTCAATCCTCAGGCCCAAGTTTGTCACCGTCAGTGACACTGAGCTTCTCTGTAATTGACAAAGGAGTGTCAACAAGTTTGGACTTATCCATCCCTAACCATCTTAGAATATCTGCAGCATACCTCTCTTGCGAAAGCACCAGGCCCTGTAAATTTTGATTGACTTCTATTTCTCATTCTGTCATTCATGGGTTGACTACCCTATGTGGCGCAAACATATAGTTGGAAGCATTAGCTCATATGATGAATCTGGACTCATACTCATCAGACGATGGGCCAAATTATGAACAGCCCGTCTAAGCCCATATACACCCTCAAAAAGAAAAAGGCCCCTATAAGAAATTAATAAATGCACGTATCTGGTGAGATTTGCACTCAAAAGAATGAAAAAAAAAAACGTATCTGGGTGGGGCATCCCCCACCTCCACCAAACAAAAGAATATCCGATCGCGCGCGCTATAAAAATGGAAAGCTTCCAAAACCTGGTTCCTCGCGAAACCCTCAGACGTCAGCAGTCAAAAAGCCAGTACGCTCCTGTCTCCCTTTCTTTCTCCATTTGCTTGGCAGCTAGCTAGGGCGGCGCTCCCATTCCAGCAGTTCGCCCATCGCCGCCGCCGCCAGATTCTTTGCTGCTCGTCTCGTCCGCATTCTTGATCGGATCCATGGAGCGGCAGCACAAGAATCCAGCGGCGAACACCGCCGCATCCTCCCCTGCCAACTCAGGTTCTTCATCCTCCTCTCGCTCGATTCACGGTTCCATGTCGTCCGCTTTCCTCGGCGTGTCGTCATCGACGCACTCGCAGTCCCAGCGCCGCTCGTCGCCACCGCTCTTTCCGCCGCCGGCACCGGCACCGTTGCCCGGCCTCCTCGCTTCTCGCGGCTCTGCTGCGGCCTCTGGCGGCGGCTCCGCGTCGGGTTCGTCGTCATCCCAGTTCCATCAGATCTCGCCTTCGCCAGGGACGGCGGCGAAACGCCGCCCACGCCCAGGCAGCCGGCTCACGCACTCCCTTCCCTCGCCCTTCCTCTCTGAGCTTAGCGCAATCCGTAGGATGGGCACCAACCTCGTCGGTGATCTGATGAACACGCAAGAAATGACCCAGCGCCCGTTGCTCCATGGCCATGGCCAGCAGGAGCAAGAAATGAGGCGATTGTCGTCGTCGTTGCCCATGCCACAGCCACACTCCCATAATCATACGCCCATTCCCATCGGGGACTTGCCCGGCTTCCCGTCCTCGTCGCAACAGCAGCAGGCCCTCACCATGCGAGGTCTCCCTGGGTTCGCGCCGCCGCCATCGCAGCAACAGCAGGTGCAGCCATCGTTTTCTAGTCTGCAGCCTCTGCCCGGCGGCAACTCCTCCGGGTTCCCTTTCCCTTTGCCAACGTCGCAGCCACAGCAGATGCAGCTTTCCTCCTCCTCCTCCACCGATCTGCCCAGTAGGGTCTTCTCTGGATTCGAGCCACCAGCGGCATTGCAACATTTCTCCACCTATCTGGCGCCTCTTCCTAGCGGGAGCACCAAGTCCTCTTCATGCTCGGCTGACCACGCGCAGACATTGTCGCATACAGAGCTGCCTCCATTGCTGCCAAGCCACAAAATACGACACTATGAACTGCCGCCACCACCGCCATTATTAGGGCAGCTATCACAGAGTAAGGGTTCATCCACTGGGTGTCAGTCGTGTCACCGTTCCATGCCCACCCTATCTGAGGAGCAAGCACTAAAACAGCTAAGCCACCTGGTATCTCTATGGTCATCGACTGAGAGTAATAGCTGCAACCAGAGCATGGGCAGCAGCATCGAAGGCGGTTGCCAAGGCTCGGCAGCCATGCCGGCGTTGGTTAACAAGTTTGACATTATGAGCATTGGCAACAGCAGCTGTAGTGGTAGGCCACAAATGCCACGGAACTATGGCTCCTTGTCCGCGGAAAACTCCAACCCTGCCCCCGTTGTGCCAAAGCTGATACTTGGAGGCATGGATCGACCGGGGTTGCCACTGCAGCTACCAGCTCATGGTGCTGACGCTAGCAGGAGCATATCACGAAGGGGCCGAACCAAGGAACACTTCTTCTCAGAGGCTGATATGGAGAAAATCAATAAAGACAACCGACTCAAGGAGCTCATGAAAACAGAACCTAAAAGGGTCAAGAGGTACTTTCATTCATGGATTTCCAATATCTCATGTTGAGTGTTGTGCAATGGGCATGCATATGTGGAATATATTTATCGAAGTGCTCAAACTTTTAGTTTTGCCTATAATGTTCTTAATTTCCACCTTTTTAATTCTTGTATTAAATTGCAGGGCTCTCCGTAACCGGGAAAGCGTGGCACGACTGAAGATGCAAAAGGCAAAGCACTTCCAAGATCTTAAGTGCCGGACTAATGCACTAAAGATGGAGTGCAGCTCATTATCTGCACAAGTTCAGTCACGCCAGGTTTGTCAGTATTACCATTATTTCTTGAGTGACAATGTAGGTTGCTGATATTTATATTATTTTTCTATCCCAGGAGATATTTGATAGCCTCAAGACTGAGAACAGGGAGTTGCAAATAAAGTTAGAGGGGCTGAATGAGCAAGCCAATTTGAGCCAAGGTGAGCTTGTTCATTATTGCTTGTATTCAAGAATTAATTCATTTAAGTTTAGATCTTGTAGTGCATTAGATAATGATATGCATTCTTTGACAAAATACAATTCTCAATAATCTAGGGTTCTTTAAGTTGATGTATGCTTGATGGCCCACTGTCCTCATCAAGTTGTTTAGTTGTCGGATTGCATGTTTATAAGGATTGCATGTATATCAGGTTTTGCAGCTTGTTGTGTATGGAAAAGAAAATGGGGCGTTTACTTGAGACTCATTGTCTTGCTCCCTATACTTTGAGCTCAACAAAGATAAAACCTAGAAATATACATGGGTATAATAATAAGGATGAGCAATCTCTCGGTGTGGATTTTCATATTGTTTGTCACACATTTAATTTTGCCTTTCTTGTGTGGCTACTATTCTTTGATTTTGCAATTTGCAGCGTCTGTTTTAATTATATTTGTTGCAATGGCTATTTCATTTTTTTGCATCATTGCATTACCCAAAACATAATGGCTACAACAGTTCAATATGTTCTCTATTTCAAGTTTTTTTTGCAAAGATTACAGCAGCATGTCTCAATATGTCAAAAGATATTCTGTTTAGGACACTGATTATAGATATGTTGATCTAGGCATCTAGCTTTGTTGTAGAAGCTCTGTTTTTACCTCATGTAATGTTTTCCAATAATGTATCACCCCATCCGATGCTTCACATCAAATGTCAGAGGGTTAGCAGCTCCCAGTTTCAAATAAATATGAAAAAAAATGCTGTATTTGTTGCATATCAATATATGATCTTGCTACATTGGCGATTTACAAGATCCAGCAGTAACTACCTATTGTCTGCTGAAGCATTTTTAAAAGATGAGTTTTTGGTTTAGGGTTTACGGCAACTAATATTAGAAGGTAGGATGTACGGCAACTAATCTTTACATTAATGGCTTCTATTTAGCCTCAAACTCAACTATTAGAAATGTGGATTATAAGAGCGCATGCATTAATTTATCATTCAAGGGTGTAATAATGCATGCAAGGGTTTTACATCGATTGGACATTTGCTCCCTGGTTGAAAGATCCATACTCAATAGGCATCTATGTATGTTGGTAATTATATCTTTTTGTCTCCTAGGTTACCCTACTTCATCCATGTTTATAATATTTTTCTCTTCTTATTTATAAAATTATGTCTTTTAAATAATTCTGAACATGGGATTGCTACTCTTTATACAGCTCTAAATGATCAGCTACAATCTGAGATCGAGAGGTTAAAACTTCTTTAGCTCAATATGCTTATTGGCATACACAATCCAAAGAGCTCGCAGATGGCAGGTTGGAGTGGTTCATCCACCAATGGTTTGGGCCAACTAATGGATTCTCATGTCAATGATCTGATAGCTTCATACATAGGAACACATGCACATCACAGCTACATCCAGAACAACAACCACACCAAACTGTTGATGACGAGTTTATGGATCAATAGGCAGCAGGCATTGAAGTTTTGATAATATTAAGACATTTGATTTCTGGAGCATACTTCATAATTAAGGAGTATTCTTGTTCAATTTTGTATGTGGGAGTGATATTTATCCTTGCTAAGTTATATTTCGTTGAACTTATTTCAATTGTTCATCTGTTATATATATTTTCTTTGGACTTTAATGTCTAATTTACTTTGATGGGTTATTGCATTTATCCTAGTGCATGGACATTCTTTAAAATTATGTCTGATTGCTTTAACTTGAGTGTAACACCGCAATTTTATGTTTTTGAAAGATTTTAACAAATGTGTGAATTTTTTCTACACATTTCTCGCATGCTTCTGTTCTCTTGAACCAATACCCTGTTGTTGCCAATCATAGAAATGGCCCTGTTACCAATGGCAACACTGTGGGGGTATGGTGGTCATTAGATCAACCTGATAATTTAGTGGTCTTTAAAACAATTCGGTTGTTGGATTGTACATGGATAATATTTTGCAGAATGTTGTTGTACATGAAAAATGGGATATTTTGATGACCCCCCTGCCCTTCCCTGTACTTGTAGTGTGTTAGATGATGATATGCTCCACCAAAATACAATTCAGCGAATTGTAGTTTAATTGGAGTTCTAAGTTGATGCATGTATGATGGCTGACTATCCTTAGCACGTCATTTAGTTGTTGGATTGTTCATATATAAGATTTTACGGCCCCTAGCTTGAATATAGAAAAAATGGGGCATTTCCCTTAGACTCTCTTTATCCATCCTTATACTTTGAGCTTGGTGTGTATTTTTCATGGATGATCATATTGTTTATCATACACTTCGCAACTTTTCGTGGCCAGTATTAGTTTTTGCAATTTGTAGTTGTATGTGTTGCAGAAAGATATTTGTTACAATGGCTATTTCATTTTTGCATTAATCATTTATAGTTCTCTCGTTTATTGCATTATCCTGGACATAATAGCTGCAACAACCCAATATGTTCTCCATTTCAAATTTTGTTCAAAGATTATTCCACTAGTGTGCCTCCATATGTCAAAGATATTCAGACCTTCATGCGACCCTTTGCTTAGGACACTGATTATGGATATGTGGATCTAGCATCTAGCTATGATGTAGAAGCTCTGGCTTTATCTCCTCATAATATTTTGCAATAATGGATCATCATATCCCCTTGGATGTGGTTCATGTAGGGACTTGCCACGTTAATTTACCTAAATCCAATGTCATGCACTTAACCAACCCAATTTAAGCAAACAAACCTTGGTGATCCAAGGGAGACTCTATCCACATCTCCACTACTTTGATAGTTGTATCCCAGTTGCATATCAAACCTCACTGGCCACCACAAATCAAGATTCCATCTTAACAAATGATTACATATAAAATAAGAAGAAACATATATTCCAAGTCTTGTTAATTGTTATAACATAAATTATAGTAATATCCAAGTTGCATATCGAACCTCACTAGCCACCATAAATCAAGATTCCATCTCAACAAATGATTACATATAAAATAGGAGAAACATATATTACAAGTGTTGAATTAATAAATTAAGTGTTATAACATAAATGAATACATCGATTAAACTATGTGTAGTGAGAGACAGGCGACTATCTAACCTTATTACACCTACCCTATGTATTACATGCACTCTAACTAGTAATAACAAGTGGTCGCCTTGCCCATGGGTGCCATCACCATAGTTGAGATGGCTCCTGCCACTTACCGACTTCGCTAGCATGCATGGGGTGATATGGCTGCCAATGTCCTATAGGTACCTATAAAACAACTTAGCGAATGCACCATGAGTACTGATTACAGGACTTACCCACTATATAAACAATGGATTATCACTACTACAAAAAATATTTACCGTGGCGGGCAAAACAGCTTACTACAGAAGAGGTCTTTGGACGATTGCCAAAATCGCCAATAATCTCAGCAGTTTTGGTCCCCGAGATTAAAGACACCTTTAGTCCCGGTCCGTAACACGACCGGGACTAAAGGGTCCCACCCAATGGCTACTGCGCAGAGCTGTCGGGGCAGGGGCCCTTTAGTCCTGGCTCGTGTTACGGGCCAGAACTAAATGGGGGACTTTAGTCCCGGTTGGTCCCACCAGCGGGGACTAAAGCTTTAGGCCTGGTTGGTGGCTTGCTACGGGGCTAAATGGTCTCTTTTTAGTCTCTATTTTTACTTCCAGCCGGACTAAAAGTGCACAGGTTATATCTTTCTCCTTTCTTTCTCCCCAAGATCGAGCCTATTTAAAATTCTGTGAGCTTTATTCCCTCTCTTTTTGCTTGTCGTTGCTTGTTCTTGCTTGTTCTTGCTTATTCTTCGTCTCCGGGCCCATTGGTGATCTTCTTCGACTCCGTCATCGACTCTTCGTGTTTAGAGGAGGTAACTAGCTTCATCGTCCCATGTCATTCTAATATTGTTTTCGTCCTTGTGATTTGTCCACCACTTTGAGCTAAAATTTACTTGTTAGTTTGAATTCATAGCTTAAATTAGTATTCATAGCTTAAATTACTAACCATATATATAATAATTTATGGTTTGCTATAAATTAAAGAATTATAGTGTCTTTTTTTAATCTTTCTTCTATATATAATTGATATCATAAAAGGAATTTAATTAATAGGGTTCATCAAATCAACTTGTTAGCTAGACTTGTTAGTTTGAGCATGTATAAAGATTTTGATCATAGAGTTCATCAAATTGACTTGATATTTTTTTATTGCTAGATAGTATCCATTATATTTTCCATGGTTAAAACAAGACAAGTATAGAATTTTATTATTAGTGTCTTTTTAATTACTTTTCTTTAGAAAATATTGTGTTTATAATAGTTTGCAGCAATGAATATAGAGAGTAGACAAAAATTAAAATAAAATCATGCATAGTTTAAATAAATGAGTATGGATATAGTAGATGGCAACCATGACCAGATCCTCAGTCTCTCATCACCGGGATCCAAAGCGTCTGCGGCCGGATCTTCCTCTCATTGCTTGCGGCGATTGTAAGCAGAAGATTGTGAAGGAGTACCGAGTGAAAAAAGAGGGAATAAACAAGGATCGTATATTCTACAAGTGTCTGAATCATGAGGTGGGTTATTATTTCCCCACAGTTGATTAATATGGTTAATTTATACCAGTTTTGTTTGATGATGTTGTTTAAATTCCTTATTCTTTGTTCTAATTGCAGTGCGAGGGCACCGGCGGATGTAAAGGTTGGTACTGGGAGAAAGAGTACATTCAGCAGAGAGTTCTTGTAGTAGGGGGATACAAGCTGGTTGCGAAAGAGGGATGCGTCCCAGATCTCGGCTTAGGAGGCGAGAGGAGGGGTGCTCAGTATCCTGAGTCCCCTATCTCTACATGAGTGGAGTGAAGTGTGTTCGTGTGTTACCTGATGAGCTATGGTTGTGTGTTATGCTTGCGTGCTACACTTGTCCCCTAGAAGGTGCCCTGCCTCCTCTTTTATAGTCACAAGGGATGGCAAGGGATGGCAGGGTTTTACATTTGTAAGTCTGTAACTCGTCTTCAGCTACGATGCGTGGATACGGCAGGGTCGCGTATCGCGTATCCAATATTGCGCGGATACGGATACAGCTTGGATACACCATGGATACGTATTCAGGTCATACTATAACAAATTTGGATACGTATCGGATTGGATACGAGTATCTGATACGTGTGGGCCGATTTGGACACGGCCCATGGAAAGAAAATGGCCCAAATTGCATTACATGACGCACTGTCTTCCTGGCTCGCATTGTATTCATGTACTAGAACGTGCATTGGCGCCGTATCGACTCCTATTCCCAGCTCTCGCACTTCCACTTTGACTCGTGAGTCGTGACTTGGCGGCGGCGGTGGCGACCGGCTAGGCTGTGCAACTGCAAGCAGCTGACGACGGCGAGCCGAAGACGCCCTCCTCGAAATCTCCTCGTCCTCAGGTGATCTGCAACTGCATCCTTCTGCCTCTAGCCCTAGCCCAGTCCAGGCAATCAACGATCTTTGTAGTTGTAGTTCTGTTCATCATGTGATGTGTTCCGTGCTCGTATCTGAAATTTTGTCCATTATTAGTTTAAGTAAGAGTAGATGGCATCGCGTGATGAACGTGCTCTTCTTGAAGTTGATGACCAACAAAAGAAGAAGAATCCATTGTGGAAACATGTTGTGCTTTTAGAGAGAAGAATCCATTGCATGTGTTATCCCGTACGTATTATTTACTTAACTGTTATATTATATATGCATATGAACTCAGTTATTTGTGAACATGTGGTCTATGGATGAGCGACATTTGAAGTTGTGAACTATGTTATTTTATATTAAATCATGGAATTATTATTATTATTATTATTATTATTATTATTATTATTATTATTATTATTATTATT
>Ga0182004_10003451_pt1 | contig 12567 bp, 11 predicted proteins | sample Sormic07211540_1_FD_120479 | JGI IMG/M metagenome (GOLD analysis project Ga0182004, IMG submission 120479) | Endophyte microbial communities from Sorghum bicolor roots, Mead, Nebraska, USA - 072115-40_1 MetaG | ecosystem: Host-associated > Plants > Roots > Unclassified | place: USA: Nebraska... | reverse complement strand
GCCTGTTTGGCATGGCTCCAGAGTGGACAAACCACACTGACAAAACACAACTCTGGAGCTCTGAGTACCGTTTTAGCCAAACACCTCTAACAGACAGCTCCAACTCTACTCAGAGCTGACTCCAACTGGATTTCTGGAGTGGAGCTGCTCTGTCTGGAGTTGGAGCCATGCCAAACAGGCCCTATGTATACGTACTAACTCTGATTTTCTTTTTGCAATAAAAAAAGTATCGATCGGGTGTTCTTCACTGGGTCCGACGCACCTGGTAGAACTAGAATTCTCTGCTTGGCTGGAACTTGGAAGGGGGGAAGTGAAGGCGAGGGATGGGATCCCTGCTTTGCTGCCTGCTTTACCCGGAGGACGGCTCAGCGGCGCCGCCTGTGTGCTGCTTCTGCCTACCGTGGCCTTTCCCTTACTATGGCGTCAACTCGGTATGCTTCTACCACTTGCTACAAATTTTTTGGTCTCGACAACAAAAACTTTTTGTCCCCAATGCCACTGGCTACCTTCCTTCCTTCCTCTTCGCATTCTCAGCGGCTTAGTGACCGAGCCCGTCGCTGCAGGTGGTGGAGCTGGAGGAGCAGCTCTGGACGGTGACGGCGTAGCGGGCGGCCGCGGAGGTGCTCGCCTAGGGCTTCGGCCCCCTGTCGTCCTTCTCCGACACCGGGAACGACTTAGGCTCAGAGGACGAGATCGGCACGGGCGACTGCGACCCTGATGCCGCCGAGAGGGACGGGGGCGGCGGGAATGCGGGAGTGGGACGCCGCGAGCCAGCGCGGGAGTACCTCGTCGTGGCCGCCTGCCGCACGGGCGCACCGATGCCGCGCTGCAGGCCGCCATGGCACGGCTCGAGGACGAGTTCCGCCACCTGCTCGTCCGCGGGGCGCCACCGCTCGCCGCCGAGGACCTCCAGGCCTCGCCCCTCCTTCAACTCCTCCGCCACGCTTCCGCCGCCAAGGGGGGAGACGAGCAGCAGGGCTACAGGAGCTCCGCGGCAAGGCCTGCTCCTGCACCCCCGCGGCGAGGCCTCCTCGTCCTCACCCGCTGGTGCCGGTGTAGGATGAGGGGAGGCGGAAGGGCTTCACCTCGGCGGCGCTTCGCGCCTTGGGCTGCACGTCGGCGGCGGCATCGTAGGCATACGCGCCCGGGGCGGCCACGGTCGTCGGCGCCAGAGGGGCAAGGACAGGAGTAAGGACCGTTGCGCGGGCGGCGCGGGAGGAGGCGGAGGCTTCGTCACCGGGGGGATCGGCGCCGACTTGTGGTGCGCGCCTGGGATACTCTTCGCCGCGGAGGCGTCCTCGACTCAAGACTCATGGTGTAAGGGTAAGAAGGACATTGTGCTTCCTGGTACCCACATGTCAGACCTCTTAAACGGAAGAAAACGAACGGAATGGGGACGGAATGACACACAGATATAGCCGAAGTTGAAGTTGAGCACAGCAGTGTGAATCAATTTTTTAGTGGCTTACTGGTTTGGTCAATCTTTCGTAATAGCATACAGATAAAAGTCTCTCGAAATCACCCAAATTCGTAAAATTTCGACGAAATTTCGGTGAAATTTTGAACCTTGGTCTGAATCTGAACTTTGGAGTTGGGCTTGTCAAGGTGCCGGCAGCTCTCATCCTCCTGTGCCCGTCGAAGCATGAACCATGAAGCCGCCGTCGCTGACGCAAAGATAGACCTGCTTGCCTGCTCTAGTACCGAGGGAGGCCGCGAGTAGCAGCAGCAGCTGCCGGCCGGCGGCCATCTTCACGGGTACTGTAGCGGCGGCGAGTGCCTGGAGCACTAGGTTCATTTGCGGAGGATGAGGTGATGGAGGAGAGAACTTGCACGGGCACCTGCTTGCCTGCTCCAGCGCCGGGGGAGGTCGCGAGCATCAACAGCTGGGCGACGGCCATCACGGGCGCGGCGGCGGCGGTGATATATGGGCCGCATCGCATCGATGCTATGCTATGCCAACGCAAGAATTGGGACGAGCTTCCGTGTTTATTTCGGATCGGAATCGGATGCCCAACGGACGTCATCGGGGCCGGGGTAGGTTCGTTCCTCTGCTGTGGTCTGTGGATCATATAATATAGAGAACCCTAGCAGAGCACAGAGCGTTCCCCGACCCGACCGCTCACTCGCGACCGCACAGACACAAAACCCTACATCGATCTCGACATCTCGCAGTCTGGTGGCAGCGACAAGCTACTCTCGCGGCCGTTCGGTGCCATCACGGTTGACGGCGGCTCGGGCCTGCGGGGTGGTCGGGGAAATTGCGCATCTGACGACGACTAGCTACTGATTCATCGAGGGGAAATTGCGCGATGTAAGCGTCTCTTTACTCATTTGCTTGCTCACTGTAGTAGTTGCAGTTGCAATTGCTCACGGATCTGTTCCAGTTGAGTTATTCTCTACATCCAACTTCAGTTGGTTATGATGATTGTTGCTTGAACGATGTGTTGGTCAAGTAAAATCACATGTACATGTTGTCTGCGAGTAAAGTTTATCCATCATACTAACCCACACATCTCAGATTCTCATAACCATCGATCACAGATTTTTTTTTCCATAGGGAAATTCAGACATCACAGATTTTTAATGGGATTTGTTACTATCTGTAGCTTAACTTTAACCTAACATCCACCTACATACGTTACAGCTCTTTCCTACAGAAATATTCCCAATTCTCTTCTTTCCATAGGGAAATTCAGACATCTTTTGCCATATTGGTCTGGTTGCGCTGTGCCTTTTTCTGCCAATCTTAGCTAGCTGCTAGGAACTTGCTGCCAATGTCAACGTGGGGGGTGTTATATAAGCTTACAAAAGGGTCTTAGTTACTCTACTAAGCATTTGCATTTATTTTCTCCCTTCAGGACTGCAAAGACCACGAGGAACAAGGGGGGGACTGACTACACAAGAGGTGTGAGTAGGGAGCAGAGAGCCATAAACAGAAGGAACAGACTTGAATCATCACTGCTTTCAAGTCAGAGTTATCTCCCTAGTGGTAGGAAGAGAGCCTTGAACCGAACCATAAAATGGATGCTAAAATATGAGTAGTTGATTTGAATTTGCTGGTTCTTTCTTTTCTGGCACATACTGCTCTAGCACTCATTTGTTGTGTATCATGTTTATTAATCAGATCATGCGGCTTATAAGGCGTATCATAATTTTGAGGACAATCTATCTGCTATTGCAGTGCAACGATTCGGCGAACCTTTCCGTGAAGGTTCAATCGTTGCTTTTGAGGAGAAGTCATTTGGTGGAATAATCAAACCTGGTCAATTAACTTATCCAGTCAGTACTGATTATGCTGAGGACGTGTCTTCCTGGGTCGTCGCGATCGCTTTGTTTGATGGTGATTGTGCTACTATACTTTTCAATTTTCCTAAACAAATTGCATTTAGTCATCGCTTGTCATTTAAATCATGATATTGTCCAGGAGATAAGATGTTATTTGCGTGCTCGGGCATACCTATACCTCACGGAAGAACTAGACAAAGACTAACAAGATTTGTGACATCAGCACATTTGGTTACACAATTCAACCAGAATAGAAATAAAGATGATAAGTTGAGGGTTAGTGCTGCTAATCGTTGTGTTCCTTGATTTTTCTTTGTATATTCAAGCTAATTGTGAAGATGCTGAGCTTGTGCTTGTGCACTGCTTTTATTTCTGTAGGTTGCAGTGCGCCTTCCGGATAATACAGCTACCGATGGGTTCTTAGGACTATATGATAAAGACATTGCTGTCGTCACATGCTTGGACTTCCTAGAAGTCTGTCCTATAGATCTGGATCATAAGGCAAAACCTTTCCCTGGTGGTTGTTTGAAAGCTGCTGGGCGTGCCTTCAACTCTGGCAGTTTGATGGCCATGCGTGGATCTCTGTATCAGAAACGCCCCCTCGAACCCCGCAACACCTGGGTTTCAGATAGTCAAGATATCTCTAAGGTATACTGTCAATTTATTTATTTGTAACTTTGCGGCATGATAGAAAACATGGAACATATAACTGTGTTATGTTTCTGGTCTAAAGTATCACTGTGTGCATTGAAGTAAATCCTTTCTAAACCTACCACTTTGCTTTTGTTCTAGGCTGTACTTGGAGGGCCACTTCTGGGGTGGGATAATAATATTGTCGGGATGAGCTTAGATATTTATGACTCTGGTGATGCAAATTTGAGATACACCTTCCTACCAATGGACATACTTTGCAAATGCTTGAAGCATTTTCAGATACTCAAGTATGTCTTCTACACTTGCACTATTTAGGGACTATTTCTTCAGTTCGTTTTTCTTGTTTTTGTAGCAAGTTTTTAGTTTTTGTTCGTGTGGAGTGGTGAGGGTGTGTGTGTTTGTTCTTTGTACTCGGGGTTGGGTCCCTCTAGACTCGTGTACTTCTCTTCTCTACCTTAATGAAATGATGCGCAGCTCTCCTGCGTAGTTTGAGAAAAAAGTTAACCTGATTCATATTTGTTCCCAACCCTCTCTCCTAATCCACTTTCTGTATAAGGTAAGCCATTTTTACCAACAGCATTGGAGACTTAGGAGTTTTCACATGGTAACCTTTGGATTGAAAATAATTTGGTTCTTCTTATCCCTCTCTACTGAAACCAGTACCATTGCCAGATCTTATGATGCTAACTTAGTGCCCATGCTTAATCTTTTGGTTTAAATTAGGACGAATTAAACAGTTCTTTGTGGCAATATGGACAATGCAACCTATATTTGTGACATGAATATGTTCAATCCTCTCACCTTTTGTTGAATATTTACGCCTTATTCCTAGTCATTATTTCATACCTTTATTTCTTTCACAAGACAAGATTAGATTCATGTGTTGGTATGATTGGTTTTTTTTCCCATGTAGTTCCTGTTTTTTATTTTGTCATAACAAGTCAACTATGTTTTGTTGCAGTCCTAAAAAAGACTTCCGTGGATATGCGTTGCCTAGAGATGTATTAAGTGTAGTTCCTTCAGGTTTGAACAATACTGCAAGCCATCTTCTAAAATGTTGCCTATGTATCATTGTGTGCAGAATACAATGTTACCAGTATCATACATATTATCTAAGGACTAATAATGATCTGAATATTGTATCAGGGTTTATGCAAACTATTTGCAGGTTAAAGTCCCATGGCTATCCCATTCCACCACCACTTGTGCTTGAATGTAAGTGTTGCTTTTGATATTGCTGTCATCTCCCTTGGCCTTTTTGTAGTTCACTTCTGATCTTCGTTCTTTAACTAGTCAATGGGCGATTGCTTAATCATTTTGAAGAATGCTTTGGTGAATTACTTCCTTGGAAAGGGTTTCCCTATGGTGATCCACCCGGTGGCTCTGAGAAGTGTGTCTGGAATCAACTTCCAAAAGAAGTTGTGACAGATGTATCCCGTCGTGTTGTCTCACTTGCTTCTTTCAATGGTTATTTTTCCAGCTGTGTGCTCCTTAATATTCTGTGCTAGTATTTTATCTTCACTAACTAATGGTTAAACTTATAATGTGTAGGTTATGTGAGATCTTTTGCATGCACAAGCTTGCTTATAAAGCTTGGAAGCAATGCTAAGCAGACTGTCATCCTGACTTCAGCCAGTTTGGTTAGAGATTGTTGTAATGAGGATATCATTGATGATAGCTTGACGGTTCGTGGTCCCTAGTCCTTATCAATTATCATTACTTTTGGCCTTTTAAGTTTAATGATGGTTTGCTGAGCTCACTTTCTCATTGCAGATTGAGGTGTTTCTCCCACCGAATCAACGTGCTGGTGGGACATTGGAATTTTATAATTTAGACTATAACATTGCTATTGTCAGTCTCAAGAAGAATTTCAATGCTATTTGTCCGGATGACATCTTCACAGAAAGTGCAAAAAATTCGTCTAAAAAGGTTATAGCTATAGGGCGTGATGCTAAATTTGGTATATTAATGGCCGCAAGTGGTGAAATGAAGTGTGGAAACAGGGGTTGCAAACTTGATTGCAAAGATGTTCAGTTGTCTACTTGTAAAATCAAGAAGGTACTGTGGTGAATCTCTCTTACTTTTCTTTTATATGGTAACCAGTTTAACCATATAACCATATTGCATCTACTGAACTTATCAGGAATTTCAAGTTTTCCAGTAACCTTGTGCCTTTCTTTTTTGTAATTGTAACTAGGCTGGGATTGGAGGCCCGCTTATTAATCTTAATGGGAGTTTTGTTGGCATGAACTTCTATGATGGAAGCGGTGTAACTCCTTTCTTACCAAGGCACAAGATTGTTAAAGTTCTAAGTCAAGTGAACTCTTTACCATCAGAATGGTATTATTTTCATCTCAATGCTAACTTAAATGCATGACACTTATTTTACAAACTTTGATTTTTTTTGTTTGATGACAGTGGATATAACCATCCTATGCCTATCAATGTTATTGGTGGGACAAAAAAGGGAAATCAGAAAAACAAGTATTTCTTTCTGTTTTCGCATTACCACTTGTTTATGTTTCCTTAGAGTATTTTATTCAACAACCAACTTACATTGGGACAAAAACATATTTGATAGCAGGTGGCCGGTGCCCAAGCCATATTGGTATCATAGCGAACTTCAGGCGAATGTTCATGCTCTAGGCAAGCATATTGGGCGGCGTCTTAATTAGACATCACACTGCTGGAGTATCTAATTGACCTTGTTCTGCTCATCTAGCTAGTATCTAAAAAACTTTGGTGTTGTTGCCGTGCTGCTTCTGTTTATCTAGCTTACTAGTATTTGACAGATCTGTCTAGGATATATGCAAGTTAGACTTGTGTTATTAATGGGTTATTTATGTGACTTCGACTCTTGTAACTTACAAGTTGGTTCAAAGGCTCTCATGGACCTTGTTTTGCTCATCTAAGAGACCATAGTTTGGTGCTGTCGCTGTACTGTTTATCATACTTCGACTGTTGTAAGTTACACAAGTTGGCTCGATAGGTGAATACGTCATGAGCACTGTGACATTGGTGCTAATCAGCTAGTTCCTGCTATAGGAATCTCGTGTGCTTTCCTGTGCTAATCAGCGAGTCCCTGCTACGGTAAGAAAGTGCCCTGATGCTGGCAGCAGGGTTAGCAATCCTTCGTCTGAATGAGTTGACATGTTTCATCCTTTTGTTCAGATTGTATATTGAGGGCATGTTTAGTTTCTCCCAAAAATGCCAAAAAATTTAAGATTTGTTCTATTTTTTTGTATTTTAGAACTAAACACCCTTTGTAAAGATAGCAAAAAGGTCTGTAAACTTTTGGGTCAGGAGCTTATTAGAAACCCAAAACTGCATAAACTCTCCTCGAGTGACGTGTATACTCTCATACTTGTTTGGTAAAGACCAAAAAATTTGGCATACATCTAAACACCAACATGTAAAGTTTTATGGCAAAAAAGATTTGAGTTGTAAAGTTTTTGTATTATTTGTGAACTAAACAAGCCCTGAGGCAAAAGGACAGTAGTTCATTCTGTTTACTTGTGGGTGTCACCCTAGCCATCTCTCATGGGTTAATTTCGTAGATTTGTTTATGGTTCTTGGGAAAAAGCTAAGTTGCGTGAGTGTGTGGATAAGAGGAAGGTGCTACTAGTGTTATTTTCATCTTCCCGTGCCTCGTCTCTTTGGTTCTCACACGGAACTCCTATGGAGATGATCTTCGAAACGGGCATGGTGGACACGAACCGTATCTGTTCACGCAGGTCCTCGAACAACCTCGGGCTCTATTTTCTCACTCAAAAACTTTTCGCTCTATCCTATCAAATATTTGAACACATACATAAAGCATTAAATATTAATAAAAAATAACTAATTTGTATGGAAACTACGAGATGAACATTTTAAGCCTAATTAATCTATAATTCGCTATAATTGCTATAGTAACACACATGTGCTAATGACAGATTAATTAGGTTTAATAAATTTGTCTCGCGGTTTCCAGGTTAGTTATGTAATTAGTTTTTTAATTATTATTCGAACACCGTGTTCGACATCACATGAAACATCCAATGTGACACCCAAAAACTTTTCACCTACGGATTAAACAAGGCTTAATCAAGGCTTAGCGAGGACACGATGGTGTCGAACACGATTTTCTCTGGGGAAGTGCATGTGCAGCTAGGCCTCGATGGCGAGGCTATTAGTACCCACGAGCATGGCTAGCGACGACGTCTGTTGACGGTAATTAACTCCAATTTTCAACCATCAACCAATCACACAAGAGACCTAAAATGAACTATAAAGTAAGGTTATAGGGGTTATTCTAACGAGTTTCACAAGTTGTGTTGATCTCACTTATCTTGCAGGACCATATAAAAGTATCTCAAGTGAAGAATCTAGGTACACCATTGTGGAGAGCTCGTCGAGACTATCAAGACGACATTTGTTATATTTGGAGCATTGGAGAGAGAGTCCTTGATACGGCCCAGAAGACCCTAGAACCATCATCCATTACAAGACTAGGGACTAAACCGACAAGAATCCACAGCTCTGCGAAATAATCTTTTTTAGGGATTTATCCAGAAGCTGGAAAAGGAAAGAATCCATCCACGACACGACTCATTGCGCAAATGGGTTGGAAAGGAACACTAGAAGGATGTAGAAGACACCAGAAGACACGAGAACGAAGCGAGAGACCGACGACAGCCAGATGGGGCCGACCGGCCCCACTAGCTAGGTTGGCCGACCTGGGCCCACCTGGCAGTCTCCTCTCCTTTGCGTGATGGTTTTCAACCAATCTCTACAATGCATCTTGACCCTTGTTCTATGTTGGTTTGATCCAAGGGCTGCAGTTCTTCCCACCAGACTATATAAGCAGTGGCAGACCCCCTGGAGGCATCAATCGATCAATCATCAATCAATCAATCCATCATATCTCGTAGTCCAGTTTAGAGCTCCACCAATTAGGGCATAACTAGATAAGAATAGGAATTAGAGGAGTCAAGCAACGCTTGGATTCCGAATCTAGTCGCGAGGAGGCTAGGTAAAGCCTTGTACTTCTCTCTTGTATTCAATATTGTTAATATATTTGAGTTATTTACCTGCTAGTTCATTGTGTTTATCTTCTAGTTCATCCTTTGTTCTTCTAGTTCATCTTGTTCTTGTTCTAGTTCGTCTAGTTCATCGTGTTCTTGTCTAGTTCATAATTCCCCCTAGTTCTTATTCTAGTTCGTGTTTGAGTCGAATACTTGATATGACTTGGTATAATTATATATTCATAATTATAATAATTATAATGTTCATTGCCTACTTTGATTATATGTTTAGTATAGTTGGATTAGCTTTGTGTTTATGCACATGTTCGTATAGCATTCACCCTTTGAGCTCAGGGGTGGGTGGTAGAAGTTGTGTTGGCGTGGTGCTTAGACAATGTGTATCTACGAATGCACGCTATGTTCCGGGCCATATGGTAGATCGCGAAGGTGACAACTTCGTTGAGTCCTATGTAGTCCACTCTCCGAATATAGGACTAGTGAGGCGGAGTTGCGGGGTGTTATCTTGCTATGTTCCTGACCCATCTTGGCAATGTCTCTTGTGTATGGATACAAGTTAAGTCATGACTATGATTACTAAATATAATTGCACTAATTAGGGTAGCTCAATGACCTATAGTTAGAATAACCCTAGGATTTATCTCTATTTTCTAGTTCTTTCTAGAATCACGCCTAGATAGGAAATGCTCGGTGGAACCCTTTTGAGATATGTTGACTTGTTATTAATTAGCTTTTGTTATTTATGATATGATTGATCCCTATTTCGAGTATTGATCAAGTGGAACTCTTATCACAAGTGTAAGATATAGCTTTTATACCTCTAAGTGCCTTCCTAGTGGTAAAATTATAAATAACAATACCTGGAACTTTCTTAGGTGAAATGCTACAATGGGTCTATTTTATATGTGCGCTTGCGGATAACCTTTATTCATTTTCTATAGTGCCATGATCATAAGTACAACTACATCTTTTGGTGTTGTGTTTGGGATGACAACCTGACTTAAGCAATGCTAGGAGATGTCCCAAATATTTCTAATGCCTTTACTAGGATAGAGTTTGAATCTTATATTATAAATATCAACAAGCATTTCTGGCGCTATTGCTAGGGAAGGAAAAAGGAGGTTTACATAGATTTATTTTGAACACCTAAGGATAATCTTACACATGTGATAATCGAGCCACACTGTTGATATTTCACTCAAACAGGCTTACACTGTCTTTTGTCTATTTTTGAATATCTTATTACAGGGTAATGTATGTCTGGTTTTCTTCGTCCGACAAACTACATTGAGGATCCAGAGGAAATAATTAGAAAAGCCAAAGCCCAACTTAGGAAGAAGAGATCCCCAACCACTCGTCAGAAGAAGACCAACCAAGAAGGAGTTTGACACCAGTATTTGAAGCCATGTCCAACAAGACTCTCCAAGAATTCTCCACTCTAACCACTGCCAACATCAGGACTGGACCAGCAGTTGATGTGGGAGAAGAAGGATTCGAGCTCAAGCCAGCTTTGATCAACATGGTGCAAGCCAACTAGTTTTGTGGCAAAGCACATGAAGATGCAAGTGCCCATCTCGAACATTTCCTAGAGATATGCAGCACATTCACCATCAAGGGAGTTGAAAGAGATGCCATACTACTCTGCCTTTTCCATTTTCACTCTTGGGAAGGGTGAAGCAATGGTTCTACTCCAACAGAGAGAAAAATACTACATGGAATATCTGCTCAGCTGCTTTCCTAGCAAAGTTCTTTCCCATAGGCAAAAGCAATGCCCTACGTGCAAATATCTCAACTTTCCAGCAGCAGTACTATGAATTTGTTCCGAGGGCTTGGGAACGCTTTCAAGATTACATATCAGAATTCTCTCACCATGGGATGGAGGATTGGCTACTCATGTAGACATTCTATCATGGGCTCACTACTAGTGCTTGTGAGAATATAGATGCAACTGCTGGAGGATCATTTTTGTCACTCACTATTCATGAAGCCACCACTCTTGTTGAGAAGATAGCTTAAACCAGGGATGGAATGAAGAACACACTCAATCACGCAAGAAAAGAGGAATGCATCAAGTCTAGACATGCTGTCTACCAAAATGGACCTACTCATGAAGCTTGATGAACGTGATCAATAGAAGAAGAATGAAGTCATGCTCGTCCATGATTCACGCATAACATGTGAAGAGTGTGGAGGCACTGGCCATATGGGAAGCAACTATCCTGAAGTCCAAGAGGATGTCAATTACATCAATAACAACACCAACTATCATCCTCAATAGAATCAAGGATGGAACCAACATAATCAAGGGTGGAATCAGCAACAAAGATCAAACTACTTAGGTAATTACTTAGGTAACTACAAGGTAATAATTTCAACCAACCACCTTTGAGAGAGATGATTGTTAATCAAATAAAGTTATTGATAGTATGTCTAGAAAGATAGCTTCCAATGATAAAATTCTTGAATCTATAACTAATAGTATGGATAACTTTACTTCTGACATAAAGAATCAACTTAGCTTTAATAAGATGATAGAATCTCAAATCTCTCAGCTAGCAGCTTCAGTACCTATGGCTAAAAAAGGTAAGATTCTGGGGAATCTGGATGAATTAGAAACTGCAAATCTTGTAGGTATCTTTAATGTAGGAGAATACTTCATTGCACCACCCAGACCACTAAGACCAGTGTGGGGAGAAGAGGATATGCCAAAAAAGAAAGGAGATCTAGGAAGACTGTTGACGGTTGTTAACCATCAAAATTATATGTCAACCAAGGAGAAGAAAGGGGATAAAAACTGAACATCACCATAGACTTAGGGTTTTTACTGACAATTTTCACGAGTTTTGGTGAATGTCTGTTTCTATAGGGGGATATCAAAATAATAACAAAAGAAGGCCCACATGTCGGATTTACATAGAGAGAAGACCCGAACGTCAACTCTAGAAGACTCGGGAAGACGTGCCTTGAAAGTTGGGGCCCACCTACCATAGGGCAGGGGTGGGCGCCTAGGGGGGCAAGGGCGGTTGCCCAGGGGCAAGAACCAATCAGGTTCTGTCTCGCGGATCCTGCCTCCACCGACTTTGAGGATTAATCTTCAGCGCACGTTTAAGTCGGTTTGATCCAAGGGCTGTGGTGCTTCCTAGGGGGCTATAAATACAAGCCTACCCCCCTAGAGGAGAGCTTAGAATTGTGAGAGAAAAACATAATTACATTTTTATTCTCATGTGAGAATTACAAGGAGCCATTAGAGCCAAGGATTAGAGATAGATTAGCTACTCCTAATCTTCATCTTCTACATAGGATTAGATTAGATAGAGGAAGAGTCAGGTGCCTGTGCTCTAAATTTCCGGATCTTCATCATCAGAGATTGGTGTTATCTTTTATCTCTCTTTTGACTTTATTCTAAATATCATTATGTTTCTATTTATTATGTTCCTAGTTTATTCTAGTTCTACATTTGAACTCCACCTCCTTCTCAAAGTGTCTTCTGCTATTGGAAACTGACAATATTTCCTCTTAAGGCAGTTGTTTTGCCTATAGGGAAAAACTTTGATAGAAAGGCATCTGACAAGTTCGTCCAGTTGTTGATGTTATCTTGATGAAT
>Ga0182004_10003450_pt1 | contig 12571 bp, 6 predicted proteins | sample Sormic07211540_1_FD_120479 | JGI IMG/M metagenome (GOLD analysis project Ga0182004, IMG submission 120479) | Endophyte microbial communities from Sorghum bicolor roots, Mead, Nebraska, USA - 072115-40_1 MetaG | ecosystem: Host-associated > Plants > Roots > Unclassified | place: USA: Nebraska... | reverse complement strand
CTCTCTCTCTCTCTCTCTACTAAACCAATAGATACCTAGATATCTTATAATTTTATTTCGGCTGTTATAAATTTACCAATTGCACCATATAAGTTTTCATCTTTTACATTAGTCTCTATGAGTTTCTATACTATTTAGTTGAAATTTAGCTTAAATTATATTAATTTTTGTTGCATCTCTTGTCGTGACATCATGAGTATATATTTTCGCTTTCAGGTTTTGATCTTATTAATTGTCACCATGTTTACTCAAAATTCTAGTGCTTATTATATCCTTTATTCAAAAAAATATATATTGTTTTTAAAATGAACCCTAGGTCTTAGACTCTGTTAGTTACAATGGCATAAACGATCATTTTATTCTGACCCTGACACTCAAGATGTTAAATTTTCTCTATCAAAGAATCATATGTGTAAGTACTATTATTTTATAAAATATATATATATAGTACCTGCAATGATGAAACTATTAATATTGATATATCGTAATGTTTCAGACAAAATATATAAACTTCTATAAATGACAACTTACGAAATTTATTATCATGGAATTTTAATATAATTTAAAATGAATTTCCAATGTTATTGGTATGTGATTTGTTAACAAAACAATTTTCAATGACCAATAAATTATGGAATGTATATTTATTACTAATATATACTTAATACATTTGGCATATAGCATTTATCTTTACTTTGAATTTAATGTTTCTTGAACTGGGCATATAACATTTATGTTCACAAACATTGGTCATTAATTTGGTGGACTACAATCCTCATAGAGAATAATAGACATTGGGTCTATTATGTTTCGAAAAAAAATCATCCACTTTTGCCATTTTAATTTTCATTAATCATTAGAGAAAACTACGTGAGAGAGCATGAAGGAGGACTAGGTAATGTCTGTGTAGCATGGCCACTAGTTCCCCCATGGTCTATGACATATAGGCACAAGAAGCAAAAGAAACAACAAGAAGTGAAGCAAAAACCTTTGTTTAGAATAATATCTTTCAACAATCCATGCCCAATATAAGCTATTTTCACCAAACAAGTTGTCCATATCTATTCCATTACATTAGTTCTGTTCTGCAGGACTTACGGGTGCATGCCACTCTACTTCTTGTCCCTATCTGTGAATTGGTTGGTCCTAGGTGCTCAAAGTAAACAACATGAATAAGTGTTGATCTGCTTAGTTCATTAGAATAACTTAGTGTTATCCTTCATGTACCCTCTGTACCCACCGGCCTATCTATCTTTCTCTTCTCTCTTTATCATCATTACCCAAGAACAAATTAGTTCTAGATCAGTACACTTCATATTTTCTATGAAAATCGATATCTTGAATACTCCTAGGTAAAAGCTACATTGATATATGTATGCATGTGGATTTGTATATTATGCTAAGGAATGCCAACAGGACCCGCAAACCAAGGAAGAATAGCATAGCTACTAGGGAGTTAGAATTAGAAGTAGGGGACTTACCTAAGGGATTAGTGGTCACATTGGTCGGAGGAGTCAATGACAAGGGTTTTGGATTGTTTTTGTAGGATAGTATGGCTAGAGTGGCGATGACGACTAGGAGGATGGTAGGAGAGGGTGAGGAAAGATCCATACCTATTGAAAGGAACAAACAGACTCAAGAGGAAAGGGATGAGTTGAGGGTCTAAAAACTGAAGTGACAAACCTAACCTATTTAGGAGTACTCCAACCCTAGCAAGAACTACCCCCAAGACTTCTACACAAGCACACTAAATCAAGTTCATAAGGACATCACACTAAATATATTGTTGGAGGATCTATAAGAAAGAAACTAACTAGAAGAACGTGCTAGACAAGTCTATGAAGAGCTTCACACAACTAAGATCAAGGCACATAACAAGATAAGCAACAATAAAAAAGCTCATGAAAGTAATATATGACAAGAGGCAACCAAATTTTCATATGGTATCGAGTAGTTGCCACTACCTACTAATCATGGAGCACCTTAAGCTCCCTTGAGTTAAAAGAACCTCAAGGTCCACTAGGAATACCTATTCTTCACTCCAGATTGGCGATTCTCAAACCAAGAACATCTGAGCCTCCCAACAAATCCAACAAGAAGATCACCTCCTTCACCATAGTCTTGGAGCTAGAAAACTCCAAGAGTAACATGTCTCAATTTTCATTTGATCAAGTCAAGAGCACAAGATACACACACTAAGATCACTCTTCTTGATTTTAACTACTCAAACCCTTCACCAAGTGTATGCAAAACTATCTGGGTTAGAGAGAGCTCAAATGAGCTATGTTGAACACAAATATATCCCAAGGGTGAGGTTCTAGTTATTGGAAAAAGCCTACTAAGAAATGTATCTCTATATGATCGATCGTACCTCACAAAGGAGCACCAGATCATCAAGGCCATGTTCTTACTGTTTTTCCACCTGTCACTACTAAATATCCTTGAATATTCCTTACTTCATGATATATTGTGATCACTAAGGGGTGTTTGGATGCCAGCCTCCACTTACCACACTTCAGTTGTGGCGCGCCACAACCTATGGCAGAGAAAATCATCGCCATAACCTATGGCGAGAATAAAGAGGAGAGCACTTGTGGCTATCTATTATTAGTAATCAACCAAACGGTAGCCATCAGTGCTATGGCGTCCATACACCTGTGGCGTGGCGGATGGTGGTGAGGAACTAAATACCCCCTAAGATGCACACGACAGATCATATAATGCACACTAGTAAGAATGTCCAAGTTGAACTAGTTGTTCCATATATAATACCATCGGATTATCTGTATACTCCAGTAAACATGTCCAACGTAAAATCTTCAAAGTACATCAACATTGGATCATTCGTCGATCCACTCTGGATCCTTCAACATATCATCTAGCAAATATACTAAATGAAGAAGGCTGCCCACAACAAAAGAATTAATATGCAAAAGGGTCACTAGTTTACTGGCTCATGGAAACATCATACATTATCGTCAAGTTGTTTGCCTACTTTTTTTAATCTCACACGTGTTCCGAAATCTGATAATATAGTTAGAGATGTGAAAAAGAGTCAATATTTATCTAAATGTGTTCTTAAGTCATTCACTAAGTAATGTGTGTTTCATCAAGTATGATTCGTATGAACTCCTTTCTTTTTTCTGTGCAATTTAAGTATTGAATCAAAATCTATTTATTTTAGTACCCTCATTTGCATATATGTCTGTGTTAGATAGGCTCTAGAAGGCCTTGCTTTACTAATAGGTAGGGTGCATTGTATTATTCTTTTTCTCGCTTACCCTCCTGTTTAGATTATTTGTTGAGTAACAATGTCTAACACATAGTATAGCATAGTGCCACATCAGATAATCCGGTGGCCTTGATCAACTAGTTCGGTGTACTTCAAACTTGAATTATGGCTCTATTTGAAGTACATTCTCGTTCAATTCAACTTCTTTGAGATTCTAGACTTATCCTCTATCTATCTAGCCACTCTAAATCTATTTTTTTAATTAGAGTAACTCTAACATATGTGCATCAATGTTGTCTTGCCTCAAACTTTTAATCAAGTTACAAACCTTGACACCTTTAATAGATTGGTCAAAGAAAAAAGAATCCTAACAATAAGTCTAAGTGTCTTCAAGACTAAGGGCCTATTTGGTTCCCCTTGCTAAATTTTAGCTTTGCTAAATTTTAGCTAGGCTAGCTAAAATTTAGCAAGGGGAACCAAACAGAGCCTAAGTAATCACACTTCAGAGGGACCAAGAAAACCAATTGACCTAAATGTGACTAATGCTTTGTTATAAACCCTACAAAACAAGATTAGCTACATGTACTTATATTCATTAACTAATCACCGGAACCCAAACTAGCTGTCTAGATGCCTTTACACTTCCCTGAGTGAACACCTGATTCAAGTTGATTGTTTTCACACATATCAGCCGCTGAACCTTAACGTACACTAACTGGCGCATATATAACTAACCGCATCTTTGCGGTGCTCGCACCACTATATATATGGTCGTAGACACCCTTCTCAAATGGCACCCAAGGAGACTTCAGAAGAGTATATCTCTAGCTCTACAGCTCTCCATATAGTGCTGCTGATCATATCCATCCTCTCTTCCACTCCAAGTCCTAGCTAACATATACTCGATCACATGGCTAGTTCCAAGGTTGTGTGCGCATGCATTCTCATCATTCTTGTCATCTCAAGCCAGGCTGACGCGAGGCGGCTGGTGACGGCGACGTGCAACGGTAAGGAAGGAGCATGCAAGGGTGGCGTCGTCGTCGTCGAAGGGTATGGAGGCTTCAGTGCAAAGCAAAAAATGGCCACTGCGACGAGCAGTGAGCAAGTCGGCGAAGGCATGCCGGCGACGACCACGGACTCCCGGCCTACGGCTCCCGGCAACAGCCCCGGTATCGGCAACAGAGGGAAGACCAACAACTAGCTTGTTGCCGTGTTCTTATCATCTAAGGATCCAGTTAAGCTGAGTGCTAGTACACCGTACTCATCTCGTTTATAATTTGGTACTCCGATCCTACTGTTGCCAGTGCTACCATTATGTCCATTTTTCTTTTCATTTTGTATTTCGTGCTCGTCGTTGTACTGTGTACAATGTTCAGTTCACTGTGCATTACGAACTTTTGTACTACTGTTTTGTAACCATGATTTGCATAAATAAAGTTCTGCATCCTCTTATGTCAATCGAGACTCATCATGCATATAAACTCCTGTATTGATTCTTTTATAGTTAGCCACTTAGCCACCTCACCGGAGATAACTGAAAGAGAACTGTCTAGTTATAAACTCTGACAAATTATTAAGAACCAAAAGAGCAAGATCAAAAGGATTTTGTATCATAATCTGTCCCAAGCATGTTTTTTGAGCATGTGGTGGCCCGACAAAGTGAGCTGTGGAGAAGAGGGGAACTTGGAAGACTGACTAGCTAGATATGGCATTTTCTCTCCTCCTGCCTTGACATTCTCTCTTCTGCCTTGCGTTAAACATTGCCGAATTTGACACCATATCCAAGTATCCAACCCATGAAGCTCAACTTGTGATTTTCTTTGTTACTATAAAATCAGTTTTAAGAAATGTTTGCAAAAGTAAGGAATCAGCACATTACAAAATAAGAAGTGGGAATATATTTATGACGGCAGGTCTGCATGCCCATTCGCACAGATTCGACGTTGCTTAAATTAATTCTCTGCATGCATGGTTGTCGACAATAAGAAACCATTAGTCCATGATGCTCTCTGATCACAGTTTAGTTTCGAAGGACTGCGCAAAACATTCAGTTGTGGAGGACGTATCTGAGATATCTTTAGAATGCTGACATTTCTATGCTGATGCCGTGGTGGCGTCACTTCTAGTTATTAGGTACTCCTGTCTTTTTCTTCTTCTTCTTTTGGCAAGTAATTACGTACTCTTTCTCTTACCTACTAGTTGGTAAGCATTTTCAGGGTTTAAAATTTCACCTGTGGTTGAGATTACCTGTGAGTATTAAGGAAAAAAGAGTCAACGGCAAAAAATTTGATTGCATTTTCAGAAATATCAGCCGTTGAATTCTGGCTAGTTACCATTTCCAAATTTAAATTTGCTTAGAGCTTTGAACGGTAAAAGTTCGAGACAGGCACCTTGGCAAACTTGTTCGAACTGGTGGATGAAAGGAATAAGTCCTCTTGAATAGAAACATAAGTCCACATTTATTAGAGGCTGTTTGGATCATGCCCTGCCAGGCAGCTAGCTAGCTAGGCAAACCCAGGCGACAATTTCCAATGCCTGAGAATCATGCCTAGCCAGGCAATTGCCTGGGGACATGCCCTTAGCCCCTCAACTCTCTAATTTGTACAATTTTGGTCCCTCACCCTAAACTTGATTTTATTTGGTTTGGGTAAGGCAACTTTCAATTCCATTTAGTTTCAATCCCTGTGGGCATGCAAACCTCATAATCTAAATGGGGAAGAAAGTATACAACACCTCATAAATTTTGAAAAAGTTAAGGCTTCCTTAGGAATGTGGATTTCTTTTGTTTCCTACGTTGTGAAAATGAACTCCTACCAATTTTTTTGTATGATTTCTGTGAAATTCATTCACTCCAAATGAGCCCATGATGTTTTGAGACACAAGAAATCACACAAAAAATGACCAGCGCCCATGACACAGAAGTTCTAGAAGCTTTAAATAAAAGAGCTGATGAATCTAAAAAAATGGAGAAACCTTTAGAAAAAATCCAAATGAACCCATATAGCGACCATGTCATCACCACTACTGCAAAAAAGATTTTAAAAGGTAACCCTTTTACTTATTGAGGCGGTTGAAAAATGTTTGTGTCTCCAAAAATACCAAATGAATTTCAGGGTTGGCCGGCCCATTTTCAAAGACATGGTTAATAGATATAGGCCTCTTAAGATGTGTTTTGAAAATAGAGCTTATTTTTTAGAGGAGGTATGGCTCATTAAATGAAGCGGAGACCCAGCTAACCCACATTTCTCTATCTCAGCACCCTTTCAAACTCTCAATCTCCTCAATCAGCACTTCTTAAGCACCGTCGAGCCTCTTAGGTGGAACCTCTAGCCAACGGTGCCACAACTCTATAGGACATGAGGATGCCACGAGGCGGGAACATGAGAGCAGCGACAAAGCCCCTAGATCTAGCCTAAGGCGGCCTCTCCTACACCCCCCCTCCATCGCCGCCGATAGGAACGATATTGGGTCTTGTAGGTCCTATGATGCGGATTTGGCCGAAGCCACAACTTATCGGGCGCTGGTGAGGCAGATCCATTAAGGCTGGTGGCATGGTTCGGGGCAAAGCATCAAAGCCAGCATGCTAGCATGGTGGCGGTGCGGTGCACTCAGATCCGGCAAGCTACAACGCCAATGTTGACTGGGTTGTCAATGGCAAGGTGTGCAGTGGTGCGGTTCTTGGTCAGCAGCGGTGCGTCGATGGACTCATCAGACCTCATCGATTGGCTTTGTTGGTTTTTTTTTGTTTTCTTATTAACAGTGACGAGCATACAACACCATCTTTAGAAACGGTGATTAACATGGACATTGAATTAAAGGTGACCGACTGAAGACCTCTGTTAACCCTTTGTGACCAACTATGCAAATAATTATTAGTGGACAAACCAATTCATCATCTGTGATGAATGTAACCATCTAGAAATTTATATTGTAGCTGGTGTGCATGCACTAGGCATTATTAATTGAGTATTTAAATTTGTTATTTGGATTTAGCTTGTAGAAGTTGTTTCACAGGCTCCAGATATTTTTGCACGATTTTTCTACATCCCCAAACATTTTTATTTTATTTTTAAAGTGTTTGTTTTTTCCATTTAAATTTGAAATGTGGCCACATCAGCACTAAGCTGATTTGAGCAGATGAAACTTGAGGGGCTTGTAGGTGCCGTAATTACAACATCACTCACCTGGCAGCCCCTCAAGTCCCTCCACAGTAAAAGATACATAAAGCTAAAACAACTTACAATTTAGGATGGAGTAAGGATTTAAGTTGCGGGCTAAAATTAGATAAATTGGATTGTTGAGGTATCAAATATAGGCTTAAACCTGCCAACTCTTAGTTATCTTGATCTTAAGCTAGTATTTCAACTTCATCTGGTCTGTGCCATTGTGTCTTGTCATTTGCACAAGACCACTTTGCAAGGAAAGAATCAGTATAACAACATCAGATCTTTAGAACAAAGGAAGAGACCGCGCCAGGCGTGCCATGCTTGCACATGCCTGCAGCCTGCTGCTCGTAGGACGGTGGACACATGGATCAGTCTGGCTGCAAGCCGCAAGGCGCGCGCATGCACAATAATGCACGGTACCTCTCCTGACACGCATGGCGATCCTCTGATCCATCCGATCCTCGCGATAAGATCTCTCGCAGTCGCAGTAGTAGTTCAGAGATCCCAACCATGAGATTCCGCACTCACTGCTGCTTTCCCGTTCCATGTGATGTACCAGATCGCCCAAGATTCCTGGCAAATTCGCAGTGTCCCTGGGAATATTCTAGCGGCCATGGTCGTCGTCGTCGTCGTCTCTGATTGTCCTAGCCGGCCGTCGCCAACATTCAGATTCCGAGGCTGTGGCCAGAGCGTCCAGCACTGCCAGCCGGCGCTCGTGCCGAGGCCTGGGCCTCCGCCGAAAAGGCAGGTGAAAAGAGCCGCCGGCCGCCGCCCCTGGATACTCCTAACTCCTTCACCGTTGGTGAACCTATAGTCGGCGGCATGATTGGGCGCACAAGCCAAGTGAAGGCCTCCATTATAGGTGGGCATGCATGCATGCGGCCAGTGAGCTAGTGGTGCAGTGCAGCAGCCTGCTGGCGGGCAAGCGACGGTGCATGTGCTTCCCCTGGTCCTTATCTCGACATGGAGTTTGCAAACTTTTGAACTGTTTGGCAGAGCTCCATCACCTTGTTTAGCTCGTGAAAAGAAATTTTTTTGAGTATCATATCGGATATATCAGAAGAATGTCGAGAGAAGTTTTTGAATGCTAATAGAAAAACAAATTGCATAGCTTGCCTCGAAACTGTGAGTCAAATTTATTAAATTTAATTAATCCATCATTAGCATATCAAGTTGTTGTAGCAATTATAGCTAATCATAAACTAATTAGGCTTAAAAGATTCATCTCGTGATTTATAACCAAACTGTGCATTTAGTTTTTTTGTCTACAATTTAGTACTTCATACATGTGTCCAAAGATTTGATGAGATGAATAAAGAGTTTTTGAATGAGAACTAAACATGGCCTAACAAAGTGAGTCTCGATTGGAAATTCACCATAAAGCAGCTTTATTGATGGATCTACCAACAAATTGTTGGCTACATATCACCTACAAATAAAATGAGGTTTTGGTTTGAATGCCTATTTTGGCATAGGCTCTATATGTCGATGTTTGTGATCCATTATAAATACTAGGAAGATTCTCCATGTGTTGCCGCGGTATGAAGAAGAAATATAAGTAGGTTAGAGTGTTAATCACTAAGAATTAGGAGATGTATGTATATGGTGTTCGTAGTACAACAATATATGTTGATAAATGATGTGATTTGGTAATGTGAATAGCTTGAATGAAGACATAATGATATGTGTTAGTTGGATCTGTTAGTGGATGTTGATATGGACACTTTTGCATGACAATTGGCAAGAGAAATAGTTAGTGAGATTCATATTTATAAGAGATATAGATTAGTCTCGCAATGGCCGCCATGGGCGGGGTTGGTGTTGCATGAGCACCTTCAGCGTTGTCCTTGAATGAGGCCACTGGTCGCGAGCTCCTCCCTGCGCCACCTCCGGACAAGGCCCCGGCGCCCCGCGGGCTGCGAGCTCCTCCCCATGCTGCCCCCGGACGACGAGGCCGCAGGCTGCGAGGGTTGTCATCCGCGAGCTCTTGCTCGCACCGCAACCTATGGTGAAGAAGACACGAGGAATTTTTTTTCAGGTAGCTGTTTGGACGAGTGGGGTAGAAAGAGAATAGAAATGAACCGGTACAGGAAGGGAGGTGTATAGCCAGTGGGGAGGAATTTTTTTCATGTAGATTTTATTTAGGTTTATATTTGTTAAATATAAATAAATCTATAACTAAATTATACATGATCCAAAGAGTACGATATTTTTACTACAGTTCAATCATATAATAATTAGACACCATAAAAATTTCATCATAATTGGACTATAGAAATTGTCGCTACGAGTTATTCTAATTAATTATAATAAAACATAGATCTAAAGACACAGCAAAAGATTTGTACTAAAGAATACTATATTATATGTTTAATGTGTAGACTATTCATATGGAGTCCAAAAAAATAGATTTTTATTTTATGAATTTTTGTGATTTACTATGATTTTTTAAAATATTCAGTCAAAATAAACAAAAAAGATAAAGATAAAATCATCTTCAAAACTGCTATAACTGGGCTAGGGAGGTAAAATGAACGGTTTTAAAAATTGGATGAGGGTTTTCTCCGGTTTTGAAGTTTAGAGAAGAAAAGCATACTTTCGCAAAAGTTAAGGGAGGTAATATGGACTTTTTTCCATATAAATTCTTCAAGGCCTGCTGGCCCATCAAGGCATAGCCCAGCCATGGGTATCATCCAAAGCAGTCAGTCCATTAGATAAGATCCAAATACACTGTTGGAAACTACTATGTACAAATACATTGTAATCTTTTCTCTTTTGAGAATACATTGTAATCCTGTCATCTATACTTGCTCTTGATATTATTGTTTTTTGAGATAGCTCTTCATATTATTTAACAGGGCAAAAGATGACGGTCAAATTAAAGGAATCATTCCTCATCTTTATGGACCATGATTTTGAGCATGCTAAGAATATGAAGTTACTCCTCTGTGTTTTTGAACAAACAAAAGCGAAATATTTTATTTTGGAGAAGCCAAATAGTACTAAGCAGAGTATACTAAACTGTACGGCTTGTGATCTAGGCATGTTCGCTTTCAGGTTCTTGGGAGTTCCGATGCACTACCAAAAACTACGGAATTTGAAGTGGGGTGCTATATATAGAAACCCAACCAATTATATCTTCATTAGACAAGAAGAAATAAGCTATCTGTTTCATTATCCTTCTTAAGCACATGCTTCCAACTAAACAGATCAACTTTCAATTTTCCTAGCTATGTAAATTTTATCAAATTTCCCGACAACAGACAGTACCTTTTGCCAGACAAGTCGTCTAGCTCTCTCTCAAAAAAAAAAAAGGACCCTACGTCCAGACAATATGGGTTATTATTGGGCCGCATTGTACCTCTCGTGGACTCCTGTGGTTAGTTTGGCTCAGGTTATGGGCCTGCAAGGCTGAAAGCCAGATATAGTGGTGTCGCACTTTATTGTCGAAAGAAGTAGCTCACTTTTTTTTTTTTTTTTTGAGGAAACAAGTAGCTGTAGCTCACTATTTGCCAGGGATTATTCCACTTCCACGGTTCCACCAGTATTCAAACTAACATTACAGAAAATCTGCGGACAGTTTTACTAGTCCTTTTCAGAATCTCACCTGACATTTTTTTTTGGGATAAAAAAAAAACTTACCTGGCATTTGTCCAACGATTGTTTGATCATCTGGCGGTTCCTCACCTTTTCCCGGGCAGTATAGATGCGCCTCCAATCATTCTTACGGTCTATAGCGTAAGGCAACACACAATGATTTGCGAAGAGTTTAAGCAGCAAAATGGATTGCACCGGCCTGCTGATGACTGACAGTGAATCAACAAAGACAAACGGAAGAATCCAGAGAGCAATCCACATTTCGCCTTTGGATCCCGATATCATTGTCCTCCCGGACACTCGAGGGCCGTGGCCATGCTAAACGCAGCGCAGCAGTACACAATTGAGCAACGATGAATCAGTGGTAGAGTAGGAGAGACAATGCAAGCTTTTAGGTGCGAAATTTCAGCTGCCACTCGAAGGTGTCAGCAAGGCAGCAGCAGAGGCATGCAGGCAAAGGCAGCCCGGCGAGCTGACAGCTTTTTGGCACATGACTGACTGACTCTGGCTGCCCGCTTCCATTTCTTCAGACTTTGCTCGTCAGCTGCGTTGCGCTGTGGGCTGTGGCCGGCATTGGCTAACCTTCTGCTTGCCTCTCTGTGCCAGATACATGCAACTTTCTGCTGTGGAAGCAGGTCGGCAAAGGCCCCCTTGGTGGACCATGAACAATCCTTGGATATGGACTCGGCATGTGATGGGGGCGAGCTGGGATAGCAGACGAGTGAGTAGGAGAGTAGACATGTCCTTGCAGCTCTGATGTGTTTTTTTGCTGCATTGCTATCACCTCCTTCCTTCCTTTCACTGCCTCATGGCTCATGCTACTGATGGAAAGAGATCGGCTGAGGGCATGAACCAGGCTGCAAGATGAACAATGATTGGTTAACGAAGAAATAAGAGAGTGATTCGAGGGACAATGTGGTGGATTTGAGGGTGATTCTTCTTGAAAATTGTTGGCGTAACTGTTTTTAGATGAAACTGGCGTAACTGTTTTCCGGACAAAAACTTTGGTTTGGGCCTGCTTAGTGCTTAGTTATACCTAAGATTCAAAAACTTTTCAAAATTCTCCGTCACATCAAATATTGCGGTACATGCATATAGCATTAAATATAAATAAAATAATTAATTACACAGTTTGTCTTTAATTTATAAAACGAATCTTTTTAAACATCTATAGTTGGATAATAATTACTAAATACAAATGAAAGTGCTACCGTAGCGAGAAACTTTTCGGCCAGAGAACAAGGCCTTGGTCCGGCTGCTGCTGTGCTCAGCTCTGCGAAAACGGTCGTTGACAGACAGGTGCGGAATTCTGAATTTGCCAGCATGTAAAGCAGATGTTAGCGATACAATTTCCACAGGTCGTGCTAAGATTTGTTGTTTTCGATGTCTAACACTAGTGTCTTTTTCCTACAGGCAGAAAGGTACAAGGATGAATAGGAGCCGATGTACTATCTACAAGGAAAGGAAACCATGCATAATTCCTCATGAAAAAATCCTAGCAGTGAGGCATCTGTCTCTACCACTGACTGGTCCACTGTCACCTCTCCTTCTCCATGAACAGTTTCAGTTTTCGGGT
>Ga0182004_10003449_pt1 | contig 12574 bp, 10 predicted proteins | sample Sormic07211540_1_FD_120479 | JGI IMG/M metagenome (GOLD analysis project Ga0182004, IMG submission 120479) | Endophyte microbial communities from Sorghum bicolor roots, Mead, Nebraska, USA - 072115-40_1 MetaG | ecosystem: Host-associated > Plants > Roots > Unclassified | place: USA: Nebraska... | reverse complement strand
TTTGATTTGGTTCAATGTTCAGACATACATATTATTGCACCTTTGGAGAATTTATTTTTGTTTTGTGATCGATGCTCAAATACATTATTTATGTCAGACAGTGATCTCATTGCTGATATGACTCTGAAAATTTTAGATCTTTCTGACAGAGTATATTGGTCTTTGGTTGAACTTCCATGTGCTTCCATGTCGCTTATTGATGCCATTTTTTCCAAGACTCAGGAGGCTTGCAGCGGTTAGTATAAGCTATATTTCCTAGGTTTGTGTTATAGTTTCTTCAGCCTTGATATGGAATGATCAGATACTCCATACATCATTTTTCCCCTGCAGTTACTTTAGGTGTAAGACTTCAGATATATGCATAGCTATCTTGTTCCACCTGTGACTGTTGTGATAAATTTTAGATGTAACAATATAGGGTATGCACTACTCACAGGTGAGATTGAACACGAAAAAGGTGCATCAAGTCATGAATAAGGAAGAAGTCATCTTAATTTGTCAGTTTTCAGATTGAGAACCAATTGTGCTCCAGAAGTGAGAGAAGAGATCTGACTAGCTGACATCCACATCAAGAGAAATAGATGAAGCAGCTCAAGCAAGAGCTAGAAAAGGAAGCTGAAGTAGCATCTTCTTCTAAATCTTATAACTTGTGAGAATGTTTTTCTGATCCCCTGATGTGGAGTTAACTCATTATATTTAATGTACCGAAAGGAGTAGTCTCAGTGTGAAGATTGAACTTGGGATGGTAGCTCTGGTCTCTATAACTTATGAAGTTTGGATATTTCCAGTGAATCAAATATGAGAATAGTTTTATGGAATATTTAAAATGTTTTTTCAATATTTATTAGGTTTCGTTACACATGATAGCTGTTTTATATATGCAATCATCACTGATCTAGAGTTGCCGAGAAATGAATGAATAGTTCATTACAGTTTTTTTTTCCTGACAAAGGGTGCTAGAAGAACATATCTGAGACTATTGTACACGTATACATACTTTACTTGTCGCAAACACTCAGTTAAAGTTTTTAATTTCACAATATTATTATCTTATCGTGCGATCTGTATGTTTTTAATATAAAAGTTTAGTTATTCCGTAGCAATTAAAAAAACAAAGCGTAGACAATTTTTGGTGCAACAAAATTTGGTTCGTCCGTCTACCTTTTCATCTTGCGAACCCGCCGCCAACAAATCGTGATTCGGAGCGGCTTCCTGGTGCGAACCAGCGAGTGGGCGTCCTTCGGCTCCCGCGCGGAGAGCATCGCGAAGAACACGCGGGCGTCCTCTGACCACGTGGGGAAGTAGAGAACCATGGCTCGTGTCGTCGTCATCACGTGCTGACGTGCATCTTGACGGTTGCGTGGCCTGCTGCGTGGGGCAATCCAGCAGTCCCTGTTGCTTGGTCATGGTCTCGGCCAGGACGGGGGAGGCCCGCCGCACCCCCGCCATGGCGGCCGTAGCCGTTCAGGTGCTCTCTTACTCGGGAGGTTTGAGAGGGATGTGCGTGCCACGTGGACGACCTCGCTGGCGGCCTAATCCATGGCTGCAGACATTTGGAGCGTGCTACCGCCGCCATCAGGAAGCATGCGTTAGCAAGCATCTGCTTCGTGGAAGTCCGTGTGGGTGCAAAACAACGTGCCCTGCTCATCATGGGACTGCCTGTGCCTAAACCTGCTCGTCGTGGTGTTGCTTGTGCCCAAGGATGACATAAGCGACACCATCAGGGTCATTGGCGACTTGGTCGTCAGGCTACTAGACTTAGGTGTAATACTGTGTGCATCAAGCTATTGCTGATCACGGTGAGTTTCACATTATGGTCCTCTTGATTGATGACTTTTCGGGATGTTTTTTCTGTTAGTTCTCATGCGATTCGGTGGTGTCTTCAGTACAGATGCTTGATGCCTTGGTTGGTTCGATTTATGGTTGCTCTCTTATGTGTGGTCGGACATATTTGATTCTGCTTGGTTGATGGGCATGAAAGAATCAAGTCATGAAGTCGGAAGCATTAGGTGTAAAAACAAAATTTGCTATAATTATTAGCATGAGAAGGTTAACAACATGAAGGTACAAATCATCTTATACTATATAAAATTGTACTTTGCACAGGTACAGTATTGAGGCAGCACTTAGTTGGTACAACTGTACAAACATGATTTTTTTTTCACCATTTGAATCCTTGATTCTGTCCAGAATGACTTATTCATGTACAAACTTTGTTTTTTAGATTAAATATCACTTTAACATCACTATTAAATTTCACAATGTTGTTATCTTATCATATGATTCGTATGTTTTTTTAATAAAAGTTTAGTTATCCCGTAGCAACACACGGGCATGCTACCTAGTATCTTCATAAAACTCTGATCACTTTCTTCATAGCTACCAGAATATCTTATAATGTAGAATAGAGAGTACGAGTTTAACCTTAAACAACTTACGAGTTAAGACAACTTAATCACTTATCTATACACTAGAGGTGCCCTAATATTTTATTTTAGAATACTGATATCCGAGAAAAACACTTATTAGGGTCTATTTAAATCCTCTTCTCTAAACTTGAGAGCTCTAACAGATTATTTAAAGTTAGCTCTAAACTTTAATCCACCTTATGTTAGAACTTTAAATCTTAAAAATGAGCTAAAATGCTCTAAAATTTTTTAGCTCCAAAGTTTAGAGGAGATGCCCTTAAACGTGGGCGAGCTTGTCTCCGCGGGACAGTTGAAATGTTGAACGCTCGTTAGAGCCTCGATGTGCCGGTTTAAACTCGGTGGCCTGGCCGGTTGGAGCTGAAGGGATTTTACATATTAGTATTATAACGGATGGCATTTATCAGAATCTCACTCTTATAATGACATTTACATCTTTAGCAGTTTTAAATTGTACGTCTTTTATTTTTACCATATTTGCCTATGTGGCACACCGGGTCGGTTGATATGCTGATGCACAGTCAGCACAGGCACGCGAAATATCTTTGCTGCCCCTGTCTTGCTCCTCTCTCTCCCTCTCTGACAGCTGGGTCCTGCAACTCCTATCACTGTCAGGTGCCTCCCACTTGTCAATCGTGTCTTCCACCTCTAGCCATGGCGCCAGTGATACTACTCACGGGGACCAAATCCAGCACCGAGCGTGGAGCACCTAACCATGCCTCCGCCCCTCGCCGGGACATGGCACGCGAGCCTCGGATTCTACCTGACAGCGCCTTGATCATCCTCGCTACAGCCATTGCGACACTGATTAGTTCAGGTAGCTACCTTTCCACCTCATCCCCTCCCACCCCACGCTCGCGCACCGTCTCCAGGTACGCCGCGTCTTCCCTGGAGCCGGTCTCCGAGTTCTACGTTGTGGCTGTGGCCGATGCCTAGGTCGTGCTAGCCGTCGGCGAACTAGCGCCGAGTTTGTCAAGGCCAAGTTTGAGGGCCAGATCCCCAAGGCACGGTCCATCCTTCCCGTGGTGCGTGCCGACTGCGTCGTTGTGGTCGCGCCACGGTATGGGGCTGACACAGTCATGCACGCCGCAAGGGTGTGCTTCGCAGAGGGCGTGCTGGAGCACGAGGTCAACGTGGGCTGCTGTTGCTCCTCAGCCAGGGGCAGCGCTAGGGAGTAGGGGAAGAAGAAACTGCGGGTCAACTGGACTACAAGCGCGCCATGCACGTGTGCCACGGCTGGAGTGGAAGACACAACTGACAAGTGGGGGCCACCTGGCAGTGACAGGAGTTGCGGGACCTAGTTGTCGGAGAGGGGGAGAGAGAGGAGCAAGACAAGGGCAAATATGGTAAAAAAACGTGTGACTTAAAATTGTTAAAAATATAAGCAACATTATAAAAGTAAGATTCAAATAAATATCATCCGTTATAATGATAAATATGTAAAATCCTCGTAGGTGAGAGAGAGACTCCATCCGTACTTTGGAGGAAGCCCTCACGGTCGTGCACTTTTGGAACTGATGAAGCCCACAAGCCCAGAGAGGCAGAGCCCAGAGCCAAAACTGAGACAGAACTCGTGAGCCTGTTACTAGTTTTCATTTGCTAACACACACTGTAGAGCAACTAGCAAGGTGCATACAGTGAATTTATTAATTCCAATATTTATCAGTTCATTCTTTCAAATATATTCATGCAAATAGGGTATACGTTCATATGAATGTTGATGATACATGCGTATATCATTAATTAATGCCCATATGTCTACAACACTACATGGTCTGTCATTGATTGTGCGAGAAACTTATACGGAGACGAGGAATCTCCATGGAATTAATTCCCCCCGGCAAAACGGGGATGGAGAAGAAATGATGCTGACGATGTTTGGGAGATGCAAAAATCCTCTCCCCTGGGGACGGGAATATAAGAACCTAATTCCTGATGAGAAGTCTTCTGTTGACATCTCTACTTGTTCGTCAGATAACCAAAATCGATGGTCTTGCGTGACAGGCAAAGACGCAAAGCTGCCAGGACGACGCAGAACCAAATAAGCACGTCCTGATTGGAGTGCACACCCATGGGTCGGACAGGATGTGGCCATCTGGGCCGCTCAAAGCACGCCAGGTCTCACGAGGAGAATGAAACAAAAGCCGCTTGGCGGCGAGCCGCGCCATTATCTGCCAACCTGGTACTCTGATCTGTGCGTGTCCGTGAGTCTGTCCGTCTGTCCGCTGCTACTGCGCGGCGGCGGTCTAGGCCAGATCCTGCACCTGACTGCCTGACCTCGAGCATGTGTGTTCGAGCTTATTATTTATCGAATAGTGTTTTTTCTCACTGTAAATCAGCGAACGGTGTGTTCAGCCGTAACTTTTCAAGCAAATGAACAGGCATGACCGAGGCGACGCGAGCACGGAGTCCATGTGCTACAAATATTGTACGTATCTCGTGCACCGCATGGGCATGGCCTGCGTCGGACGGACGGGGAACGCATGCAGAGGCATGTGGTGGCGCGCCGCGATCTCCGGCCAAGACCTCCAGGCTCCAGCACACCGCCGCGTCGTATCCGTTGGCCAGGGACGTGACCACACGACGAAGATAGTCCAGTGTCCACTGCAAGAGTTAAAAGGGAGAGTAGTGAGCTCGGAAGGACGGCAGCGCGCGCCATGTCAATGCCATGCCATGGCATGGAGGTCGATCGGGTTGTTGGGCTCCGGCCTCCGGTCCGGCCGTGGCGCCACACACCTACCTACCTACCGGTGAAAATATTCCTGGTCGACCAGGGACAGTGCCTCCCAATTTTTTACAATTTAGTTCTTTTTTGGAAAAAAATTTTTATTTGGCCCCTCTGGATACTTAAATCGAACTTTGGACCAGTTGGTCGGCGCGAGAGACCGTGGCTCCGAGGTTAGCCCACTCAGAGCCGTAGCGTGTGACGCTGAGCTCGGCGCCACAGATCTTGGCGCTGAGCTCGGCGCCACAGATCTCGGCGCTGAGCTCGGCGCCACAGATCTTGGCGCCGAGATCTGGAATCAAAACCGTCACGCGCACTCTTTCTTCTTTCTGGCCGCCGCCACAGAGCTTCCTCTTCCACCCGACGCCGAGTCGCTGCTCGAGGACCGCCGCCAGCGCCGTAGCCCGAAGACGCGGCCCGAGGAGCGCTCCCCCACCCGACGTCCCGCTCCCCGACGTCCGCTCCCCCGCCACCGCCCTTCTTCTTCCTTTGTTGCTTACGGCGTGGAGGGCTGGCCGGTTTGATCGACGGCGAGTCCGGCGGCCGGCGGCGTGCGAGCCGACAGCGGCCGCGGTAGCCGGCCAAGTGTGCAGGTCGCCAACCCGGCGGACGTCCTGCACACTTCCCCTACGGAAGCACCTCCCCTGCGAGCAGACTCCCTTCGGCAGCAAGATTAAGGTAAAATTTGTATTCCCTTTAGTTTTTGAATATTTTTTTGTACATTAGTTAAATAATTTATGTCTCTAGTGATATAATTAGTTATGTAGATAGATAGTTTGGCAATTTAGTAATCAAGGTACTATTTATAGTAAATATAGTTAGTTAGGTAAATATAGTTATTTAGTCATATAATTAGATCAGTAAATAGTTATTTAGTGCTTTATTTATTTATGTAGATAGATAGTTAGGTAATTTATTTTTGTAGTTAGTATTTGTAGTAAATGTAACAATTTGTAGTTATCTAGCTAATTTAGTTATTTAGGTAAAGACAACGATGGTTTAATGTAGTGATAACTTTGGTGTTTTGCATGTTTTAGTTAAACCAGTTTGCAAAACCACGTAGATGGACAACGTAGTCAATCTTTTACATGGAGGAACTGTGGAGGAAGATGAGTTTTGGAATGTTAGTTTTGTTGGAATGCAAAGGGTGCCTCTCATGTTCGATGATAGGCCATTGTTTTCTGAGTTGCTTGGCAGTGCTCGTGATGAGCTTAAGTGCAATGAGGATGACATCTCAGTGGATGGGGTACTTCACTATGGTAAATCAGGTCGTATTTTTAGAAGGTTGATACCAATTGGATCAGAGGCTCAATGGGATAAGTATGTGAACACTGTGATGAAGAATGAGTTTCAATGTTTAGATTTAGTTGTTCGGAAGTTGTCCAATAATCCCACCCCTCATGTGTATCCACCTCCTACTAGACATTCACCCCCACATGGGTTGTCGCTAGACCCGGTGAATCCACCAATCATGGAGCCTCCGTTACTCAACCGCGAGTTGGACGTGGAAGATGTGGTTGTGGTGGCCGATGCTCAATCGGCACCTAACGAGCTTGGTGTATGTCCCGGTGTCCGTGTGTCATGTGGGACCGATGATGGTTTTCCTCCACCTCATGAGATCCCATTGACCCAAAACCATCCTAGTAAGTGCTTTAGTGACACTTTGGCTTTTCTTACTCGTTCTTCATTACTTTTCTTTATCTCAATGCTATGCATATTTCCGCTTTAAATGCAGGATATAATCCTGACAACGAAGGTTGTGCTCCTGACAACGAAGGTTGTGCTCCAATTAAGCTATCAACCAACATTGACCCAGGGTTTATAGCCTCTAACAGTGTGGATGTTGAAATTGTGGATGATGAGGAGCCATATGGCACAGCAAGGGCCGTTGATTCTGATGATGACCGGCCTGTTGCAGGTTTGAGCGAACAAGAAACGGAGCTCATAAGACAGTTTTGTCCTGATCGTGATCCAATGGTTCATGAATTCAGCTCGCTCAACAATTCTCACCATGCTTATGCAGAAGGAAGAGATGACGAGCTGGTAGAGGCTCCTGAGGCAGTTGACAGTGTGGAAATCCAGAAGGGCATGGTCTTCAAAGACTTGCCCAGACTAAAGAGGTGGTTACAGGAGTACTCTGTGAGACGGAAAAGACCTTTCAAGGTGAGGCACTCATATGTCGAGCGTCGTTACACGGTGGTGTGTGAAATGTCAGATTGTAATTGGAAGGTCTGCGCTCACAAACAGAAGGCAACAGGGAACTTCAAAATCACTAGAATTGTAGGTCCACACACTTGTGCCCAAATGGATCTACAACATAAGCACCGACAGTTGACCTCTACCCTCATTGCTAGCACTTTGTACACAACTTTGAAGGGTCAGCCCAACTTGAAGGTCAGGACAATTATGGACATGGCTAAGAAAATATTCCAGTATGACATAAAGTATGGTAAGGCATGGAGGGCAAAGCAACGGGCCTCGAAGATGATATATGGGGACTGGGAGGATGGTTACGAGCAGTTGCCAGCATTGTTCAATGCAATAAAAGCAGCCAATCCAGGCATGCATTATGAGTATGTCCCGAAGCCTAATGAATGGAAGGATGGGAGGCAGATATTCTTCCGAGCATTCTGGTGCTTTCCACAGTGTGTCGAGGCCTTCAGGCATTGTCGTCCAGTCTTATCCATTGATGGTACTTTTCTGCTTGGCAAGTACATGGGCACACTGTTGGTAGCCATTTCCTATGACGCAGACAACGCATTGGTTCCTTTGGCTTTCGCTCTAGTGGAGAGAGAGAACAAAGATAGCTGGGGATGGTTCATGCGGCTTGTTCGGATACATGTAATTGGCCCTCATAGGGAGGTTTGTGTCATATCTGATAGACACCAGGGCATACTTAGTGTCGTACAGGAGCAGATTCTAGGGTATGCACCTTTGCACCACCGTTGGTGCACTCGACACCTTGCTGAGAATTTGCTCCGGAAAGATGGTACGAAGGACAACTTTCCTCTATTTGAGGAGGTTGCCCGCATGCTTGAGGTACCGTTCTTCAAGGAGAAATTGGAGCAGCTAAAAACAGCAACTAACGCAGAAGGTAGGCATTGGCTAAATGGATTGATGAGAGAACCAGAGAAATGGACAAGAGCCTACGATGATGGAGGATGGAGGTATGAGTTTCAAACTAGCAACATGGCAGAGTCATTTAATAGTGTGCTGAAGGGTATACGTGCAATGCCAGTAAATGTCATTGTATCATTCACATTTTATAGGTTAGTTGCATGGTTTAACGACAGACATGTTCAGGCATTGGCACTACAGAGTAATAATCATAAATGGGCACCTAAACCTAAGAAACATTTAGATAAGGCAAAGGAAAGGGCTGCCACACATGATGTAGATTGCTGTTTCAACCACAACACTGGGAAGTACCAGATTACAGAAAGGGGTAGTACCACGTCCGATGGTGAGATCAGGCCATCAAGGAGTTATATTGTGGTACTTACTGAGTTTTCATGCAAATGTGGGAGAACCAGACAATTCCACTTTCCTTGCTCTCATTATATTGCAGCATCTCAGCATAGAAACTTCGCCTTTGAGAGCCAGATACCGCACGAGTTTAGTGTTGAAAGCCTTGTTCAGACTTGGTCTCCCTGTTTTGAGCCTTACCTAGATGAGGGTCAGTGGCCACCTTACACTGGACCAAAATACATAGCAGATCCAAGTACTCGTTGGGACAAACGTGGAAGCAGGAAGAGGACAAGGCACAAGATGGTCATGGACCAAGTTTCTGGTAGAACCAGGCGAGGGAGAGCAACTCCTTTTCTTAGTGACCGATCATGTCGACATTTAGAGTAGCCTTTTCAGTGACCGATCATGTCATCAGAAGTACGGTTTTCAATACTCGAATCTAGGGTCTCCAGTGTCCTATGACCTAGGCTTGTCATCAACATGTATGCCACAATACAATTCGTACTAAGTCTCCGAGTGCCTATATATGTGCAGTGGTGGAAGTGTTGCTACTCAACTCACACAAGAGGTTGTTAGGTGGAAGTAGAAATGTCTAGAGGGTCATCTAGAGGAAAGGGGAAGGGAAAATCAGGGACGAAGGGAACTCCCTTTTTGTGGGAGGGTTCTCTTGGTCCTGAAGACTTTGAGGAGGCAGTTTATGATAGGTTTCCCCTAGAGAGCAAATATGATTTCACCAAAGAGGCACCACTAAGAGGATATGATGACCGCAAAGAAGAGTGGCCAAAATGCATGCATGGTGAGGATTGCTTAGTGCAAATGTACACGGAGGGGATGGATGGAGGCCGTCGTTTCTTCAAATGCCCACGAGCATGTGTAATTGATTTTACTATTTGTTGCTTCAATGGGTTACTGTTTTGTACTGCATACTTATAGGACATACTTTTTGCAGTCTTCCTTGTCCAAAGAAAATTGTGGGTTCACTAGGTGGGTTGATCCTAGACCTATTCATCCGCATGCGGAGTACATCTACTACTTGCAGGACCGTATCTTTGATTTAGAAAGGGAAGTTAGCAGCGGTTACAAGGACGACGAAGACAATGAAGATGAAGACAATAACAATGGTGTCGGTTCACACGACGAACTCTGCAATGATCCATACTGCACCTGCCCTAATCACAAAAACAAGGGCCCTCCTCCACCACCACCCCCGCCACCACCACCAACAATGGGTGGATACTTTGGAGAAGGTGCAACACAATTTGCTATGTGGCCACACTACTAGCTCAATCCGAACTCATTCACATGCCACATCCATATGTTTGTTGTTTAGTTAAATTACCTAAGGCATGTTAGGTTAGTTTAAAGAACTATGTACCCTTGTCTGGCACATATTCTTACATGCCATTTCATGTGCTTGTTATTGGTTTCAAATACCTAAGGCATGTTAGGTTTAGTCCATGAACTCTGTACCCTAGTTTGGTACATGATTTCACATGCCATCTCGTGTCTTCTATGGTGTCAATTATGTACTCAACTAGTTCGTTACATTTTATTTCTACTACTTTGATTTTGTTTCACTACGTATGCAATATTCAACTTAATATAACCACTACTAATAATAAAACCATAAACAAATATAACATGTCCACTAACACTAGAAAAATGACAGAAAATTAGTTAACACATAACATGACCTAGGTACGCCCTTACTTAAAATCCATGACATGATAACACATTGCAAAGTTCAACACAACCAAACAACTAGCATTAATGAAAATTACTGAGTGCAACGAGGCCACTTCCCCTTCCTCTGCGCATCGGGATTCTCCTCCATCGCTGCCTTTGCTCGGCGAACACGCTCAAGCTTCTTCTCCCTCTCCTCCCTTAATGTAGCTACACGTCTCCTTTCCTCCTCTTCCTTGTGCTCCTTCTGTAGAGCTTCCTCTTTGCGTCTCATCTCGAATAACTTTGCACGCTCTGCATCCCACTCCTTCAGGTTTTCTAAAAGCCGCTTGTCGGACTCCTTGATCTCAGTGTCGATCCACTGCTCAAAATCACATAGCGGTGGAGGGGTCTGCAACAAAAACATTTGTTAAAAAATAAATAATGCTACAGATGACATAAACTAAGTAATGCACAATAAATTTTTCTCACAATAAATTTATTGCGGCGTTGTTGCGGTGTAGGCTCCCATGCGAAATTGGAACACATCCAATACCTCTGCTTATAGGTTTCCTCGTCTTCAGAAATGTCTACCTTACAAGGATCACCACAAAAGCACATTGGTCTTGGAACACCGCTAGGGAGAGGCTTTAGATCGTACGGACTAGCGGTCGCCCGTCCATAGCTACAATTTAAACATTTTCAGTTGTAATACGTAAAAAAATAAAAATAATGTACCCTAAACCTATGTTCTTAATGAAAACATAATCTAAAAATGATGATTACGAGATTACCTTGGCTTCATTGCTTTACCACGCCTTGGCATCCTACCAATAGTTGGTAAATAAATGAACAATCACTTTCAAAATTAAGTAAAAAATACAAGTAATATACACGAAATCACAACATAAAAGATTAGGAGGGGAGAGATTACCTTGCTAACGAAGATCTACGGATCAAATCGATATTTTAACGGTCAAAATTAAATATTTCAAGAGATTTAGAGGTGAGGGGAGAACTAGAACCCGAGAATGAGGAGTTGAGGAGAAATGAGAGCATTCTCGGGCAGGAAAGACGGGGCTTCTGTTTAAATCAAATATCGGCGCCAAGATCTGTGGCGCCGAGCTCAGCGCCTAGATCTGTGGCGCCGAGCTCAGCGCCAAGATCTGCGGCGCTCAGCTCAACGCCACAGGCTACGGCCCCGAGTAGGCTAACCTCGGAGCCAGGGTTTCTGGCGCCGATCAACTGGGTCCAAAGTTCGATTTAAGTTTCCAGAGAGGCCAAATGAAAATTTTTTTCTAAAAAAGAGCTAAATTGTAAAAAATTGGGACAGTGCCTCTGTCATCTCGTTGGCCCTGTTCTGTTCTCTGTCACTGGCTTTTAGTCGTCTTCAACACATGGCCGATCGAACCTTGGCACAAACCGGAGGAAACGGCTTGTTGTTCTGGGCAACCACAAAACACTAGTCGTATATCGTACGCTCAGCCAGATATTTATATGTGTCGGTCGTCCAGGGAATCATCCGGTGTCATCGCTGGCAGAATGTGGACGTGCCAGTGCCCTGGCGCGCCCATGAACTGACTTGGCCGTGCCCTGGAACACAGCATGTGCGTGATCACCGTATACATACATTCCCAGATTCCCAGGAGGGCCAAAAAAAAGGTTTTTTGTGCCTGCGTGCATGGAGCCATCGATCGCCAACAGCCCATGCTCCCGGAAAACGTTGTAGGACCCTTCATCCCTCTTGTATGCGTGTTGTGGTGGCCATTGGCCAAAGAGTCTGACGAGACGACGCATCGCAACCCGGCCAGGCCTGACCGAGACACAAGTCCAGCCTCCAGGTCCAGCGGCATGTGCTGTACCTCAAGTATCTTTCATTTATACATGAATGGCGTTGGCGTGTGGTGAGCTAAGGGCCAAGAGTGATATAAGCCTGGACAAAAGGTCCAGCAAATCTGACCTCACACAACACACGCCTGATTTCCCAGAAATACGCTCGATCGGTTCTCGACAAAACTCAGTCACAGGGCAAGGGTCGGCACGAAGAATCTCAAAGTCGCCATGGCCATGGAGATGGGAGGAGGGAGTAGACCCCCCCCCCCCCCCCCCCCCCCCCCCCCCCACCGACGAAAACCAAACCGCACTCAGTCTTCTTCCTATCCACAATTCGGGTTGGGTGAATGGATGTGACCAGAAAATGCAGATGAGTGTGATAGTGGGCGCTGTGTCTGGGCAGGGGGGGGGGGGGGGGGGGGGGGGGGGGTCTACTCCCTCCTCCCATCTCCATGGCCAT
>Ga0182004_10003448_pt1 | contig 12576 bp, 12 predicted proteins | sample Sormic07211540_1_FD_120479 | JGI IMG/M metagenome (GOLD analysis project Ga0182004, IMG submission 120479) | Endophyte microbial communities from Sorghum bicolor roots, Mead, Nebraska, USA - 072115-40_1 MetaG | ecosystem: Host-associated > Plants > Roots > Unclassified | place: USA: Nebraska... | reverse complement strand
TTCCAAGTGCATTTGCTTGAGTGATTGCATCTAGTGGCACTTGGGGATCGATTTGGCTGCGGTTTTCTTGTTACTCTTGGTTGTTGCCGCCACCTAGACGGCTTGGAGCAGCGGAGGAGCATTGGCACGAGTTGGTGATTGTTCGTGGCCATCTCCCGGTGATTGTGAGGGGTCTTGTGCATTCCTCGGCGGAGAGCCGAAAGGTAACTCTAGTGGATTGCTCGTGTCATTGAGTTACCTCACTTGTGGGTAGGTTCTTCTGGTGTCCTAGTGAGGTTGAGGTTCGTGCTACACCTCTTAGCCACCGAACCACCAAGTGTTGGTCGACACAATGGGGACGTAGCGTGCCGGCAAGCACGTGAACCTCGGGAGAAAAATTGGTATCTCAATTGGGTTTGATTGGCATTCTCCCGGTGCTTGATTGTTTATATTGGTGATTGGTTCATCCCCTACACGGCGGTATAAATTTCTCATCCTATCCTTACTTACCACAAACTAGTGCAATTACTTTAGTTGCTTACTTTGCCTTGTGTAGCATAGTTCACTAGTGTAACTTGTAGAGACTTAGTTCTTGTGTGCGTTGTGATTGTAGCAACTAGAATTGTTTGGTAGGTGGCTTGCAAACCCCCTTTAGAGCTAGAGCAAAAAGCTTCGCTTTGTTATTTACTAACCTCTTGCTCTAGTGAGTTTGTGGATTTTTTTAAATAGGCTATTCACCCCCCCTCTTGCCATATTAGGACCTTTCAACTGGCTGCACGACTTGGTGAGCAAGGGGCTTCTCCACCACATCACTTCCTCGACTCGGCCCGAGTGGATCCCGCGGAAGACCGGGAGCAAAACCCGCTGGAGCGCTACGTCGTTAGCTTCATGAAATTCCATTGCCACGGTTTCGGCTCCCCCACAAATCGCTTCATGAGGGCGCTCCTCCATTACTACAGGGTCGAGCTGCAGCACCTCTCCCCCAACGCCATCTCCAATGTGGCGATTTTCACCGTGGTGTGTGAGGGCTACCTGGTCATGATGCCCCACTAGGAGCTATGGCTCCACCATTTCTGGGCCGAGCTTTTCCATGCCCCCGGCGGAGCTACCGGCATGAGGAAGCCCGTGCGAGCGAGCTGCCTCAACCAGGTATTGAAGTCTGGGTGCTCGGAGGAACCTTTGAGTACATTCCCACGAGGCTGATGTCAAATCATGCCCAGTGGGACTCGCAATGGTTCTACCTGCGCAATGACGAGGGTCTCCTCCCTCCCTACACTGGACAGCTCATCACAGCGCGACCACTGCATTGGAGGTATGACATAACCATGGAGCAGCAGCCTCAACTACGCCCCCTCCTTGGTGCCCTGCAGCGCCTTCGCGAGGAGGGTCTGACGATAGCCCTTGTCCTCTTGGTCGTCCACCCTCGACGGGTGCTCTTGTTGATGGCTCATCCATTGAGGATGTATGAGATGAGTCCACGTGCCATGTCGAGGGACCTCGAGGTGTGCCGGATGTCGAGCGAGGCGCTACCCAATAAGGTGGTGGCAGCAAGGGTCAGGGCTGTCATCTCCAGTGCCTTCCAGGTCGAGGACGTCAACTTGTTCCCCATGAAGACCAAGGCAGGCTACATCGCTATGTTGAGTATCCCAAGCAATAGAGTTTCGAGTCGTGGTATCCCGAGCCCGGTTTTCCACATCTAGTTTTCCTAACTCCTGGATATTTCTTTATAAGGGGAAATTCACATCAGGTCATGAGGTAAGACGTCTTTCTGCTCAAAAGCATAAGAAAAAGCTTGACGCAGAGAAGAAGGAAAAGAAGAAAAACATAGCCTGGCAGGGGCTCGAGCGGCGTCGTGCCAAGGCGAGGCACGAGAGGAAACCTGAAGAGGATTCCCCAAAAAAGGAAGACGAGGATGACGATAATAATGATGGCGAGGATGTCGAGGGAATGGCGGCGTGTCTCGATTGCCTCCTACAACCCCCACCTCGAGCTAACGTATCATGGATGTAGGAAGATGTTCCCAAGGAGCCGCAAGAGGAGACGCAAGGAGATCCACGTGTGGATTCCCCACGTCAACGCTCACATGGTGGTTCCCCTCCTACCCCCACTCAGGGCTGGGTCAAGCTACCCCCGTGTCCGCCCAAGGATTTTGTGCTCGGGCATCGAGTCAAGACGTCCACACTGGGGCCTCGAACTTGAGGTTGCGCTACCTCGGAGGGTCGAGCCGTGGCTACCTTATGCTAAGAGGAGGTGCGTAGGGGAAGTTCGAGCCCTAAGGGACATCAGGGGGCGCGAACAAAACCAGTGTCTAACGTCGGCTCGGAACTCCCACGGGCCCAACACGCAGCGGCTCTTCAAGGCCGCCTAGTGGCTACCGCGGCACTGGGAGGAAAGTCGGTCTTCCTATTGGGTGAGGCCTTGAAAACCGATATCTTTGTCTTTTTCCCACCTCTGTTTGTTCCTATTTTAGCTTATGCATGACCTACTAGTTCACTTCAGGCTTAACCGGCAGTTGGAGCAAGTGCAACCCTCTAGTGCCAAGAGGCTCAAGATAGTGGTGGGCTTCAAGTCGTGCGTCCAACTCGAGGGTATGTCCCTATATTCTTTTTTGTGTTCTCGACAGGTGTTATGCTAGTGCAGGGTGCCTTGGTTGCAAGTGAGTTTAATGTTTGTTTTTTCCGCTGTAGGACCCTCCGACTCGAGGTCTCCCGCTGGGTGTCGACGCCAGCCCTAGGCACCAGAGGGTGGTGATGTCCGGATGCCTGACCCTCCCGTCTCAGGCCAACTTGAGGTCCCTCACACTCAGGGTTCATAAGGAGCCCCTATTGACGGTCCTTAAGTATCAATTTTAACCGTCAACTAATCATGGAAAAGGATCTATATGCAACAAATAGATAGAATTAGGGTTTATACTGACAGAATTCCACGAGTTTTGGTAAAATCATGTTTCTGCAGGGGGTTGTTAGGAAATATGAAGGAGAGGCCCACATGTCATGATTACATAGAGATAATAACCAACCGCATAATTTTCTACAATCTAGAAGACTCCAGAAGAGGCGGGAGGCCAAGGGGCGCCAACCCTAGGGCGCCCGCCCTGCCCCCCTGGCCAATCAGGCTCCCCCTCGCGGATCTTGCTCCATCGACCTTGAGGATCAATCTAAACCACATAATTAAGGTCGGTTTGATCCGACGACCGACGTTCATTTGAGGATGCTATATAAGCAAGGGCCCTATCCCCCTAGAGAGAGCCAACAATTCATTATTCATATCCATCTCAAGAGTATAAGCCCCTGATCAAGCCCTAGAGCCACCACATCAACTAGATTTCTAGTTTAGCATAGCTACATAGGATTAGAACTAGAAGGAGTCAATCTCCGATTGGTTTCTGGATCTGTTAAGAGGATTCTTGGTAATTCTCACTCTAGTTTTTCATTGTTCTTCATTATTATGAATATGACACTAGTCTATTTCATTATATTGATTATGGATTTATTCTATTTGCTTATGTTCTCAATTATATTGTTCTTAGTTTATTATGATTATATACTTGGCTTAGTTAGATCTGAGTTTTATCTATATTTAGGATCGTATAAAGTTTAACCAATAATGGCTTGTCCATTGGTGCCATGGGTAAATGATAGATATTGTGTAGGCGTGGTGCCTATACCATATTTATCTGCGATTGTACCCTATATTCTAGAACAAGCGGTAGATCGTGGGAGTGACAGTCCTGTTGAATCCTCTATAGTCCTCCTCCCGTTTATAGGGCAGGAAAAGTAGTACTATTACGGGGAAGTGATTACTCTATTCTTCATCATCCTTAGTAATACTCACTACACATGAATGAACCTTTTATCTAGCCATGATTGCCATGTATAGTTGCACTAATCATAATATGCTGATACTGTATAGTTAGAATGACTTAGGAAATATTCTTGTAGTTTGTCCTAATTCCATGCTAACAACTTGCTAGAATATCTATTGAGGTGCTTATCGATATTTGATGTGGCTATTTATGTTGTTCAGTGTATTTATCTTTTGTCACTATTCATTCATTATCTATATTTTATGTGACACTTACCCTGTATAGAGAGAGATAGATGGAAGCTTATCATTACACATGCGATCATACTCATATTCCTCATTTATTCCTTAGCATTCCCTTCCTAGGGGTAAAAATATAAATAACGATACCTAGAATACTTCCTAGTTAAAATGCTACACCGGTGTTATCTGTGCGCTTGCAGATACACATTCATATAGTTGTTAGAAGAGCATTTACATATGTCAATACCGCATCTCTCTGCCATGCTGGGGATGACAACTTGGCTTAAGTGGCATGAGAGGTGGTTACCATTTTTGGCGCCGTTATCAAGATTAGTTAATCTACTTTTGGTAACGATGTTAGAAGTGTCAACAAGCATTTTTGGTGCCATTGCCGAGGAAGGTTGATTAGCTATCAAAAGGAATTAATGAGTTATCATTTGCATCCCTAATGTGATTAAGCAGAACATTAATTCTATACTCATACCATTTTACCCCTACTACTTTGCTATTTTTTATCATTTTATGCAGGGTGATGTATGAATAAGTTTGTCTCCAAAAAAACTTTGTTGAAAACTCCAAAGCATTATCAGAAGGACAAGAGCCAAGTTCAGGAGAGTAACAGAACTATCATCATCAACATCTCAGCTCTAAGCTCAATCCAATCAGGAAGATCATCCAAACATTGTTTGAGACTTGACATCAGAGTTTCAAGCCATGGCAAAAAAGTCAATCCGTGAGCTCTCAGCTCCCACTATGGACAATATCCGTACTGGACCTGCTATGGACATTGAGCGGTCATTTGAGCTTAAGCCTGTGCTCATCAACATGGTGCAAGCAAGCCAGTTTTATGGGAAGGCGCAAGAAGACGCTAGTGCTCATCTCCAACACTTCCTGGACGCCATACTACTTCACCTTTTGTATCAAGGACATTCCCAAGGATGCCATACTACTTCACATTTTCCCATTCTCACTCTTGGGAAGAGCGAAGTAGTGGTTCTATGCAACCAAGGAGAAGAATACTACATGGGCACTCTGTTCCACCAATTTTCTAGCAAAGTTCTTTCCCATGGGCAAGACCAATGCTCTCCGTTGGAAGATTTCAAGCATTCAGCAACAACATGACGAGTCTATTCCAGAAGCATGGGAGCACTTTCAAGACTACATCGAAGAATGTCCCCATCATGGAATTGAAAATTGGCTACTTATGCAGACCTTTTCACATGGGCTCAGCAACAGCACTCATGAAACCATGGATGCTGCTGCTGGAGGAGCGTTCCTATCACTCACCATACCACAAGCCACAGGTCTTGTGGAGATGATGGCATCCAACCAAGGTTGGAATGAAGAAAGAACTCAAATTCACAAGAAGAGTGGAGGTATGCACCTGCTCAAAGAGGTAGACATGCTGTCTGTGCAGATAAGCCTGCTCATGAAGAGACTCGATGAAGTTGAAGATAAGAAGGAAGTCAGCACATATATGACTCTCACATGACCTGTCAAGAGTGTGGAGAAACTAGACACTCAGGCAACCGCTACCCTAAGGTGCACGAGGATGTGAACTACATCAACAACAACAACAACAACTACTACCGTCCTCGGCAAAATCAAGGTTGTAACCAACAACAAAGGCCTAACTACTCAGATAACTATATAGGTAATTATCAAGGTAACAATTCTTACAACAATTCTAATTTACCACCTTTGAGAGAGTTAGTGTCTAATCAAGGTATGTTGATGGATAACCTGTCTAAGAAATTAGCGTCCAATGACAAAATTCTAGAAACTATAAACAATAGGATGGATAATTTTTCAACTGCCATTAAGAACCAGACTAGATTTAATAAAATGATAGAATCTCAGATAAATCAAATAGCTGCAGCTGTTCCTACCACTAACTCCGGTATACCATCACAACCGGACGGATTGGAATCTACAAATCTTGTAGACATATTTGATACAGGTGCCTATTGGAGCAACCCCGCAGGAGGGTGGTATGATGAATCTCTGCCAGTCAAGAAAGGAGATCCCGCACTCCTAGTCGTCTCAATCTCCATTGGCAGCACGGATTCCCTGAAGCACTTTGCGACTTTGGCGCAAGCGTCAACATCATGCCCAGAGCAATCTATGAAAAAATCTTTACTTATCCTTTATCAGATACAACTATGTGTTTATAGCTTGCAGATCAGACACTGTGCTACCCACGAGGAATCCTAAAGAATGTGTGTGTCTGAATTGGTACCTTATATGTCCCAAAACACTTCGTAGTAATAGAGACCGGTGTTGATGAGAGGTCACCCATCATCCTAGGGTGAGCATTTCTAAACATTGCTGGAGTTGTCATCTATGCTAGCGCTGCCAAGATCAAATTCATCGTCAAGAGGAAGGAGGCATTTTCTTTGAAGAATAAAACCTCACAATTTCCAGAACAACCCCAATATAAGCCAAGAAAGAGGACCAATAGGAGGAACAAGCAAAACAAGAATAAGAAGCAAGTATGGACAGAATCAACCAAGATGGTCACTGCATTTCACAATGATCAAGATCACCAACTCAAATCCCCTCATTTGATCAAGAAGGATGATCCTAGTGTCCCAACAATTGAATGTACAATCAATAGATGCTCCTTTCAGAAGGCAGTCTGCGACACCAGATCAGGCATCAACATTGTGGCCAAATTGACTTATGAGTTTCTATACGGAACAATGCCTCTATATCCAACATACACCCAACTCCATATGGTAGATCAAACATATCGAATTGTCGAAGGTATAGCAAAAGATGTCCACTTCATCCCAACAGACTTCTCAGTCATTGACATGGGAGAAGATGAATATGATCCACCTATCATCCTTGGAAGACCATTCGTAAGTACTACTAAAGCTATCATCTACATTGGGACAGGAGAAGTGCACCTACACTTCCCCTCTGAGAAGGTATGTCATCACTTTAATGATAACTATATTGTTGATGGATCTAAGCAGAACAGAATGAGAAGAAGATGTCGCTACCACAACCAAAAGAAACAGAACACCGAGGACGAATGGGCGGACTATGAAGGAGAAGTGTCGAGATACAAAGATAAATACCCCACAACACAAGTATGGGAGGATAAAGAGATCATAGCAGAAGAGGAGGCACAGTCGAAGGCACCAGCTACGCCATCCGACGAGCCCCAGGGCAACTAAGGACATAAGGAGTCCCGTTCGGAGGACTTAAGCCACCAAACACCATGCCAAGAGGTAACACTTGGTAGTTATCCCTTTCCTCTTAATTATTTACTTTCCCTAAATAGTATAATCTTGTTTACGCTGTCTTTAAGAGAAAATAAAAAAATTCTTTAAAAATGCTAAGCCCTAGGTGAATACTCTCGTGGCATAAAACCCATAAGTATACTCGCTGTGGTGGTATAAAAATAATAAATATGTTTTTGTTTTATAAAATAAAAATATAAAAATATTGAGTTTATGGTCCTACTAGAAAGATAACACTCATTAAAGGAAGCTCGACATGGTCAAGGCTAGAATTTATGACTAACACTTAATCAGTTCCACAAGCTTTGTCTATTTGAGCTCCATAGGATTCAAGGATCAAAGGAGAACAGCAATCAGAGGACATCCTACCCGCTGTCAGAGTGCTGTCTCGGTAGTCACTCCAACAGACTAGTACACCTCTGCTATCTACCAATTACATCAGAAGAAATTATGTCAAAATCAAGCTTGGGGAAGAGCACCCCCATGTACTCAGCTAAGTATTTCTAATAGTCTTTATACCTACACTCTGCTAAAATAAAAATATGCATAATCTTAGAAACCCAATAAATATTTTCCTCCTTATATATCTTTGCTTAGTTTAGAAGTTTTCTATTAGGAGAGAATAAAACAAAGTAGCTATGCTAAAATGAACCTCAACGATAAAGCCTTAACATGGATATGATAAATACTTGCTCTACCGTAATTCCTTTCAAGTACCTAGTTTTCAAATTCGAACTCTCTCTCATGTTTAGGCATATCTTTTATGATTTGAAATTTACTCTAAACCTGAACTTTTGGGAAGAGTACCTAATCTGAAGTCTAAGTTGTTGACCGATATGATATGGAAAGGTTTGAGCTGTTGTTTATCTATTCATAGAGATATTAGAATTCTAGAGAATTTATTATTTGTAAAACATTAAAAATGCTGCATGATGAGTTTCTGTATGACGAGAGTTCAAAATCCTACCACAACCTTGCATACATGTTTACTAGATCAAGAAACCACAGATTTACATTTTACTATTTATGAGCATTGAGTGTGGTCAAGCTGTGCAGACCCTCAGGAGCTAGTCATGCTGTTTGAATCAAGATTCACTTGCACAACCACTCATTTCAATCTCTACATCCACTAAAAAAATATTCTAGTAATTCCCTATGAAATAAATGCTCCAGTCTTATTTGTTACTACCACTTGCTTTGTTGCTCAAGAAGGATGACTGCTCGGAAAAAGAAAGAAAGATGAGAAATAAAAAGGGGCAAGTGCCCGCCAACCTCGGAAAAGAAAAAGTGTGAAACGAGAGGTAAAAATAGACAAGTGTCCGATAGTAGAATTAGGCGTACAAGAGACCGACCTGAGTGAGAAAAAAATAATCGAGCATCTCAGTTCCTTCAGAAAGCTACAAGTGCAATAAAGGTATGTATCCTTCAGAAGAGCAAAAGAAGACTTCCATTACTATTTCATCACTACCACCATCATCACCATTCATTTGCCACACATACACATCTTGATTTGACTTTATGACTTGTTCCTATGGATCCACAATTTGACTATGCAATAAATGTATTGTAAATATGTATACTCTATCTCCGACCTGTAAGCTCCAGATAGCAAAAGCCTTGTTAGAAGTAGGGTGGGAGAGAAGACAATGTTACTATGCCTCGTCCCACAAATACCACATATCTTGAGAGAAAGGCATACACCATCAATGCCTTGGTGAGGATCCAGAAATAGCACAAAAGAGAGAATTGAGAGAGACATACAAGGAATCTCTGAGTTTTATTTGAAAATCTGCAAAAACTCTGGAATTATAGTTCATCAAAGATCAAGAAACATGGCGCTTGACTTGACCATTTTATCCATCAACTGCTCAAGACATAGGTGACGGTTACAAGCGCTATGGTGAAAGGTAAAATGAGTAAGTTTTAAATATTAATTGTTTGCTCTAACTTAGAGATGAGATCTTATTTGGAAGCATGCGTACCTTTAAGGCATGAAAGCATTGCAACAACTCCTGATCCACCACTGAGTTTATGTTTGCTCAGGAACAAGCAAAAGGTAAGCTTGGGGAGTTGTTGACGGTCATTAAGTATCAATTTTAACCGTCAACTAATCATGGAAAAGGATCTATATGCAACTAATAGCTAGAATTAGGGTTTAACCTGACAGAATTCCACGAGTTTTGGTGAAAGTCTATTTCTGCTGGGGGTTATCAGGAAATAAGGATGAAAGGCCCACATATCATGATTACATAGAGATAATAACCAACCATGCAATTTTCTACAATCTAGAAGACTCTAAAAGAGGAGGGCATAAGTGGGAGGCCGAGGGTTGCCAACACTAGGGCGCCCGCCCTAGGGGGTGCGACGGCCGCCCTAGCCCCCTGGCTAATCGGGCTCCCCCTCGCAGATCTTGCTCCACTGACGTGGAGGACCAATCTAAACCACACAATTAAGGTCGGTTTGATCCGACGGCCGATGTTCATTTGAGGAGGCTATATAAGCAAGGCCCCTGCCCCCCCGGAGAGAGCCAGCAATTCATTATTCATATAAATCTCAAGAGGAGAAGCCCCTCATCAAGCCCTAGAGCCACCACACCAACTAGATTTCTGGTTTAGCATAGCTACATTGGATTACAACTAGACGGAGTCAATTTTCAATTGGTTTTCGGATCTGTCAAGAAGATTCTTAGTAATTCTCGCTCTAGTTCTTCATTGTTGATCATTGTTCTTCATTATTGTGAATATGACTTTGGTCTATTTCATTATATTGATTATGACTTTATTCTATTTTCTTATGTTCTTAAATATATTGTTCTTAGATTATTATGCTTATACACTTGGCTTAGTTAGATCTAAGTTTTATCAATGTCTAGGATCGTATAAAGTTTATCCAATAATGGCTTCTCCATTGGTACCATGGGTAAATGATAGATATTGTGTAGGCGTGGTGCCTATACCGTATTTATCTGCGATTGTACCCTATATTCTGGAACATGACGTGGATCGCGGGAGTGACAGTACTGTTGAATCCTCTCTTGTCCTCCTCCCATTTATAGGGTAGGCAGAGCAGTACTATTACAGGGAAGTGATTAATCTATTATTAATATTCCTTAGTAATACTCACTACACATGAATGAACTTTTTATCTAGCCATGATTGCCATGTATAGTTGCACTAACCATAATATGCTAAGACTATATAATTAGAATGACTTAGGAAATATTCTCTTAGTTCATCCTAATTCCATGCTAATGACTTGATAGAATATCTATTGAGGTGCTTATCATTATTTTATGTGGTTGTTTATGCTAATCAGTGTATTTACCTTTTGGCACTATTCATTCATTGTCTATATTTTATCTGACACTTACCCTGTATTGAGAGAGATAGATGGAACCTTATCATTACACATGCAATGATACTCATATTCCTCATTTATTCCTTAGCATTCCCTTCCCATTGGTAAAAATATAAATAACGATACCTGGAATACTTTCTAGTTAAAATGCTACATCGGTATTATCTGTGCACTTGCAAATACACATTCATAGAGTTGTTAGAGGAGCATTTGCATATTTCAATACAGCATCGCTCTGTAATGTTGGGGATGACAACTTGGCTTAAGTGGCATGAGAGGTGGTTACCGTTTTTGGCATCATTATCATGATTAGTTAATCTACTTTTGGTAATGATGTTTGAAGTGTCAAAAGCCTCCGAGTCCCTAAAACTAGGGGAGAGGTTGCTCCGACCAATATTGGTGGCGACACAATGATGGGTTCACCTCCGCACGGCGAGCGTGCCACGGCAGAGGGCGTCGAGGTTCCTCGGATCGAGGGGTGGGTGCCGTGGCTCACTAGGCTCCACTTGGCTTAGGAGGAGAAGAGTAGGAAAGAAGAAGAAGAAGGGAAGAAGAAAGATGAAGAGGAAAGGAACAGGCACAATGATGCATCTCAGTCACCCAGCTAGCTCGAGGAGGGAGCTCCAAACTTGAGCCCACAGCGGCAACAGCAGCAACAACAACAACAACAGGAGCTACAGTAGCAAGGGCAGCAGCAATAGCAGCAGTAGACGCCACAGCAGGATCACCAGGGGCAGGACCAGCGGCAAGAGCGGCAGGGGCAGGACCAGCACCAAGAGGAGCAAGAGGCGTGGGAGTCAGAGCCGCCGATCTACAACCCTGAGACTCCCGCATGGCTGAAACTAGGGTGGCCTTCAACTTGTTCGGCTAAGTTAGGTCGAGACGACGGGGTCATGGCACTGGCACTTCTTGCGTGTACACCTGCTGACCCTGATTCAGAGAATAGAGGGACCCTGTACGGCGTCGAGAGGGTCACTCTAGGCTATTTTGCCAGTAAGGTGCTATGGATGGACTAGGCTAGTCCCTCTGAGACTAGCGAGGAAGATCCAAGGTTCCCCACCTTGGTCGACCTAATGCTACGTAACGGAGGCTCGACTGAGCTCGCAGAGAAGCTCCTATGCTCAATAAAGGAGCGTGCCAAGGAGGAACTCCCGTACTGGGGGTCTCACAAACTCTACTTGCGAGACCTGACCGTCCCAAAGGAGACATTGCTCGAGATGGACGAACGGGCTGAGGTCGAGAAGTGGGAGCATGTCGAAGAGCTACGGCTTTGGATGAAGCATGCTCTAGACCTGACCGTCGACATCGTCAGCATGGACCTTGCTAAGGCCTTATTCATAAGTGCCTTTCTTGCTGTGTATTTTGTCACTGTGAGTTTCAAACATACTTCTTTTGACATCTGCTCTGGTGTTTTCATCCTTAGGATCAGAAAGAGACTTCCTAGTCGAAATCCCAGTTTATCCATGCCACCAAAGGTGGGTGGGAGCAGGTTCCTGTCCTTGAGCATAAGCTCCTCAAGTCTCAGGAGGTGCTCCTCGTGTCACAAAATAGACTGCTTTAGGCCCTAGATGACAAATAGAAGAAGGAGGATGCCTTGGTCGAGGATTGGGGTACCCTAGCGATGATGAACATGAAGATCTACGTTGCATAGGAAGATGCTGTTGACGGTCCTTAAGTATCAAATTTAATTATCAAATAAATAAAGAAAAGGATCTAAATAAAATCAAGATCTAGACTTAGGGTTTTATCTAACAGAATTCCACGAGTTTTGGTGTTTTTCTATTTCTGCAGGGGGTTATGAGGAAATACGGAAGAAAGACCCACACGTCGGGATTACATAGAGATATTAACGTGCCGCGCAATTATCATACATCTAGAAGACTCCAGAAGCCACGAGACCGAAGCGGAGGCGAAACGGGGCCAGAGGCAGGGCGCCCGCCCT
>Ga0182004_10003447_pt1 | contig 12577 bp, 12 predicted proteins | sample Sormic07211540_1_FD_120479 | JGI IMG/M metagenome (GOLD analysis project Ga0182004, IMG submission 120479) | Endophyte microbial communities from Sorghum bicolor roots, Mead, Nebraska, USA - 072115-40_1 MetaG | ecosystem: Host-associated > Plants > Roots > Unclassified | place: USA: Nebraska... | reverse complement strand
GGGGTCCCTTGCCCCTCCTTATATAGTCCGGAGGGCAGGGTTACAGATCTGGAAACTAATCCTAGTCGGTTACAATTGCCATAGATAGCACGATATCAATTCCTATTCTAACCGACTAGAATCTGGCTTGATCTCCACGTCTTGTTTCCTTGCGCGAAACTCCAAGCAGTTGGATCAAACCTCGGACTGTCTTCGTGATGGGCCAAGCCTCCTGGCCCTAGCCCAGCCGTAAGGGTATAGGGGTTTATACCCCCACAAAGGTTTTCCTCCTGCGTCGCGTGAAGGCCACGTCCCGCAACAAAGGAAAGCATGCTCCCAATCAGCTCCCGTCACGCGCTCCAGCTCTCATTACCAATCCTGCATGGCCTCCACCAGCGCCTGGCCACCGCCACCGGCTCCTTGCGACCCGTGCTTCAGGCCTTCCCCGTAGCGTCCCTTCTGCTGCCTTGCTGCTCCCAACCCGTCTCACTTCTGTTCCGCCGCCGCCCATGGCTTGATCACATCTCAGTTCTGTCACCCTATCTTCATCATCTGATAATAGGCATGGTGGTTTGTTCATTGATTTGTCGCTGGTGCCCCTGTGCTTAGCGCAGCAGCAGCAGCCCCCAGTCTTGATAGGCTCAGGCTTAGGGGCTTCGTCATCTGTCGCCGATGGCTTCACATGCCAGAGCATCGGTCTGGTTTCCCCGCCCACTTGCTTAGGCGGTCGCCGTCGTCGTCGGTGTCACCAGCGTTTGCTCAGTACGGTCTCCCTTCACACAGGTACGACCGGTGCCGACTGTCGCGTTATACCTCCACATCCTAATCCATGTTGACCCAGGGCCTTGCTTCCCTCTGGTTTGTCTTTGATTCCACAGATTTCCCAGGTTCAGGTGTCGTCGAGCTCAAACGCCGACTGTTCAGCTATTTGTTCGTGGGAGAATAGCGATTCTTAGGTGCGCCCCTGTTTGTTCTCGCATTGTTAACTCGATCTCTCATTGTGCTCCCCACAGGACCCCAATCTTTGATTATAACCATCTCTGGTTCTAATTACTAGAAATTTGTCACCTTTATAGATCATGTGTCTCCCCTTCTTCCCACCCTTGCTCTTGGATTATAGATACTCCAAAAAGAATTGTGTCGCAGCAGCTAATTTTATGCGGTTTATATGTTTTTAGTGATAGTCTAAGAGACCTATGCGATATTGACTCCTTACCGAGTGGGCGATGGCTCCTCTGATATCCCCAACTAGGATTCTGCTGATTTCCACACTATATTGGAACCATGTTTCTTTTACTGCCCAACATCCTTTTTTTGCGACACAAATGGGATTCATTCACTGTTAAGTACCGGGATTACAATCAGAGACTAGGAGTGTTGCCACACAAGTCGGTTTTTGCTGCCACCACCCGACCTGTGACTCCGTCACCTGCTTAGCCAGAGAATGGTCTACTCTATTACAGTTTCTACTAATTGATGAGAATTTAAAATCTAGAAACAATGAACCCAACTCCCGGATTTCTTCCAGAATAGCCATGATGCTTGAGCGTTGATTGTCTCCTGCTTGCCATAGCTTCAGTAACTCCTGACTGTCAGTTTCCAGCCAGAGCCGCTGTGCACCCACCTGTCTTGCTAACAATAATCCATCTCTACACGCTAAGCCGTCCATGCTCAGAGCATCGAGACAATGACCATACCATTTGGCGCCTCCTCGAACAAAGTCACCAGCTTCATCCTATAACACCGCTCCCGTTGCGCCCTGCCACTGGTCTTCATAGAAAGCTCCATCCGCATTGCATTTCAGCCAACCTTCAGGCGGGCATTCCCAGCGTTGGGTATGGCCTCCCTTCACTGAACTTGTTTCTGCTCCATCCACCATGGCTGACATATTCCACAGATCATAAGCCAAATCTATGGCCCATCTTACAGCTTGACTGGTTGGACGAGTTTGCTCTCCATGTTTCCATTTGTTCCTCTGCAGCCAAAGTGAATACATCCCTGATAGGATCATCGTCTGGTTCTCCCCGGAGACAATTTTACCATCAACTAGATCATATGCCCATGATACCGGGTGAAGCTCAAGAAGCTTGACACCTGACAGTGATTTAGCATAAGCCCAGAAAGCCCTCGCAGCTGTGCATTCACATAAAACATGTCTTATGGTCTCTTCCTGTGCACCACAGACTTCACAGTTTGGAACTGGTTCTATATGCCTCTTATGCAGGATTTGGCGAGTAGGGAGGAATTCCTGTATAACCCTCCACCAAAATGTACAAACTTTCGGTGGCACCTTCAGTTTCCATATTTTCTTCCAGACGTCGTGCTCAGATACACTCGCCGTATTCACCACTTCCTCTCTGATTCTCCTTCTGTCCAGCATCTTATATGCAGACTTCACTGAGTAGAAGCCATGCTTTTCAGGTTCCCATGCCCAGAAATCAGTAACCTGAGGTCGAGGTGGGATGTGTAGTATCGCTTCAGCATCAACTGGGATAAAGCTTTGGCGAATTTTGGCTCCGTCCCAGCGACCATCTGGATCCAAGAGGTCTGACACCAGCACAACATCATGGCCATCCTGTGGTGTTAATGGCCTGGCGTCAAAGTGATTCGGGATCCACCTATCATCCCAGATGTTTGTCAGAGTCCCATCCCCAACTCTCTTGATCAAGCCCTGCGCCAACACCTCCCGTCCTGCTAGGATTGCCTTCCAGGTCTGGCTCGCATGCTTCCTTCTTGTGCTTGTCAAGAAGTCCCCATCATGGTAGTACCTTCCTTTGAGCACCCTAGCACACAGACTATCCTGATTCGTCTGTAGTCTCCACCCTTGTTTCCCAAGCATTGATAAGTTGAAATTTCGGAGATCACGAAACCCCATACCCCCATCTCCTTTGGGTAGGTGAGTCTCTCCCATCTTTGCCAATGGAGATGATTACCACCGGCTGAACCTCCCCACCAATAGTTTGCAATTGGTCCTTTCATTTTCCTGCAAGTAGTTTCGGAGAGTAGAAAGCAGCTCATAGAGTATGTCGGAACTGCTTGGGCCACTGACTTAAGAAGGATTTCTCGGCCAGCCTGGCTTGCCTCTCTACCACTCCAATTCCTAATAACCTTTCTTATTCTTGATGGCATAAATTCGAAAGCCTCAGTAGTAGATCTCCCCACAACCATTGGAAGGCCAAGGTATTTTTCTGCCAAGGCTTCCTGTCCTATATTCAGAGTTTGCCTAACACAGTTCTTCATGTCATCGGTGCAGTTTTGACTGAAGAATACCACTGATTTTTCTCGATTCACCAATTGACCCGATCCCTAGCTGTAGGTCTCAAGCACCTCATGAAGTCTCTGAGCCCCCCTCTGCGATGCTTCTGAGAACACTATACAATCATCCGCAAAGAGTAAGTGTGAAATCCAGGGGGCATGGACACCCACGCGCACACCTCTGGAGAGATACACCGGTCCCAAAGACTTCAGTAAGCATGATAGCCCCTCAGCACACAGCAGGAATAAATAGGGGGAGATTGGATCTCCTTGCCGAATACCCCTACTTGGTCTGAGGCGATCTGTGAGAACCCCATTAACTCTGATTGCCATAGATACTGAACTCACACATCTCATAATCAATGAGACAAAAGCCGTATGGAAGCCAAGCTTTAGCATAATCTGCCTCAAGTAGTCCCATTCAACCCGATCATACGCTTTTGCCATATCTAGCTTGACCGCACATGCACCAGCTTTCCCTTTCTTTCTTTTCAGGTAGTGGATGCACTCATAGACGATTAGTACATTATCTGTAATCAAACGCCCAGGAACGAAAGCACTTTGCTCCTCGGACACAACTTCATCCAGCACTAGTCTGAGTCGATTAGCCAACACCTTGGAACAAATTTTATATAGAACATTGCATAAAGATATTGGCCTAAATTTTTTCATGTCCTGTGGGTTTTTTACCTTTGGTATGAGCACAATGGTCGTTTTGTTCACCTCCTCCGGCATTTCCCCACCATTAAGAAAATCCAACACTCCCTTGGTGACACTCGGTCCCAGGAGTTTCCAATGACACTGGTAGAAACCTGCAGTAAAACCATCAGGCCCGGAGCCTTATTAGCACCCATCATAAACAGTGCTTTCTCAACTTCCTCTTCTGAAAAGGGTTTTATCAGCTCATCATTCATAAGATCAGTCACTCTTCTCGGAACATGGTCCAGGATGGGCTCCAGCTCCAGGTCTTCCTGGCCTGTGAACAGGTCCGAGTAGAATTCCCGTGCCACTCTCTCCAGCTCCTGCTGCTCTGTAGCCAGAGAACCATCCGGGCAGTTCAGAGCAACGATCCTATTGGATTTTGCTCTCTCTTTGGATTTAGCTTGGAAGAAAGATGTGTTGCGATCCCCCTCCCTCAGCCATACGACCCTAGAACATTGCTTTTCCATCGCTTCTTCCCTAGAGAGTAGCTCAACAATTTCCTTCATCAAACGTCTTTCACTTCTGGTTGGGCCACACCCAATATTTTGTTCTCGCACCTTCTCCAGCTCCTTTCTGAGCTGAGCCAGCTTGATTCGGACAGACCCAAAGGTGGACTGGTCCCATGCTGAAAGAGAAGAACCTAGCCTACCCAGATTGCGAGCGAGGCTTTCCATTGAAGCATTCACATGTTGTTGTTGCCAGGCCGTCTCCACCGTTTGGGTATAAGATGGATCGCGACGCCACATATTTTCATATCGAAAACGCCGCCTCCCTCTATGTCGCCTTTGCCTTCCCTAGTCCCATTCAATGACGAGGCTGCAACGAACTGACTCAGTGGTTTGCACATGCCAGACACGCACATTAAACAGGTTGTGAAAAGCTGCACACGCCAAACCCCTGTCGAGCCTAACCTTCACATTATGTACCCCCTTTTGTCTGTTATCCAAGGTAAAAGGCAGTCCAATGTAACCCAAATCAGAAAGACCACAGAACTATATGGCTTCTCTGAAGCCCTCCATCTGTCCTTCTAATCTAGTCTGCCCCCCAATTTGTTCCTGGGCTTCTAGGCATTCATTAAAATCTCCTGCACAGAGCCATGGGAGGTCACTTTGGGCCTTGAGATACCGTAGACACTCCCAACTTCTATGCCTCTGCTCCCTTCGTGCCTCGCCATAGAAACCCGTGAATCTCCATTTAGCTTCTCCTGTACTATGGTCCAAGATCAAAACATCAATGTGGAGCTTGTCACAGCTTTGGAACTGCACCAGAATTTCACGAATCCAAAGTAGTGCCAAACCTCCACCCCTGCCATAACAGCTGACCCCTATGCCATGAGCCATCCCTAGGGATCGCTTCAAGCCATCAACATTATCAAAAAACAAACGAGTCTCCGATAAGAACACCAACCAAGGGCGATGTAGCTCTATGAGGCTACGAAGCTCTTGAACTGCCTCGAGTCGCCCCAGACCCCGGCAGTTCAGACATAATATTTTCATGGCGCCCGGCGGGGACTGCCTTCCGCAGTCGCCGCCGATCTCGCAGTTTGGTTGGTTCCCCGAATTTGTTTCTTCAAAGTTTCGATCATGCTACTCCCACTGTGCTCCTCGCTCCCCCCTAGCTGATTCACTCTAACGTTTCCCAGCCCTGCTGGCACAATGGCAGTTGATCCCTCCAATGGAATATTCAGGTCTGGTGTTTGAGTATTCTGTCCAGATCCTTTTGACTTCCTTTTCCGTGGCGGTGGTTGCCTGGTCTCAGAATCCTGCATGACCAGCTCACGACACACCCCTTCACTAGGTTTACCTTTTCCTTTAACCTCCCCCAATTCTCAGTTTTATTCTTAAGTGGTGACTGCACTTCCTCCTGCTCCTCAGTCTCGCCCACAAACTCTGAGGAGATATGTTGGCTCTCATCACCCATCGAGGACCGTCCATCGCCTGAGCGACTCGCATGTGCCCTCGGTGGTTTTGACACTGAGGAGGATCCACTACCGAAAGACTCAGCAGCTGCTCCAGCAAAGGATTGCCTTCGCTTTTTCCGGTCTTCCGGTGCCCTTAACACGACATCATAAGGTAATTTCCCTTGATCATCCCGCGCCCCTGGATGTAGGCACTCCACTTCCGAGTGCCCCATGATTCCACAGCCGAAACAGTAGTAAGGGAGTTTCTCGTATTGAGCATGAAACCACCGAGGTTCTTCAGCTTTGCTCATACGCAGCAGTACTCCCCGTCTCAGGGGTTTATCAATCTCGATAGCAACCCGGGCTCTCAGAAAAGCCCCACTAGCCTTGCCATCATCGTCCACATCCATCCTCACCACTGGACCGATCAAACTCATGGCCCGAGAGCCCCTGGTTTGGTTCATCCATCCAAGTGGTAGGTTTGGGATCCTTACCCAAATCTCCATACGATCAAAGACAATCTCAGAGGCACTCAATTTCTCATTATAATCTTTCAGTATAACAGCGTGTCTTCCAACAATCCAAGGTGTACCAGCTAAAACCCTCTCCAGGTCTGATTTGCATCCAAACTCCGTTATAAACATGTTGTCCACCTTCTCACCAATCACGCGGAGTTTGAGACCCATTGGGTTCCCCCACGCAGGTTTTATTGCCGAACGGATCGTGGTCATATGGATAGGGGTTGGGGATAGCACCTTCCCCACTAGCAACCACTCTTCTTGCGGCAATATCTCCTCATCTTCCTCATCGCTGAATTCCACAACAGCTTCTTCTTGCTCCGTTAAAATCAGTTGATGGAACAGATCTATCACACTGGGGTTAGGATTCTCCTTCCCGGCCCCCTTAGTTCCATCTCCTACTGGCGCCATGTGGGCAGATCGGAGAGGAAAACTGTGGAAGCTGCACGTCTGGGATGGTGCAGTCACAAAAACGGGTCCCGACCTAGGGTTCCTAAGCGGCGCTAGTCCCTAGGGGAATTGATGGTCGACGGCGCCAAGGACGGCTAACCGGTGATCTGCGGTGTCCGGTTCCAACCTTAGGTCAGAAGCAGGGCGTGGACGTCAGTGATCGGCAGAGATCACCGTCGTAGCGGTCTAGGTCACCGTCGCGGCGGCCTAGACTACGGTCGGGAACGTGATTGCTTTCAGAATCGCCTCACCCTTGCTTCGGAAAAAGCGGGTCATGATTGACACCCAGAGTGTTCTTACTGCCCAACATCCACGTACGGTGCTTATCTAGAAATGGCTGCGATCATTCGTTCTTATCTTATATTACTATGATTGTTATTCACATGTATTAAGCAGCAAATGGTTTGATAGATCGAGACTATACCTTAGCGTTTTCTTCAATGGTTTGATGGTTTATTGCCTAACCAGGACATTCTCCAGCTTTTGCTGCAGTACATTGGCTTTTAGTTCATCCAAAGACAAGAGTGTGGCAGCTTCACCTTTCAGGCAGATATATCTCTAGGTAGAATCACTGATCCCGAAAAAACCCTTCCATGGATTTGGTTGTTCCATACAGTTTTCTGAAATTGTTTGATGGTTTATTGCCTAGCCAGGACGTACTCTAGCTGTTGCTGCAGTGCATTGGCTTTCAGTTCATTTAAAGACAGAGAGTTCAACTGGTGCATCAAGCTTCACCATACAGGAAGGATGTATCCCTAGGAACAATCACTGCTCCTGAATCGTCAATATCTCATATGAAGCCTACCATACATGTTTTGTATTCTGTGTTGCTTTATCTCTGTTTGCATAATCTAACTTATAACGGCTTCGTCCGGCCGATAATCCTGTTGTGGTTTCCGCCCCGACAAGCATAAGAAATTATAAGAGCCTTACTTTGTCCCTCGCACATTCATTGCTTGTAGTATCCATTGCTTGAACGTGCCATCACATACGATACATATTACCTGCCATTTTTAGCTGTTATTTACTTCATGTCATTCAAACTTCGTAACATATGTGTTTTAACCTAACTTCATTAGGCAAGAAGTACTTCCAAGCGATTCGTGGCACACCAGCTGTTGCAGAATATTTATTATTTTGATCTTTGTCCACGTATGCTACGTTCTCATTTCACCCTTTTTTTACACTGTACTCTTCTGATTACGGCCAAGGATCTGGGATTCGACCGAGACAGTCCGAATTTCAGCAAATTTCGTCCATTTCGGTTGTCTGCTATTCCTAATCAGTTCACCTTGTCTTTTTTTGTTCTTTTAATAAAAATGAAAAGGAAAAAGCCCAAAAATATTACCTTTTCGGATCTTCATTTACATTAGAACATCCTTTTCTGAATTTTACTATGTGAGCCTTACTTTGTATTACCATTTTCTTCTATTTTTTGGGTGACTCCTCTTCTTGCTTCTGCAGTATTTTGAGACTTTTCTATACCATCAGCTTGGAGGCCAATTGGATGATTTCTTTTATCCTTTATTTGATTGTAGATTCTCTTGACGCAAGATGATTCATATTTACTCCTTCGTTTTTCCATGTCCAGCGGTTGTCCTACTCAATCTAATGTCTCTTGCAGTCCGGCTCCAAGGAAGGTACCATGCTCTCTCAGAATACTCGTGCTCCATCCCTCCGAACACCTCTTTTATATATAATAATGTTGCAGTGAAGCTTTGCTTCTTTTAAAAAACAATGGTAAAAACTAATGCTTTTGCACTAATAGGTTATGAAGCTGATTAGTTGATTGATCAATTTGTGTATCATTGATTTATATATAATAATCTCTACTTACCCTTAGTTTATTGGAATAAAAAATGCATGTTCATTTTCAGTTTTCACACTCCTAATGGCTACCTCCTGATTCTAGAACTGTTTTTTCTTTCAAACTGATTAATTCATGTACAAGCTAAGATTACTATGACTCTTACCAATGTTTCAGCATATAAGCGCTATTTCTTAACTTGCCTTCAAAAAATGAGCTGATCATCGTGTATTGTCTTTTGTTTCCTATTTGGTTTTCATAGGGAAAAAAACCCCGCGGCCTGTGCTGGGGGCCTCCGCTGCCACTGACATCGGCGCATGGGTAAGTTTCAACTATGTAACCATGGCACCGCCTTCTGTTGATGAGGTATGCCATCTCTTCTCCCTTCCTGCTCTATTGGAACCAATGTTCTCTCCAAAGTGGCTCCCTGCTCTCCTTGCGTGTTAGGTTGACGTACAGAATTGGTTGTCCAATTCCAATCTACTAAATGGAATGGGTTGCAAAATTGTTGCGGGCTCAACCTTGCCTTCCCCTAACTGGTCGCTCCGGAGGATTGCCTTCATCATAAACCTCCGTCCTGTGATCCTTCGGCTGTTATGGCTCGAAGGTTCTGGGTAGAACTAACGGTAACACGTCTTGTGTAGTGCTGGGTGATTGCAGGAACCGAGCCGGTGGCTGAGGCCACAAGGAATGAAGGAGAACACCTTCGGATGTCCCCCACGTCGGACGATGGGAGAAAGCATGTCTGAGGATGCTGAGACGACAAGGAACCTTTGGCGCCCTCGAGCCAAGGGACCTTCGACGCCTCCGGGCCGAAGGTTCGACGTCTGTCCGGAGGTTCGTGTCCTGACAGGATGGAATTCCGAGCTTGGAGCGCGTGTGGAGCTCGTAGTGTGAAATTACTTAAATGACTTGTAGTCAGTAGACCATAGCGAAAGGATATGCCGGGATATTCCCCGCCGCCACGGGGCATTTTTTTAATAGTCTTAGGTGAGCAGGTTCCTCGTGCATCGTAAGGAGTGCGAGAGCGCATTCCCCAACAAGAATACTATTATACTAGATGACATTGGGCAGGAGTAGTTCTTTGGTTTGCAGCATTGATTGTTGTTCGATTACAAAGATACTCCGTTTGCATTTTCACTCAGTTTGCAATTGCTAGGCGTCACAAAAAAATATTAATTGGCATGCTTTTTATTCAAATCATTTGATCCAGTAAAAACACGGATCTCAAGAAATCCACCTGGTGGAAATACTTTTTGACGGCAAGTCTATTAGGAATATGTCCTGAAAATAGCTTAAGCATACTCATGTGCTGCTGACCTTCGCTTACAAGTTACAAACACAAAATCTTCATCGGTCCATTCACCAGGAACGTTCCCAAGGCTCAGATATGGGTGGTGCCCAAGCAGTGGAGAATGACGCCACACCCTACGCTGCCGAAATCAAGCAGAATGTGGTTACTCTTTAGAAGTTGGTATTGTGCCTGCAAATGTTAGTATTGGTTCGTGCATTGTTGCATAAATTTCTCTTGGAAGTTTGAATGAAACTTTTCTTTTAGGGATTGGGCCATATGTGGAGGTGGCACTCTACCATAAGCCTTCACGACACTATTGGTGATTGATGTTATCACCTATGTTCCTCAACAACCATCGAGTATATCACAACAAAGAATCGTTGTTGGCATCCATGAAGAAAGGCTTGGCAGTGGAGATGAGCAAAGGGAAGGAGATTCTCGATAAGCCCGTTGTTGACAAAAGGCTAAACCATCAAAAAAGGTAACTGCTAAGAATAGTCAAACTTTTTTGTATGAAGTGGTTTAGTTCACTACATTGCAATACAAGAAAGTAAAATAAATGAAATTTGCTGGCGAAATTCTTCATTAATTTCAGATGCTGGTATGTGATATTTCAGGACAATGGCTACTTATATGTTGCTCTTGCCTGGATTTCAGTGTGTACATCCATTGTTCTTGCCCTGCATATTTTTCTGCTTCAATATGACCTAAAACCAGATGAAGGTAACATATTGTGCTTCAGCATGCATCTGAATGTTTCATCACCACACTTGCCATCACACCCTGCCTTCTCAATGCGGAGGCCCAGCGGGTCGCGAAGTGATGGAGCAAAGGGAAAGATACTGTCGTCCACTCTGACGTATCAAATTGGGCATCGTCAAGGAAAACACTAGAGGCCTTATATAGAATGATACTGGTCACCCACAACATATTCTAGGTAGGGAATTCTTTGTGTCTATAAACCGCACTTTTGTTTTTCAATAGAGATTCAGAGGGTATTAAGGGGACCTTGAGTTTTGTACTAGAAAATAACCTACTTGTTATCAACCACTTACATGTCCCTAGAAAATTTACCCTTAAGGGAAAAAATAACATTCTATGCGCTTGTGTCTCATCAAGTGTTTCTTCCTTGTAGATGGTTAGATTTCATTGGCCTCAGAACCCATTTAAAGAAAATCTCAGTAATGCCCTCTCAGATTTGCAAGTATATAATATCTGCCATTTGGTGGGTGCAATTAAAAAAGTGATGGAAATAGGAAGAGAAAAGTTGAATGAGCATGTTCTAGATGTAAGTTGCTACATTTCAAGAAACAATTTTGCCCTTATTATTGGACCAGAAACAATTTGTGAGGCATTATTGTAATCTTATTGTGCGATCCATGTGTTTTCAGTATAAAAGTTTAGTTGTCCCGTAGCAACGCACGAGCATATACTACCTAGTTTTTATAAAAGGTCGTAGTGATGGTCCATCTCTGAATTTTTTTTATAGATTAGTGATGTTTCCTACCATCCTAGAAACAACTTCTATTTGGTAGTTATAGGAGTCTGCAGATAGAGACATTTCTAGAGCAGATGGACAAACCAACTGCATCTAATTTGAGTAATCTCTAAAAATTTCATAACTTTTTAAACTAAAATGGATGCAGATGAAACTTATATTAAAGTTGTAGAGTTTCAAAAGATTTACAAATTTTTAGTTGTTTTTTAAATTTAGAATATTTTAGGATCTAATGTATTTTAATTTTCATATTTTGATATTCAAAATATTCAAACAGGCTCCAGAGCCACTATATTCAAATGTAGGGGGAGTGTGCAATCGCGATCAAATCCTATTGGAGGACAAGTCTTGCCTGACACACGTGAAAAATAGGAGGCTGCAGCTCCACTAGCTATTGCCTTCCCCTATCTTTTCATCGCCTCAGACTCGAGGGGCTCATCACTGATGATAGCTTTTGTGACGACAACATCACCGCCACGCCATCACTAATGAACGTGGGGCTCGGTATCGGTATTCACATTGACCTGGACTTTGCCCCACCATTCCTCTCTTGGAGGCTCTCTATCCTAATGAGCCCGTTTGCTTGTCTTCTAAGCCGTATTTTTTCTGTCAGTCAGTATGTTTTTCTCTTATAATAAATCAGTGAATAATAATTTTAGCCATGACTTTTCAGACAAACGAACTCTGTCTTGCCATCAAGTTCGGCTCAAGAGTTTGCTATTAGTGTCAACATCATCGAAAATCCCATCTCGATGCAATAACATTCAACTCTAAGGTTTGTTGTCAGCTTCACCAATGTCATCAACTATTGTATGTAACACCCTAAAAATTGTTTCTGGGAAATAGAGTGAAAATGATTTAATTTTGTATTTTTGTGTTCATGAAATATAGAGAGATAATATTTTTCATTAGATTAAAAATTATCATAGGAGTTAGCAATGTGTTTGAGCATGCATGCCTTGGCATTTTATTTAATGTGATGAGTGTATTTAAGCTCAAAATTCAAAATGATTCAAAAAAGGATTTTTAAATGAATTTCAAATGGCTTCTGAAAAAAATGAAAGAAAAGTAAAACCTCTCCTTTCTCTCTCTCGGCCCGAAGGCCTGGCTTTCTCCCCCGCGGCCCATTCTCCCTAAATCTGGCCTGAAGGCCCACTCCTTCCCTCCTTTCCCT
>Ga0182004_10003446_pt1 | contig 12577 bp, 11 predicted proteins | sample Sormic07211540_1_FD_120479 | JGI IMG/M metagenome (GOLD analysis project Ga0182004, IMG submission 120479) | Endophyte microbial communities from Sorghum bicolor roots, Mead, Nebraska, USA - 072115-40_1 MetaG | ecosystem: Host-associated > Plants > Roots > Unclassified | place: USA: Nebraska... | reverse complement strand
TTTCCTTATGCTTTGCTCTAGATTTTATTTTTTTGTTTACATAATGTATTTATTTATTTATTTTAAATATTATAATATCAGTTTCATGAATCTAAACTAGAACACTATTTTTTAAACTGAGAACATTTTTTTACGAAGATAGAACATTTATTTTATAAACCTAGAACATTGTCTATCATAAAGAAAAATGTTATATCTTTATAAGATAAGTGTTTATTAATAAAATTTTATCTAAATATATCCATGTAAGATCTTGTTTTGAAGGATTTATTATAAGAAACACTATAGTGTAATCGGATTTTGATTTAGATATTTAGTTTAGAAGCTATGACTTTTTAAATTTTGTTGATGAAAGTGGAGAATATATGGATGAAGTGGGCCCTGTAGAATGGACAGCTTCTGCTATACAACTGCTGGACGCGGGAAAATTTTGGGCGGGAGTGCGCCGGACGCGGGATTCCGTCCGAACGGCCGGACCGCACGCGCCCGGGCGCGCACGCGGCAAGACGCGCGCAACACTCTGTGCATGTTCTCGTTGACGGTGGACGCACCACACCGAGAACGCCTGGGCGATCGAGGCCAGAGGAACACGAACAGCATTGGCGCACGCGCATTGCCACGTGCTCGGCGGACACACAACACGGCGCGGCGGACGCCTTCTTCGTGCCCATGTACTGCCGCTGCGACGTACGGCTGCGTGCGCCGTGCGCGGACAGCAGATCGGCGCCGGCGTCGAGGAACCTCGCGCTCCACGGCACGTACGCTAGTATGTGATCTGTGTAGCAGCTGCGGCCGCTAGCTAGCCCATCGATCGTCCGGCCACCTCCCGGTTTCTTGACGCTGCCGCACGTACGTCCTTGCTCCATCATCGAGGTGCTGGACTAGTCAGCGCTAGGGACGTAGGACAGCGAGCTTACTACGGTAGTGGCGACGACGACGACCCACCGTGCTGCCCTGCACAACATCGGCCACCGGCAAGGACGTCGGCCTATCCTCGCACAGGTCGTCGACAAAGGACGCCGTCGCCACCATGCACGGCAGCACGTCACATACACGAGAGACACGGCGGATCGAGGAATTTACAAGACTAACAGGGAATTATATGTTTTCAGAAATAGCTGGAGTAAACTAATAAAGCTTTAAGTTGATATAAGATACTTAAATCCTGATATGGCTATTCCATAGTTTAAGGAGTCTGTCTATCTCGGATAAGTGTTTGTGAGGAAGGGAGCACCCAATTGTTTTTTGTACTAGTCTTCTTCAATTCCTCCTCTGGCTGCCCGTCAGCCACCGCCCCCACCATTGGTATTGTTGATCTTTTTTCCTTGGCACAAACCATGGGATAGAGAGGAATGCGCGTTGTTTACCATTCTTCTAGTTAAGAACATATAGCATTGGCCTTGTACAAAATTAATTTCTAGTCAAGATTAGTTGTGTTAAACCGGACCTTTTCCTCATTAGCAGCAACGAGCACAAGTGCTGCTAGTACTTCACGGGACTCCAGATTTAGAATGAGACACATTAATTATGATTTAACTTTCATTTAAGATTAATCCAATTGAAGATAGGCTATAGAAGGATAGGAAATTAGGGCAGTTCCAATGGGTTATTAATGGTAGTTTCTATCTCTAATAAATATCATGCCAACTAAGCAAAAATCTGACGTGGCATTCCAATTAATGAAGAAAGAGAAGAATATTTGAGAAAACCGTTTCCTCAGAGAGAAACGGCGTCGACGCTCGCAACGATGCAGGAAGAAATCGTCGTTTTCACGTTGGGGAGAAACGAGTAGTTTCTTCGTACTCGGTACCGCGCCCAAGTCATGCACGCGCATGTCGCACTCACCGCCCACGAAGGGTGGTCCGCCGCGCAGGACGCACCAACGCCCAGGCTGCTCTCCGGCCGCGAAGGGCATGCCGCTGCCCAGGGCCCAGGCTGCTCTCGTCAGCCGCCGCACAGGCCACGCTTGCGCTAGGCTGCGCTCACGGGCCGCACGAAGCTCCTCGTGCCTCCGCCAGGCTGTGCTCGTGGCCGCTGCGCGCTCGCCGGTGCCATCCGCCTAGGCTGCGCTCGCCGGCCACAGTGCGCAGGCCATCCTCCTCGTGCTCGCTCTTTGTGCCGCTGTGCGCGTGCGCTCTCTTGCTGACCGCCAGTGTGCTCGCTAGCACGCCGCGTGCGCTCGCCCGTGCGGTCTCCGCTTAGGCCATAGCCGCTGCGTGTGTTCTGCGTTCGTGAGTTTGGAAGAGAAACAGAACAAGAGGAGAGAGAGAGAGAGGAAGGAATGAGAGAGAGAAAGAGAGGAATGGATAAGAGAGAGAAAAAAGTCTAATATTTATTAGACGAAGACTCTATCATTGTGTGAGTCAGTTTCTATAAATAATTTTTGCTGACGTGGTATTTTTGGATATCGTGTATAGTTTCTACCATATTGACTGCCCTTAGGGAGAAGAGAAAAACCTTGGACTTCTACTACAAACACAAAAGCAGGCTTTTATGACGCTCTTGTACATATTTAGTCCTGGGCCGGGGCTAAGGGCCCATCTAATTGAGACGTTGGATTGACGCTGCGCGAATCTCGACGAACTGCCAGTTCCCCGTCCTCATCCAGCGGAAGGCAGCTGTGCCAGCTCAACTGCTCGAACCAGCAGGCGTGGGAATCTGGGCAGCGGAGCGGAGAAGAGGAGGCAGGCAGCGGTCTCGGCCATGGCGAGCTCTTCCGACCCCGACAAGCTCATGAGCAAAGCCGACAAACTGTGAGCCCTACACTTCTCTTGTGCCGCCTGCAGTTTCCTTCGAGTTCTCTTGCTTCGTTTGACCCGCGAGCGACCCCGATTGCTGTGACGCGTGTGTTCTTCCCTTTTAGAATGGAGATTTCATTTCGTTTAGGTCCACAAATCGAGCTGTCTGGGCATGTAGTGAATCGAATTAGATCCCACCAATTTGTAATTCTTAGCCCGATCGGGTCGAGCTTTCGTGTGGATGTATCTTGAGCGATCAGGGCATTCCTAGATCTAGTCTTGCTGTCAGATGAAGTTTCAAACTTCGTCCAAAGGCATAGCGTTGGTTTCGGGATCCTGCATACGAACTGATCTCAATTGATTGGTAGAGTAAGCTTCAACCTTCGAGTAGTAGTTATGTAGGCTTGAAGTAGTTCCCCTACAGCACTACCTATTTCCGGGTTCACTTTAAGAGGGGTTATAAGCTCCCCTAGTAACTTAGTTTTATGCTAATTTGGTCGAATTGTGCTCAGGGACATTCCAAATCTGCACGAAAAGGCAATAAGATGGCAATTTCGTTTAGATCCAAAATGCGGGGGGAATTCCTGATGTTGCACTCCCCTAGATGACTAGATCATATTGCATTACCTTTCGATTGACACCTCTGCAGACATGGGTGAATATGTACCGTTCCTTGTGCTAGACTATGCCACTTCAGCAATGGCTATGCGATGTAGCTTCAAGGCCATGTAACTGCATTGCTTTGGAGTATATGCTGTGCCGAATCAATCTTATCTAGATTTTAGCTTGGACCAGTCTACACTTTATTCAAATGGTACATGACATGACAAACAAAAGCACCTTGTGTCCTTGTCTTGTATAAAGTTGACCTCTCACTGGTCATTGCCTCTACAAGATTTATTAGTTCATTCAAAACGGATACCTTGATGTACACTGCTTGAAGAGGCAAACTGTACAGGGGGGAGTAATGGAGCTGCTTTTCAATAAGTTCAGAGTTTATTTGGTTTCCTTATTGACAATATGTCAGTATGGTCTTATCTTTAGCATTGAAAAATTCTTTTCTTATAGTATGTGATTGACTGCTGCATAGTAAGTCTGCTGATTTTCCTGCTTTTACTTCTATTACTTTTATCAATGTGGCACCTAAAAAGTTCTGTTCCAGCAACCTATAATTGTATATGTAAAGCATGTTCTCTCAAAATTTCTTGAACATACCTGTTTTTACAGAACAAAATTAAGTTTTACAAGGTGGAATGCTGATTGGAAAAGCGCTACTTCCTTGTATGAGCAAGCTGGTAGGTGATTTTTACCATCCTTCTTATTTTTCCTGATAGCAATTCGTTCACTGGGGAGTATATAAGTGAAGTTCATTTCTTCTTTAAGCAATTGCTTATAGGTTCAGAAAGGACAATGAGAAAGCAAAAGATGCGTTTGAGAAGGCCTCAAAAGGACAGGAAATGATCTCCTCGTATCCTTCAGAAATTTCTGTGCAGTTTTGGTATTTTCATTTTTCATATCAATATACAATTACCTAGTGTACCCTTAGCTAATGTCATAGACCATGGGATGCTGCTAAGCATATGGAATCTGCTGCTGCTTTAGCAAAGGATCTTGGACGCTGGAATGAAGTATCTGATTTCTATCACAGAGCTTCAGAATTATACCGTGAATGTGGAAGGTCACAACCTGCATCCGATGCTCTAGCAAAGGGTGCCAGGTAAATTTGAATGACACCTCCTACAATTGTGACATTATGGATGCTCATGTTCTAAACATAATATTATGAAACCAGTGCATTGGAGGAGAAATCTCCAGAAGAAGCTATTAAAATGTATGATGAGGCTTGTTCAGTTCTAGAAGAAGATGGGAAGGAACAGATGGCTTTTGACTTGTATCGTGCTGCAGCAGCTTTGTACATCAAGATGGAGAAGTAAGATCACCTTGATGCTTGCTTATATTAATTTCGATCTATAGCCTCACCTTTGCATCTCTATGCTATCTCATTCATGATTTCCTTGGAACATTTTGATGTTCATTCTTCATCGTTCTTACATGTGAAGTAAGTGACACCTTCAATGTTTTGAATATACATTAAGGGCCTAAAGTGACACCTTGAATTGTTTTCTGAACCTAACGCCTAGGAACTCTTGTATACTGATAGGTTATCACTTAGCATTGCAAGTAACTTTTGACATGACCGTATTACAATTCACCCCCATCTTTGTCCATTGGACAGGTATTCAGATGCCGCTGCCTTCTTTTTAAGACTTGGTTCATCTGCTGATAAGTGCAATGCCATCAATAGCCAATGCAAGGTATCTTTTTTTTTTCCTAACTGATAACTGAAATGTTCTTACATAATTATTCAGAAACTCCATGTGTATTATTGAATTGAGATCTTTACAAATTAGCACATTATATGTATCTTGCAGCTTTATCTGTGATCATGTCTTGAAAACAAAACTTGCTTAGTCATGAATGTCTTGAACACAAAACTTGTCTGATTCAAAATTTGTTTCTGGCATTCAGGCTTATCTGAGTGCGATCATCGTCTATCTTTATGCACATGACTTTCAGCAAGCTCAGAAATGCTACAATGACTGCTCAGAGTAAGTTGTACATTGGTGAAATTTTATATAATTATATTTGTGCCATGTGCTATTTTCCCCCCATCAAACCATGAAGCATAAACGGAAACTTTTCATTGTCATTTGACAGGGTTCAAGCCTTCCTCAATAGTGACCAGAATCGATGCGCAACAAAACTATTGTCTGCTTATGAGGAAGGTGATGCGGAAGAAATCAAACGCATTGCTCAATCAAGTGCCTTCAATCACCTTGACCATGTGGTAATTCTTTTCATTTCCTCTATAAAAAGCAATGCATGCTGAATTGTATCAGCAATGGTATAGTGTCTAAATGGATCAGAAGTTGCCATCTGGTGTTGCATCTCCATAAAATGGCGAACAAGGAGTTAGGAATATCATTTGTAGAACTGTTCTTTCTAATCTCCATATACACAAGGAGCCTTGAATCTATTGGGAAGTCATGCTGCATTGTGTAGTGATCTGCACAAATGGTGTATCTTCTGTTTGTGATGTTCACCGATTTCAGCAGTGATGTGCATGGAGCCTTCATTATTCATACAACCAATATTATGAGAGAAGAAACCCTTATTAACTGTATTTCCGTTTAGCACTTCTGCACTTGTCTTACTGCCGCATCATCAATCATCCCATATATTCTCTAGTCAAGAACAGTTTTCATTCATTCTGATGTGTTTGCCTGCCTGATTGTATTTCTATACTACTTGGTTGGTGCCTGTCTAGGCTTGGGATTTGTGGTGATAGTTGGTTCTGTACATTAATGCAGGTAATTAGGCTTGCACGGAAGCTACCGACAGGTGATCTGCAGGCCATTAAGAAAGCTGATGATGGCGAGGAATCCTTGGACGAGGATGACCTAACTTAAAACAATCTCCCGAGCCAAAAGACGCAGAGAGCAAACGAGCGAGGGGACACTCATAGTTTGCCATCGGTGAGCGGGAATGGGAACAGTTGTAAAAAGAAGTTATGCGAGTTATATACAAACTTGTGGGCAGCATTCCCGCATCTATATCTATAACATGGAATTTGTAGGGCTCAATCTGCTGTATCTGTAGTGGTTGTTTGGTGTTACTGAGACTTTTTCATTGATATGTGTATGGTGCCCTGTGCTATATGATTCTTGCAAATCCAGCATGATGTATAAAAATTGGACAAGCATATACATCTGTAGCTGTGCAGTGAGCTAGTGACTCAAGTGGCCCGTGCTTCCCTCGGAAGTAGGCCTGGACAATCAGTTAATTCGTTAAAATCGGATGTCAAAAATTTTGGTGGCGAAATGGTAACCGATTTCAGTTAATTAGACCATGTTTACTGTACCACATAAGCTAATTAGGATTCATAGATTCATCTCACTAATTAGCCACCGCTCATGTAATAAGGGGGTGTTTGGTTAGAGGGACTAAAGTTTAATAGGTACTTAGCATATTTGTAACTATAACATTTAATATCTAATTATGAACTAATTAGATTTGAAAAAGTCATCACACAAATTAAATTTTATAAATAGTCTATATTTAATAAGGACTAGAGTTTATAAGAGGAAATCAAATAGGGCCTAAGTTTTAAAATTAGTTTATGTTTGGTTGCTTTTAAATATTGTAATGTTTGTTTGACTGATAAATCATAACAGAAAGTAATGTTAACTAATTTGTGTAAAATACTGTTGAATGGTCGGCAGATTTCAATCGAACAGCCTCACGTTGGATCCAATCCTTACGATGCAGACGAGCCGTGCATAGTTATGACTGCTTACTGGTTTGTGGTTACAACGCAGGGCATAGCATCAATAGATGCGAACAGCAGACGTGGATTAATTAAGGTCCGTGTACATCAACGAAATGCTCTGGGACGACGCAAACTCTGATTATCTCAAAAGCACAAACTCTCTGACGCGCATTTTGTTACATCACCACACAAAACACAAAATGCAAGGTAGCTAGAAACCACGAAAGGTACATGACAAAGACATGAACTTGTTGGGCTCATGAGCAGGAGCCGCGCCCACGCTTAGCCTAGCCCGCGCACGGTCACGGAGACTTATCGGACTCGCGAGCCGGAGGGAGCCCAGGAACGACGGGCGGGAGCGGCACCGGCAGCGGCGGGATCAGCGGCAACCCCGTGGCCTTCTCCTCGCTGCCGTTGCTACTACCACCGTTGGCGGCACCGCCCGATGCCGCCGCACCGCTCGCTTTCAGCTCCCTGCCGTCGCAAGGGGCTAGCAGCAGCAGCAGCGATGCCACCAGCAGGAGAGCAACAGCAGACTGCAGAACCTTGGCCTTTTTTTTTTTTTGCCGTGTTTGCTGTCGATCGAGTACAGTGATAGTTATCGATGTTCACCGCGAGCTCGATCGCGCCTGTGCTCTGCATGTGCCCGCGCGTGGCAGATTTTATACCCTGGTTGTAGGCTTGATTGCAGGGATGGCCGGGGGAACGCGTGGAGCGCCGGGGTAGGGAACGGGTGCTCCCGTGTCTCTTTGGGCATTGGGGGTGTGGCGCGAACGCGGCGGTGCACGCGGCGCAGCGCGGGCGCCAAGAACGCCGAATCTGGCGCCTCACGGGCGGGAGCAGGTCACGGGACTCTCCGGCGGTGCACGCGTGCAGGTGCAGGCACATGAGACTGATCGGTGTCGTTCGGCCGAGGCGACGTGCGTGGCCGCGTATGGCGTGCAGCCGGACGCTACAGCGGCCGGAAAGTCCGTGTCCCGCCGGCACGTCACGCCCGCCTTCAGTGCTGCGCGTTCACGTTCGCGTTCGCGGCCGCTTACACTTACACCGTATCGCCGCCGGATGCAGAACGATCGAGCGAGGCAATGCATGGCGGCGTTCGGCCGTGCCCGTGGCGCACCGTTCCACCGGTGACCGGCCGGAGCTCGCCGTCAGCACGTTTACGAGCGCAGTCTGGCTGCCTGGCTCGAGCGAAATGTGGGCATCCGTGCTTGTAGTAGAGCGGTTCCTTTTTCACTGAAAGAAACAAACCGGATGATGTACACGGTACAGATGACAGTGACAAGTGCTGCGTGCTGGACCAGCTCCATACGAAAATCATTCGGAAAATGCAAAATTGGTTTACGCACATACTTGGCCCTATCATGGCATGCTTGCATTTTAACCATATCGATCCAATCGTTTCCATTTTCTCACATCGTGGTCGCGGTAGCATCTACTATTTTCTTTCTTCGCTCGATGTCTCCTAAGCTAAAACATGTGTACGAAGCAGTCCCTGCCACATCAAATATTGCGGAACATGCATGTATGGAGCATTAAATATAGATAAAAAATAATTAATTGCATAATTTGTCTATAATTTACGAGATAAATCTTTTGAGTCTAATTAGTCCATGATTAGACAATATTTGTCAAATATAAACAAAAATACTATAATGTCCATTTGCAAAAATTTTTGGAACTAAACAAGGCCTTAGATGGCGAACACCAATGTTCAAAGGCACTGCCGGAGCACAATGTTTTTTTTGTGGTGACCATGCGATGACACGTTTTTCATTAAACAGGAGTAAAAAGTTTAAAAGTATGCGAACATGAAGCATAATAGTCATGTACGCCTACCTTATAGACATGATAATTTGAGCCATAATCATGATAAAAATTTGATTCTACTCACAGTATTCTATATTTTCAATGGGTGTATGCGTACCCATAAGAATACATATACTCCCTCCGTCCCACAAATAAACGCAATTCTAGCAATGAATCTGGACATTATGTATGTCCAGATTCATTGCTAGAATTGCGTTTATTTGTGAGATGGAGGGAGTATAGCTTTGCCACTAGCCTTGTTTCTGTGATGATTAGTTGAATATATGGTGCTTCCAACCATGATATAATATACACAAAATGCTTAGTCCAAAACCGACCTTAGCTCAGTTGGTAGAGCGGAGGACTGTAGTATTCGCAGTTAAATCCTTAGGTCGCTGGTTCGAATCCGGCAGGTCGGATATTTTGTTTTGTTTTTCATCTCATCACACTTCTCACTGCTCAGTCAGATTTGGCGGCTTATGGATATTTTTTTTTTCATCTCATCACACTTCTCGGCTGCTCACTGCTAGTCAGATTTGGCGGCTTATGGCACCGTCATGAGCAGCTCGACCCTCTTCACTTGAAATTATCATACTAGCTAGCTTATGTCATAGTTCGCGGAATTTTTTTTAGGTTCGACTAATGTCACACTTTTATTTGTATTTGACAATTATTATTCAACTATAGACTAACTATGCTCAAAAAATTTATTTCACAAATTACAATAAACTATATAATTAATTATTTTTAATTTATATTTAATGTTTTATATATACGCCCAAAAATTCAATATAATAACTTAATTTTTGGAAAACAAGGCAAGGTCTGACCAGCGCGAAGGAGACCGACCCCCGAGGCTTTGGACAGGTAAGGGTCAGCAGCACCTTCTTCTGCTTGCTCCAATCTACTGCCTCTACCCTCCATACTCTAAGGCCTTGTTCAGTTCGCAAAATTAGGTTTTTGGCACTGTTAGTATTTTTATTTTTATTTGACAAATATTATTCAATCTTGGAGTAACTAGGCTTAGAAGATTCGTCTCGTGATTTACATATAAATTGTACAATTAATTTTGTTTTTATGTATATTTAATACATCATGCATATGCCGCAAGATTCGATATGACGAGAAATCTTGAAAATTTTTAGAAACTAAACACGGCCTAAAGTCTAAACTCCACATCACAGGTGAGCTCGCCATTGGCTTCTCTCCCAAGCAACAGCAGAAGGAAGAGGACTGCCACCATAAGCCCTCGAGTTCGCATCAACACAGATCGCCACAATGGGCTACATCAGCCGCAATAGAAGCTTGTCCCGAGAGACAGAGCAAAAGCACCGACCATCGGCTGCACAACCGATGTTGCATCGCAGACTGAATGGAGTGGGTACGAACTCCTCATCCCCTTGGCCGATTCCGCGTCCGAGCTCGACAATACCAACCAGTCACCATGCGAGAAACCGGAGCTTATTTGCACCTCCGCCGCTGCGAATCCATCCCAACATCACTGCTGGCAAGCAAGAACAAAATCCCACAAAAGGTGGCGCATCACAGCACAGCTTGCAAAGTAGGAGTAGGACGCTGGGCGGTCGGCGGGCCTTCATGTCAGTTTGGGCCGGGCCCGAGCGTTCGCCGTGCGGGGCCGACGCGATCACAAGAGAGTTCGGTTTCGAGAAAGTAGGGATGGGCCAACTGCATCCTAACAAATTTTCAATTTCAGAGCCCTTGTGCCGTCCGTGTGCACCTGGATCGGCTCCACAAATTCCAGTCCTTCTTTTTTTTCTCGGCACTGCACTGCACTGCTCTCCTCCCCGAGAGAAGCTGCTCAAAGAAATCCAAGCGAGAAGGGAGATGGCGGAGGCGGTAGCGGTGGCGGTGGCGGTGGCGTACGAGGCGCAGCGGCAGAGGCAGGTAGAGGCGAACAAGCGGAAGCTGGACGAGCTGCAGCTCCACCGCCTCTCCGCCGCCGTCAGAGAGGCCGCCGCCGCTGCCAAACCCTCGCCGGTGTGTCCCGGTTTCATTCTTGACTGACCGCAGACCGCTGCTTCTTGTGTCGCTCCATGCCTTCTTTTCTGTGTCATTCTCTGGGTATACATACTTTATCCAAATCGGCTTTTTTTTTTTCTGCAGGCCAAGAAGTGGAAGGCGCGGGTGCCGCGGGACGGTGCCGCCGCCGGCGTGGAGCCGCTACGGCGGTCCGGCCGACTCGCCGACCTCCCCGAGAAGCCCGTGTACTACCAGGTCAGTGTGAACTTGTGTCGCTCGAGGCCTTCTTTTCTCTGGCTAACCCTTTCTTTATTCAATCGGCATTTCTGCAGGTCAGGGTCAAGAAGCTGCTCAAGTATAATGCAAGGGTGCCGCTGGACGCTGCCGAGAGGAGCTACGCCATCTCTAAGGCTGAGGAGCTGGTGCAAGATCTGGGCTCCAGCTTCCCCATCTTCATCCAGCCCATGATACAGTCCCATGTCACCAGAGGCTTCTGGCTGGTAAATTAGAGGAAGCTTCAGTTCGGCACCGTCCTGTTGTTTTCGATTATTAATTCATCCCCCATCGTGCTAAATTCTTGTTTGGTTGGCGTGTGAAATCGCAGGGCCTCCCGACGTATTTCTGCCGGAAGCACCTGCCCAAGAGTGATGAGACGATCACCCTGGTGGTGGATGAGGAGGGTGACGAGTCAGACACGCTCTACCTCGCAAAGAAGGCTGGCCTCAGCACTGGATGGAAAGAGTTCGCCATCGAGCACAAGCTGCATGATGGAGATTGCTTGGTCTTCCAACTCATTGAGCAGACAAAGTTCAAGGTGATTGAGATCTATTTTGCATAGCAACAACATGTCTGAATCGTCAGTGGAACTTGCATGGTGGTTGAGTGTTGCCGGGAACTGAATAAGAATAACCCAAATTTATGGAATCACAGGTTCTTTTCTTTAGAAAGAAATAAAAATCTGTCTTGTTCCAAACTTGACCTTTGTACAAATTTACTTCAATTGTTTCCAGTTATCAGATTCAGATGTTATCATGGCCTCTTATCTGTCATGTTCCAGTACCATCTGTTTTTCTTAAGGACTAACTACGCGAAATCTATGATTGATTGTAATAATGCTGACCAAGCAATTTCTCTTGTGCAAGTGGTGCAGGTCTACATAATTCGAGCAACTTCCTACTTTGAAAGTGAGCACTGATGAAACTAGTAGCTTCTAATATGGTGATTGGAGCAGGTAAAATTTGACCTTCATTGTTTGAAATGGTTGAATCAGAGTTTCATACTTCTGCTTTTTTTGGGTAAATTCTCCCATTTCCACATTGTATTTGAACTTTCAGCTTTTGATCAACAAACTTCAATGTTTATAATCTCACTTCCATTAATTTTGAAAATACAAGGACCTATGCTGCTTTAGTGAGGTTATCTTGATCTCACATCGCAAAGCCAACATATTTTGGGTGGATGGCTTCCATTTGTCCAACTTATTTGATCAATGTCTAATAGGCATGCAATCAATGCATGAACTGAGAAAGTACTAGATGGTCTGATGACTCTTTCAACCGATGATATTTTTTTATTGTACCGTTGCCTTTTCCTTTCCAGATACATTTCATTGGTACTTGAACTCTGTGCTCCACCTTCCTCTTGTTTTTTTTTTTTTTTTTTTTTTTTTTTTTTTTTTTTTTTTTTTTTTTTTTTTTTTTTTTTTTTTTTTTTTTTTTTT
>Ga0182004_10003445_pt1 | contig 12578 bp, 15 predicted proteins | sample Sormic07211540_1_FD_120479 | JGI IMG/M metagenome (GOLD analysis project Ga0182004, IMG submission 120479) | Endophyte microbial communities from Sorghum bicolor roots, Mead, Nebraska, USA - 072115-40_1 MetaG | ecosystem: Host-associated > Plants > Roots > Unclassified | place: USA: Nebraska... | reverse complement strand
TTTCGGCAACAAGGCCTTAGATCATACCCTGGGAAGTAATTTTGCATAACTTTTGTAATAAACAATACCAACTAAGTATCATTAGATTCTTTCTTAATTATATTTTCATAGTATAATTACTTTATGTTACAAATCTTAGTACTTTTATCTATAATTTTGGTTAAACTTGAAATAATTTGACTCTCTAAAATTATTAAAATGATTTATAATTTGAAACGAAGGGACTATATAGCAATTTTATTCATACATTTCGAACATCGTCATAAAAGCAGCTCTTTCCGAGTGTGCGATAAAGAAGACCACAACCCCCGGTTCAGCTAGTCAAAAAAAAAACCCGGTTCAGGCGAGACGGAGGCTCACACGTCAGATCCGACGGCGAATCGCAGCCAGCCAAGCACGCATGCCCCACCCCCCGCGCCCGGTGCGGGACACGGACACCGACGGCGGGGCCCACCCGACATCCCCTCCTCCCCGTCCCCCTCTCCTCCCCTTCCTTCCCTTCCCCTCCCTTCATCAGCTCGCACACGCTGGCGTGGCTTGCCCCCACGCTGCGCTCCTACCACCACCACTATATAATCCCCGATCGCCTCACGCACACGCACCGACCCACCGGCCGACGAGGCGCAACCGCCGCAACGCAAACCCACACGCCCGCCGCCACCGCCACCGCCGCCGCCGTACCGACCCGCTCCTCCTCCGCCCTGGTGCGAGCAGGCTACGGCAGCAGACCCCGCAGGTTGCTCCCGGACCGAGGGAGAACGCGCGGGGCCGGGGTGCAGAGGCGTAGGAGGTACGTATGGACAAGTACGAGGCGGTGCGGGACATCGGGTCGGGGAACTTTGGGGTGGCCCGGCTGATGCGCAACCGCGAGACCCGAGAGCTCGTCGCCGTCAAGTGCATCGAGCGCGGCCACCGGGTTCGTTGTTTTTGTTTGTTCGTTTAAACTCCTTCGTTAGTACAAGTTTGTTCGGCTTGGCGGTGGATTAATTACTGGGTCTGGGTGGATTGCGACTGGTTGTTGGTTTTGGGGATCTGTGCTGTGCAGATTGACGAGAATGTGTACAGGGAGATCATCAACCACCGCTCGCTGCGCCATCCCAACATTATTCGCTTCAAGGAGGTTGGTCGTTATGGACCCAAACGTTTAATTGCCCGCTTGATCATTTCCTTTCGCTTTTTTTTTTAATCACTGGGTGTTTGATGCCGTTTTAGTGTTATTAGGGAGCAGCTTCAAAGGGTGGCGGATAAAGGACTTTTCAAAATATATATATTGTAGTTGATAATTCGGGACGTTGCTGATTCCTCTTAACTGCATATAGTGGGGGAATCTTTTGACTGGTGCTGTTTAATTAGGTGCCAACTTTTGCTGTTTTCCTCCGTCCCTTTCCTTTTAGGCTATTCCCCTTGTGCTTCTTACGAATTTGGTATGCGATTTAGTGTCAGGGATGCATCCACTTTAGATACTCGTTAGGCAGTATGTTTTCTGCCTCCGATTGTTCACACAAATCTCAAAATTATAAGGTGCAGAATCTTCTATTTGAACTGCTGTGAGTTTTAAATGGATGAAGAAAAGTAGAAAACAGATTATGCCTCCACTCTGTTTGCTTCACTAGTATGTTTTCTCCTCCTTTTTTTTTCTCTCTGAATCACAGGGTTTTAATTGTTTTGGGAAAAACTTCTGCAGGTGATACTTACACCAACGCATCTTATGATTGTGATGGAGTTTGCAGCAGGTGGAGAGCTTTTTGATCGGATCTGTGATCGTGGGCGGTTTAGTGAGGATGAGGTCTTGGAATTTGTTCCTGAGTTTATGTTAATGTTTTGATGAAAGAGTGATACTTAATTATTATTTTTTTCTGCTTAATGCAGGCACGGTATTTCTTTCAGCAGCTGATCTGTGGTGTGAGCTATTGCCATTACATGGTAAGAAACACACAAGCAGAGGATTTTCTGTTCATTTGACAAACAAAACCACAATCTACTCTTTTAAGAACAAAAAACTTGTAGACCTTGTGTCTATCATTTTTTAGAAGAGACACTGGTTGTTAACATAAAAGGTGTATTTTATGTATCACCGTGTATGTGTATTGTTATTTCTCATAATTCATTCTGAGGACAAAATTTTCAAATACCAGCAAATATGCCATAGAGATCTGAAGCTGGAGAATGTTCTCTTGGATGGCAGCCCAGCTCCACGGCTTAAGATATGCGATTTTGGCTATTCCAAGGTGGTTTGCTGGATCCATGGTTAATACTACAATGCTGTAACTTAGTAAAATCTTTATAAATTCTCATTAAATATTCTTTTGCTATGTCTGGAACAGTCATCAGTGTTGCATTCAAGACCCAAATCAGCAGTGGGAACGCCAGCATATATTGCACCTGAGGTGCTATCCCGTCGCGAGTATGATGGAAAGGTGAGCTTATCTCCCCTTATTCTTTCATGAACTATATGTTTTCTTGTTTCTGTTACAGCTTCGCAGGATATTCTGTTAGGTCACTTGTAATCTTTATCTAGGCACTGTTTACAACTTTGTGCAAGTATCCTTTTGCCTTGCTCTTGTTTTCATATGTTGAAGATTTGCAATTTTTAGCATAACAGTACCGATTTACCCAGTTGTTTTAGGTGCATAAATTAAATGATGGTAATCAAACTTCCCCATCACAACCACATTGTGGGGGTATATTTGTCCATGATTGTGACATTGCATGCTTGATGAATTCTCAATGTAGCGAAAAGTCAGGTTGAATGATCAATCATTCTGTTACAAAAGTTGATTCTTCTGAAATTCTGCATACGCAGGGAGAATCTTAGGAAATATCTGATCTGTAGGCTTATTTTTCAAATCTTAACAAGTAGCTGTGTAGCAAGTTTATGTATTTTTTGGTCGAGCCAAATAGGTCACTATTATGATGATGAACTAATAAGTTTGTATAATTCTACTGCATGCGGTAAACCTCTTTGTTGTGAGTTGTGACACATGCTGTTGGTGTACAGTCTTGTTCGGCAACTAGATGGCCTTCACATATATTCTTTGATAGTGCGTTTCATTTTTAGCTATGGTCACAAGTGCTGAAACAACAAAGGATCTGAAATTCTCTTGACAAACGCTTCTAATCTGGATGAGGAGTCATTGTCAGCATGAGGTGCTGGAACATTTTCTGTTTGGTTTAATGAGGTAATATGTCCACAAGGGATGTTGACACCAGAAAAGTGGAGCAGGGCTATTTGATAACAGACATCCACAAAAGAGGTTCTTATCCTACAGATTCTCCATGTTCCGATAAAATAGTTCACCTTTGGACTGTTGATGGAGGGTTTTAGCTAAGTTTCGTGTCTATAACAACATTGTCATGAATAAATAGGTTCTGGTAGGTTTATTACTAGCTAGTTTATAAGGACAAATTTTCTGCAGTCTTATTTTCTGTCATTTCCCCCCTTTGTTAAGTATAATTTTCTGAATACAGAAGTGCAACTATATCGATAAAGAACACTATCCGAGTGTCGCGCAAAAAATTCGAGTTCACTCCATATTATAGGAAATGTGCTCTCATGGCTAGCATCAAGTTTGATATGAAGATTTTTGTGTACCAACTTCCTTTTAAGAAAATTCCTAACAGCAGTTTATACATCCGCAACTAGTTGGCCAACCATTGAGCTTCATGCATATGTCATAGTGCTAACTTGAACAAGATTGTAGATCCTATTTATTATTTATGTTTTGAATTCGATGCTTCTTCTGACTTCCTTTTTGAACATAAAATGCATGTGGAGCCTATTTGGTTCCTCTTGATTCTTATGGCTTATATTATGTATTACCCGCTAAACACCACTATTTGGCTTGCCTGTGAAATTCTTTTAGCACTACTAATTCTGACCAAGTCAAAATATTCATTCTTTGCTCTAGATGACTAGAATCTATGCCTCTATTATATTTTTACTTCAATGAATGATGCAGTGAACCATTGAATAATTGTTGAGTTTATTTGTTGATTGAATGAATATGAATGTTGATTATAGCCTTGAGTGAGCTGATTGATTGAATGATTATGAAGTAATGGGCATGATGACATGTCTCCTAGAGCTTTTGACATGTATTCAAGTTTTATGAGTTCATGGAACTGCCTTAGTTCTATGTTTCTGTTCATAATTAACTGAAAAATTCCATGTATTTTTTTTGATAAAATCACTACCCCTATATCCCGCTATAGCATTTTATAGCTTCCTGAAGGAGGCCGCCACTAAATAGTTTAGCCCCTTCATTTAAAACCTTGGTTTTGAGTTCATTATGGTTTATGCTGACATGCTTCGTCACAACCCACAAGCAACTTGCATACTATTTATATTTATGTTTTCTATTTTTAATGCAATAGCAGAACGGAATCGTACCACATGAAAGCCACCCGATCAATCAAATATAAGTTTCTTGACACCTCAGAAATTCTCATGTAGGATTAGTGAATTTTCGAAGCTTTGCACGTTTAGCACAAAATATAAACAGCAATAAGTCTTATCAAGTGCAAGGAACAGATTAGTGTTCCCATTCTGAAATTTTGTATATCCTGACCTTGTAATTCACTCTGTCCTAATAAAGTTTGTTAATATTTATCTAACAGGCTATTCATATCCACTCATTGATTACAGTGATACTTGTTCATGTAGCTTGCAGACGTATGGTCCTGTGGGGTGACTCTTTACGTCATGCTTGTGGGAGCATACCCATTTGAAGACCCCGATGACCCCAAGAATATACGCAAGACCATTCAGGTGACATGCTATACGCCACTACTATAGACATCTTGTCCAATTTCTGCTATTATTTTCTTTTTTTCAACATCACGTTACCCTCATTCCAGTCACTCTTTGCCTGCAGCAAATAATGCAAGTGCAATACAAGATACCAGATTATGTCCACATATCTACGGAATGCCAGCAACTTCTTGCCCGTATCTTTGTTGCCAATCCAATGAGGGTAATGATTTCAACCTGTAAATTACAGTCATGACTTGTCGTGATACACGTGGGATAGTGTAAAACTTGGTAATTTGAAACATTGATGCAGTATTTTTATGAATATTCTCCAGAGAATCACAATGAAGGAAATAAAGAGCCATCCATGGTTTTTGAAGAACCTACCACGGGAACTCACGGAGACTGCACAAGGCATGTACTACAGGAGGGATAACAGGGTGCCTTCTTACTCAGACCAATCGTCGGAAGAAATCATGAAGATAGTTCAAGATGCAAGGACCATGCCGAAATCATCCAGATCAGGCTATGGGTGGAGCACTGAGTATTCGGATGAAGAAGAAGAGAAGGAAGAGGAACACAGGCCAGAGGAGCATGAGGAACAGGAAGATGAATACGATAGGAGGGTGAAGGAAGTCCATGCAAGCGGAGAACTCCGTTTGGACGCTCTTCACATATGAAAGCAAGTGGAAGAAAGTTACGTGTACATAACTGGGTTGCGGATCTGAAGGATCCAGTGGGATGTATGCAATTTTGGCTTCAGAATTGCTTCTGTTTGGTCAATTTTCATGTAACATAATTTAATACACTGAGACAGACTACCATGTTCTTATATTGGTAAATATGAAGCATGTACATGTCTGCCTGCATTGTACAATCTGCTAGGCCCCGGTATGGTAATTCTAACGCATGTTTAAGTGGGATCGGTGCTATCCACCAGATCACCTCCACCTGACCATCCAGCATAGATATTGAAAGCGGATAATAGCTGGTTGATCGGCTTGAAGTTCTACACTGTGGAACACATACACATACTCTCGTGCATCAGAAAATTAAGCAGCTCTTCGCAGTAGTAACCTCAGGAGTGTATGAAAGGTTTCAATGCCATGTGACTGCAACATATACTTTCACGTAAGGTAGCATTATATGTTATTCTAAAAAAAATCACCCATTAACACTGACAATATCTAGGTGCCTGACGACAACAATCTGGATTCGTAAATAGAAAAACTTCAGACGCATAATGGAACTATTCTCATTTCGACTTAATAAATACTGGAAGAAAAGCGAGGGAGCAGCACTGACCAAATGTAAGCTCAATAGGACATGCTGCATGTCCTGCACCTGCTCCAGTAATTGCATTCGAAATTGATAATTAATCTCGAAATTTAAATGATTACAAATTACCTCTCCTAAACTGCTTCATTGTACCATTTGCTATGACAACATTTCCAGTCACAGACAGCGAATTGTTTGTGCCAAGATTGATTGACTGCTACTTCCTCCATCCCAAATTATAGATTCATAGTCTTTACTATGTATCCAGGCATAATATATATCTAGGTGCATAACAAAAGCTATGAATCTAAAAAAAACAAAATATCTTATAATTTGGAATGGAGGGAGTACAAATTAACATGTACATAGCTGACTGTTTGGATGAGGACTGTACTTTACAGTATGTTTGTGCGGTTATGATTTCAATTAGCACAGATTAGCATTAGAATATACACTTACACAAAAAAAGTGACGCTCCTGAAAATTAGTCACCTTTTGAGATGACAACAAAGACATCATCTAGTGACCACTTCCTAATATCGGACTTATGTTCTGGGTTAATGATCGCCTGGTCAGTGTTAGCAAGGCGGTAGCCAATCACAACCTCATCTCTCTCACGCGCCCTAACCATAATATCAAAGAAACTCAATTCCTCTTGCTCATAAAGGTAAAATTCAGCAGATCGAATGCACATCTCGTTTCCCTGTAACATGCAAAATATCAAAAATCAGGTGCAACACATGTCAAGATGGGTAGTCAAGACTCAAGAGATACAGAACGATGAATTTTAGAAAGTACCTCCTCAGCAAAAAGTTCTTCAAGAACTCTGTTTATTTGTTTGTCTTCCGCTACCATTGCTAGTGCCATACTAACAAGCTCATTTGACAGAACATAATCGCTGATTTTGGAGACAGATACAAGGTTTCTTGTTCTAGAATCGAGTATTTCGCTGATGATTATAGATTTATCTGATGCGTGTTGCATTTCCCTAATCCAGGCACTGTGACAGAAGCCATTGTAACGATGAGGTGATTTCAGCTCCTTGGATGGAAGACGTTTAGACTGTAGAAGAAGGCACACATCAATGATGCAGAAGTCATTCATTTATGCACTACTATTGCACCGTGTCTATACTCACCTGAATGTCACGAATAAGAAGAAGTGTAGCCAAAGAACGTGAATCAGAATGCACAATGGAGTCCTCTACTGACTCATCTGCAAGAATTAAAATCTGTGGTTTCAAAGTTAGCATTGAGATACTTCTGCAGAAGTATATCAGCAATAGAAGCAAATCAGAGGTGGTATTTTTTTCAAGTTGGCAATGGTGCAGTTGTTTTTCTTAGTAGTTTGGAGTGCTCCTCTAGCAGTGGGTCTTGCTGGCTCTTTGGGCAGAGCAGTTGTTTGGTTTTCCGGGCTGATTTCACCATAAAACTGGTCCGACTCTTTTCTTCTAATAATATATGCGGCAATGCTCTTGCCGCCCTTTTGATATTTTTTTTCTGAGAAATATAGATCACGGCATGAACATGATCTTAATGCTCTAATTCTATGCAAACAGACCAATTTGTACTAGTAGGCCCCAAAGTTTTCTTTTCATATATCTGATGAAGATCTAGCATAAAATGTGAATGCAATTTGTACCTGCACTAAACAGACTATTTCACATAATTGCAAACACAGGATTATATTGGCGTTCAAGATCAAGAAGAGAATGTCCATTCTAAATTGCATTTTTTTGTCCTAAGTCAAACTTCACTATTTTGACCAAATTTATAGAAAAATGCACTAACATCTACACCATCAAATTGAATTAGTTCCCTCCATTAAATACACCATAGATTGTATGGTTGTAGATGTTAGATCAAAGTTAGAAAAGTTTGACACAGGACAAAACTAAAACGACCTACATTTTGGAACAGGACCTCAGTGTCAGTTCATCAACTATTTCTTTTATTGAACAAACATTGTGCAGAATATCTCTAAAAGAGAGTAATTTGTACTCACAGAGTCAAATGTCTCCAGAGGCAAGCTTTCCAAGTGTCGCCTGATAACAGCATTGCCTTCTTTATGTACAAGTTTAATGTTTGTTAACCCGCCTATATCCAAACCACCGTCAGTCAGCTTTATCTCCCTCTCCTTCTCCGGCACTTCATTGAACATCCATAATTCAGAACCTGGAGCAAGAAATGCTTCCAGAACCTAAATAATAGCACTAGCTTTCATTACCGAAAATATGATTTATACGCATCAAACAGGGAACATAATTTAGTAAATTTACCATTATCATATCATGGATATCACGGCGCCAACCACAGAACAAAATTTTCTCTGGATATTTGGGAGGGGTTGGTATGTTAGGCAGAAAACCCTTATTCACCTGAAAATAGATAACATCTATGAGGTACAACTCAAGGTGAAACGAAATATGTTGCATAATGATCAATACACAAAATCAACTATTATTGAACCTTAAGGGCCCGTTCGTTTAATCTGGATTCGATGCCCTGGAATTGTTCCAGGTGGATTGGTAGGTTTATTTCTACTAATATAGATTAGCTGGAACAGTTCCCAGCCTCAAACCCTGGCAAACGAACAAGGCCTAAGTGAGGAAATTTACCTCTGGTAGAGGGGCAGGAGCATAAGTATCATCATCTTCTGCAATAACAAGGACCTCGTCACCTTCTCTTAAAACATAATCATCATCAGGATTCATTAAGATCTTTCCAGATTTTGAAGCAACCTTGACTCCACAAGGTACAGCATCAGGAAATGAGATCAACACATCCCCAAACCGCATGCCATCCAATTCTGGCCATCTTTTAATATAAAACTCTGCATTTTCAAATCCTAATATGTCTTCCCATATCTGCAAAAGTGGTTGACGGGTTAGTATTTTGAGTAGTATGATTCATCCTGAGGAAAAATAACCCAGGACCAAATAAAATTCGGTTTCCCTGGCACTTTCAAACTTCAGTCACATAACCAGTGAACAATGGAACATTAGCAGCTACCAAACTCTACATTTTTTCCTTTAACTTACAACTTCAGAACTTCCATTCAAGTAAATCTGCAGCAATAGCAACAAACTCTTTTGTATACATGTACATTTGTGTAGAGAGAAAATCAGAAAATGATATCACACAGAAATCCTAAAATACCATGATTCATGTAAAATTATAGGGACAAATATTGTTGACTACAAAAATAGACCTAAAATACCATGATTCAAGTAAAATTGTAGGGACAAATATTGTCCACTACAAAAACAGGCTAACACTGAGATGTACCTGTGCAAGGCCAGGTTGGAGTGCACACTGTATCATCAAACGTCCAATCACATCATGGGCAACAACTGTTTCGATTAGTTCACCACCAACCAGTTTCACTAAAGGTTCATTGTCAAGATCACTCATCTCTACAACAACATGGCCTCTTAGACCCTCCTTGACTCCAGTCAGACTCAGCACAACACGCAATGCCCGTGCATCACTCTAGGGGACACAAAGAATGTGAGCATATGCAATAATGACAGGTTAGCTCCAAAAATATTAAATGTGTGCAGAACATTACTAACTTGGTCTGCATTTTCATCAGATGCTAAAACAATAATGGCACGTGCTTTAGAAACAGAAACCTGAAAAAAAAACATCTAAGGTCTGTTATTTGAGATCCTAATATGGAATGAGATGAAATCATCAAAAGGAGCGCTCCATAGTACATGGAGCAAGGATAACCAGATGAGAATAATTTCTGAAAATTCTACCTTCTTCAGGTCTGCTAGAATTAGAGGACTGCCACTCCTACATATTACAGATGTTCCCATGAAGTCAAATTCTAGCTTTGCTATGTCCATCTCCATCTCTTCCTTGTCCCTTTCAGCTAGAACAACAACTACACCACCACCAATACTCTTGTTTGCTATAGCTAGCTGCTTCAGAAGAGAACCCTGGTCCAGAGTGCAGATAAGACGAGCTATTCAATCATATCAACCTTGAAGAAATGAAGGGCATATTATCAGATCATATCAATTTTTACATACTAAAACAGCTTTCCATCAGAATATTACCAGCTTATCACTCCATCCGAGGATTAGTATGTGGTTGATCTCTATCACCTCACTTTTTCCCTTGCGCCAGGAATCCACCTTCTCTGATATTGCATCTGACACGAGCCCAAGCATTGTGGCAAACACCAGCATGCCCCCAGAGCTAATTGACACGGATACAATTCTCGGCCCCAAGCCAACCTGGTCGGCATGGTTTCCAGAATCTGCCACAAAAGTCCAAGAAAGCCAGAGAGCCTCCAGGAACCCACTGCCACTAACGACATACAGCGCAATCCCACCCCAAGCAATGAGAACTATGGTGGCTAATAGGAGGGCAAGAAGCTTTGCATATGGGTGTCCTGAGAAGAACACATCAACTTTATAAGCGATCCTCTTCTTAAGAGGCACTTCTTCCTCACCACTTCTCCCCCTCATGGAATTTGTTTGTCTCCGTCGGAGCTGATCAATGTACTTAAACAGGAACAATGGAACTGCAAGAGCAAAAATGGTGCCAGATGGAGTTAAATTCCAACTCCCCGAACCAATAAAAGCAGAGCCATGGTCCCTGTCAATCCAAGACATCTTCTCAGTACCCTCACGGTCCCCAGCATTGCCGTTGCTGCATGATCTGATCTTTTCCTGGCACAATGTTAAAGACTTCTAAATTGTTAAGTGGAGTGAATCGTGATGCAAAGCAGTCAGCACATAATTTCACAGATCAAAGAGATAACCTGGAGTCCCATAACTTTCATCCATTGCCAAACAGCGAGGGTAGAGCTTGCGATTGTTACGACCAGAAGCTGCAATAACTCAAGGGAAATGGACCAAAATAGCACACAGTCATCAGTGTGTACAAAAAAAAAAGCACATCAGTCGTGAACGTTACGACTAGCTTTTATGGCACCGGCCTGGTACAGGTAGCATGACTTACGAGTGGGAGATACGGAGAGAGATCAAATCGCGGAGCGCGCGGGGGCGGGAGTATAGGAGGCAGCGGCCTCCGCTCCTCGAGCAGCGCCGGGCGCTTCACCACGGAGGCCAGGCTCTTCTCCTCCTCCCGCTGCGACACCACCACCCTCGGCGGCACAGGCACGGTGGGGTTGGCGCTCCGGCGGTCGGTAGTCGTCGGGGTCTGCTGCTGCCGCGGCGGGCGGGGGCGCGACGCGTGCGGACCTAGGAACGACGGGTAGCACCAGTCGCGGTCCAGCACCCCGCCGTTGGGTGCCGCATAGGAGGAGGGGTCGTCCACGGCGACGGTGAGCCGCCGCGGCGCCGAGGACGCCCCCGCCGCTGATGCCGTCGACGGCGGGAGGGGCGCCGTGGAGGAGCGGCGAACGAGGATGCTGTCTCTTAGGCCACCGCCGCCGCCGCCGCCTCCTCCTCCTACCCTGTCAGCGGCCAATATGGACGCCGCAGCAGAGCCAGAGATGGTGCGTGACTTGGTGAGCTGCGGCCGCGGCGGACGTGGGTCAGGGCTCGCTCCGCCACCGGACCTTGGATCAGGGCTCGGGCTGTCCGCCTCGCTGCCACCATCGCTCTCCGCCATTAGCAGCGAGCTCGAGCTCCCTCCCTTCCCCTCCCCACCGGCGCCCGCCTGGTAGTAATAATAATATAAACCACTCCCAAATGGCCCTCTAACCCCGTGATGATTACAGGATCGCCCCACTAACCCCACTTCGCCAGCGACCCTGACCCGTGGGCCACCTCTTAGCGACCCCACCTGTAAGTCACACCCACCGCGGGATGCGGAGCCGTTTGGCCTTTAGCTAATGGAGGCGGCACACGTAACTGTAAACTGCTACAGCAAGTGCGAGAGCAAGCGGGGAACGGCCGAACACAGAAAGGGAAGCAGGCGGCACGGCAGCGCAGCCGTGGCACGGGAGTCACGTGCGTGACGCGTGACCGGCCGCAAAGGCAGCCGATCGCGTAATCGCCGTGCCCGTGCCGCCTGCCCCTTCCCCGTTGAACACCCACTTGGCTCTATCGGCCTATCTACACAGTCCCTGCGGGGCCCACCGCGCAGTGGACGAGATCTTCGCGCGCTGGTGTTGGGCCAGCGGGCCATGCCGAATTGCCGATGCGACCGGAGGAGGGAGCAGCACGGTGGTGGGGTGGCGGGAGGCCGCCGATGTGAGGGGCATGTGACGACGCCCCCGCGGCGCGTCGGGCGATCGGGGCCGTCGGTCGCTGCGCTTGCCGGCGAAGGAATCGGAGAATACCCACTGGCATAGCATTAGCCTAGTGGACTGTGCCTCGCTAACGGCTTCAACTAGCGATAAATCTATGCGCCGCGGCAGGAGGTGATGGGTGCCGGCCATGTGCTCGTGCATCGTTTGATGCTTGATTCTGAGCAGAGATCTTTCCACAGATATATTTTTTGATTGAAAGTTACCATTTTCCTTTGCAGGGCATGCAGCTCGTGTGGCAACTGACACGACTGACACAAGCAACGGACTGTAGAGACTAGAGGTCGTAAAGCACGTATACAGATCTAGGCCTTGTTTA
>Ga0182004_10003444_pt1 | contig 12581 bp, 12 predicted proteins | sample Sormic07211540_1_FD_120479 | JGI IMG/M metagenome (GOLD analysis project Ga0182004, IMG submission 120479) | Endophyte microbial communities from Sorghum bicolor roots, Mead, Nebraska, USA - 072115-40_1 MetaG | ecosystem: Host-associated > Plants > Roots > Unclassified | place: USA: Nebraska... | reverse complement strand
TAGAGACTCTATAAGCCTTTGACTTTGATGAATAGCCAACCAAGTAACCAATGTCACATCTTCTTTGGAACTTTCCCAAGTGTTGGCGCTTCTTGTAGATGTAGCATTTGCACCAAAACACTCTAAAGAATGAGACATTGGGCTTCTTCCCATTGAGCAACTCATAAGGTGTCTTCTCTAGGAACTTGTTTGGAAAGAGCCAGTTTGATGCATAGCAAGCGGTATTGATTGCCTCGGCCCACATCTTCTCCGGAGCGTTGTACTCATCAAGCATTGTTCTTGCCAAATTGATCAATGTCTAGTTCTTTCTTTCTACCACCCTATTTTGTTGTGGTGTGTATGTTGGGGAGAATTCATGTTTGATCCCAACTTCATCACAATACTCTTCAATGTTGGTGTTGTCAAACTCTTTGCCATTATCACTCCTAATCTTCTTCATTTTGACTTCAAAATGATTTTGGGCATTCTTTATAAACTTATTGAATGTTGATGCAACTTCACCCTTGTCTTGCAAGAAGAATGTCCATGTGTACGGGGAGTAGTCATCCACTATGACCAAGCAATATTTTTTGCCACCAAGACTAGCATATGTAGTTGGTCCAAATAGATCCATGTGCAATAGCTCAAGCACTCTAGAAGTAGAGAGATAGGCCTTGGTTGGATGAGTGTTTGCCACTTGCTTGCCGGCTTGACATGCACTACACAATTTGTCCTCAAATGTGACATCCTTCAAGCCTCTTATCAATTCTTTCTTCATCAACTTGTTGAGTGTGCCCATTTCAACATGTGCTAACCTTCTATGCTATAACCAACCTAATGATGTCTTGGTGAATGAGCAAGTCTTGTTGTCAACTTCATCAGAGGAGAAATCAACAAGATACAAGTTGTTGTGTCGGAAGCCTTTGAATACCATCTCATTGTCATCCTCCTTGGCCACTATCACTTCTTTCTTGTTGAATAGGCATTGGAAGCCAAGATCACAAAGTTGTCCAACCAAAGGTAAGTTGAAGCTTAGTGAAGACACATAGAGCACATTGGTGATGGAGTTGTCATTTGATATTGCAATCTTTCCTAGACCCTTGACCTTGCCTTTTAAATTGTCACCAAATGTGATCTTCTCTTGATTGTCCACATCTTCACTAAGTGAAGTGAACATTCGTGGATATCTGATCATATGTTGAGTGCAACCATTATCAATTACCCAATGTTATCCACCGGTCTTGTAGTTCACCTACACACACAAGAGATCAACCTTGAGTTTTGGGGACCCCACATTTGCTTATGGCCTTTAACCTTCTCAACTAGTGACTTTGGCACCCAAATCTTCTTTGGCCTTTGCTTGTTGTGTGGCCCCATGAAGTTAACCTTGACTTTGCCATTCTTGTCTTGCCTTACAATGTAGTGAGTACTGAAGGCAAATGGTCTAGCATACTTGGGCAAAGGAGGTGGTAGTGTTGCTCACACTCATGAGCAAAGTGACCCTCTTGTCCACACTCAAAGCATCTCTTTGGCTTGGGCTTGCTTGGTTGATCATGAATGGTTTGTGATTTGATAAGCTTGCTTTCTTGAGCCTTGTAGCCAATTCCACTTTTGTCCATCTTCATGATGGTGTTCATGAAGAGCTCACTTTGTAGGTCCTTGCCTCTAGTGAATTTTGCTAACCCCTTAGTGAGATGATCCTTCTCTAACTTGAGCTTCTTGTTCTCTTGAGTTAGCCTTTTGGTGATGGGATCATCCTTGCTATCTAGCTCTTCCAAGATGAAAGACTCATCTTCTTCTTGCTTGTCATACAACAAACCAAGCTTGAGATATTGATTCTCTTCCTTGAGCTTCTTGTTCTCATAAGCAAGATACTTGTCACGATCAAGTGTTTAAATCACCACAGTGTTGTGCTTTGCTTGCTCTTGCAATTCTTTCATGAGCTTCACACTCTCACACTTGATCTTCTCATATTCTTCCTTGATCTTGGTAGTGTCATCATAGCTCTCGGCCACTACCACATTCTTGCCTTTGCAACTACCACATTTGCCAATGCTCTCCACAAATAAGTCACCACAAGAAGTGGCTACATCAAGCTTAGCAACATGGTTAGTAGGATCACGTGGTTCATTGATAGCGAGATCATAAGCTAGCTCAAGGTTGTCATTGTTCACTTTTAGAGTTGTGAACTCTTCATTCAATACTTTATGTCTAGTAATGAGCTCATCATGCACACTCTCAAGTTTATCATGTTTTTCTTTGAGCTCTTTTGAAGAGAGTTTGAGCTCCTTGAGTTTAGTGGTCATGATTTCATTTTTTTCTCTAAGCTCATCACTAGACTTAAGCTTTGCAAGAAGAGATTCATTTTCATTTTCTAGCTTTTCATTTTCACCTCTTGTATTTCTTATGATTTTAGAGTATTTATTTAGCAAGTGCACAAGTTCATCATAAGAGGGTGATTCAAACTCATTGTCACTCTCACTACTCTCATCCTCACTTTGTACCTTCCAGTCACCCTTGGCCATGAGGCATTGGTGTGTAGAGGATGAAGATGGTGGTGATGAGGCATCAATTGCAATGGCGGCGACCTTCTCATCATCACTTTCATTGCCGGAGGAGTCACCACTTGAGCTTTTAATGTTGGTGAGCCAATCACCAACAATGTAAGCCTTGCCATTCTTCTTCTTGTGGTACTCCTTCTTTCCACCTTTCTTCTTGAATGACTTCTTGTCATTCTTCTCATCATCACTTGAGTCATCTTGCTCCTTGTTCTTCTTCTTATACTTGTCCTTCTTGGGTTTAGGACATTGATGAGCAAGATGACCAAGTTCACCATAATTGTAGCAATCCATCTCAGAGATGGGCTTTCTCTTGCTACTTGTGAAGAACTTATTCTTCTTGGAGTCGAAGTTGACTCCATTCTTGTTGAGCTTCTTAAGCATCTTCATGGTTCTTCTCACCATGAGAGCAATGGTGGCGTCATCATCACTTGAAGTTGATGATTCAACTTCATGCTTCTTGGACCTGCCCTTGTGAGAGGCCTTGAGAGCCAAGTCCTTCTTCTCTTTCTTGGACGATGAAAGCTATCTTGGGGGTTGATGTGCATGTACATCTCATGAGCGTTGATCTTAACCAAGATGGATGTCGTTGTGGCGGTTGAGAGATCTCCTTGGTGAAGCACGGTGACTATGTGCCCATATTTGTCAATGGGAAGGGGCAAATAGAATTTTCCTCGCCACATCCGCCGGACTCATTTTGTTGAGTCCAATTCCGTTGAGCTCCTCTACAATGACATTTAAGCAAGAATACAGTTCATTAGCATTTTCTTTTGGAAGCATCTCAAATGTATTAAGCTTATGCATGACAAGATGAAAGCACTCCTCATGCTCACTCTTGGATCCCTCATGGAGCGCACTAAGTTCCATCCAAAGTTCATGGGCGTCCTTGTGATTCCGCACACGGTTAAACACCTCTTTGCAAAGACATCTAAAAATGTGGTTTTTGGCATTTGCATTCCATTTATCATTTTCTTGCTCTAGTGGAGTAAGAGAAGTGTCCTTAGCCAGAGGAGTAAATCCTTCGGTTGTGGCTTTTAGGAACTTGACATCGCAAGCCTCAAGGTAGGACTCCATCCATATTTTCCAATATGGAAAGTCATCTCCCTCGAACATGGGTGGCAGTCCATCCCTATGAGACATCTTGCTCTAGATGGTGAAGCCTAATTTTAGAGCACTAGGCTTTGATACCAATTCAAAGGATCAAGATGCCCAAGAGGGGGGGGTGAATTGGTCTTCTCTAAGAATTTAAGCAACCTATAAGCCTCAATCAACCCTTGTGCCTAAGTGTGTTCTAGAGAGCTACTAGATAAAAGTTTTGCAACCTAGTTCCAAACCTATTCTAGCATGGAAATTCTAAGAATGTAATGTACTCAAAGTAAGTGCTAGAAAGTAAAAGATGAGAGGAAGAGGAACGCGGCAATGTTTTGCCAAGGTATCGGAGAGTCGCCACTCTCCACTAGTCCTCGTTATCCGTGCAAGGACTAAGTGCTCTCTACGGGCTGATTCTTCGACACTCCATTGCGGTGAATCACCGACAACCGCTCAAGCTTGACACGAGCCACCCACAAGAAGTCTAGGCAGTCTTTGTGCCTCCAGTCACCATCGAACCATCTAGGTGATGGCGATCACCAAGAGTAACAAGCAAAGAACTCTCACTTGACCCAAACAAGGCACTAGAGAGTGGTGGATGCAGACTTGAACTCTTAGAACTCACTAGAGAAGGATTCACTCAAGAAATCACTCAATTCTCAATCCTCTCTAGGCTCTTGCTTCTCTCTTGCAGCACAAGGTTTTTCTCAGCTGAACAAATGGACAAGAGTGCTCTCTTGGATGAGGTGGAGGAGTATAAATACTCCCCATCAAGTCCAAGGGTCGGTCACTCAAATTCAACAGAAAATGAGTGCACCTAACGCGCTTGATGTTGCACCGGACGCACTCCATAGAGAGTTTGGTGTAACCTTAACGGCTAGTTGTACTTGCAAACCTTCCTCACACCAGATGCTCCAACGATCATCCGGTGTCTCACTTAGGTCTCGTCTGGTGAGAAACAAGTTTTGCAACCCTCTCTGGGTAAGGGACCGGACGCACCCCGTATGGTCCGGTGCGTGCGTGTGGTGCCTAAACCTAGGCACTCGATGCGTTGGCTCAACTCCAGCATACACCGGACGCACCAACAGTAACACTACAACATCCGGTGCCCCTAAATCATCAGCACTTCGTCGAATCACGAACTTTCCAAAACGAAGTTTGATTCTCTCGATCTAAGGACTTCCTCTGAGCTGCCTAGTGCTAGATTTATCAAGTGTGCACCATACCTAAACCTAAAGGCTTGTCTAGGTCAAGCTACCCATTTAATGACCCCCTTAATAGTATGGTCAAAGGAAAAACAAAGTCCTAAACTACTCTAAGTGCCCTTCAACTCCAAATGGCACTTAGACCTAGTCTATTCTTGATGATGTCCAACAACCCTTTGAAAACTGAAACGATTTCCACCATCAAGTAGGCATGAACATCTTAGTCCATCGATCACTATTACCATGACCTAACTAAAATGACTTTGCTGCTGCAAAACACATGTTAGTCATAGTAATCAATATTGTCATTAATCACCAAAACTCATTAGGGGCCTAGATGCTTTCAGTTACAGAACCTGCAGAGCTTTTTCAGCGTCCTCTATTTTCCCTACAGCTGTTCCCTGTCATGCAGCAAACTAGTTGCTGCATAGTACCTATTGCTCAATCCCTTCCAGCCAAATTTGTTCATTTGGCTTCCAGGACAGTTGCCATTGTGCATCTCTAATAAGTAGCAAGTGCAGTACTTCATTAAATTATCGGTTGACCAATTTGCTTTGCTCTTGTGGACCTAAACCGTGAAGAGCGACACCATCAATTATAGGTAACATGAACAACCAAAACCGGCGATTACAAAATAGTATGAAGAAAAATTACATTTTCAAGAACCTCTCAGTAATGAAAGAGCAGCAAACATAAATCAATCTAGCTTTATCATAAGTTAGGCACTAAAAGCACAGACACCAAATGGAATACGATGTGACATGTAAAAAGCACAGAGTACCTTGCCAGGCACTGGGTTGAAGTTGTCGCGGACCATCTGTGCACCGTGAGCGCATGCCCACGGTCGGGCTACCATGCGTCGAGTAGGTGGGGTGGTGCCCTCGTTAGGCGTCAGTGGCTCGCCGAAGGCTTCATCTGCTGATCCCACTTGTTGACCGGCGTGGCGAGGCGGCTGGAAGGCGGGATGCCGAGGTGTCCCGACCGTGGGAACATGAACGGGAGGCAACATGAGGTCCCTGCTTTCGTGGAGATGGTCGGCGTACTGGTCGACGTCGTCTCCCGCCCATTGGTCGCCGCCGTTAATGTCAAGGTCATCGAACCCTAGCTGCGGGTTGGGGTAGCTTCTTGATCCTACACCAGAGATGAAAGGGCTTCGATTGGAGGAGCCCTAGAAGTCCCTCGTGATGCCGACGCCCACAGATCCGGTGTTGTGGCTCAGGTTGAAGCCACCCTGGTCACCATCGAAGCCGCTGCCTTGTCCGGCCATGGTTGGAGGAAACTAGAGGAGAAGGCTGGATCTAGTGGGGGGGAGCTAAGATCTATGGAGGGCATGGTCAATCTGCGATGGCCGAGGGAAGGAACCGGAGGGAGGAGAGCTCGGTGGAGGGCGGTGTGTGGTCCGGGAAGGGGCGAGCAGCGAATAAGGGTTAGGGTATGCGCTGCCGTGCATATAAGACCAAGTACGCGGTCGGGCATGGGAATTTGGGCTCTGGCAGCCGGTTTTGGACTGCGAAATACAAGGCCAAATTTTTTTGGGCCTGTTTACTTCCAAAAGGCCAAATCGCAAAGTTTTTGGCATTTCGGCCCAAAAATTTTGGAAGTAAACAAGGCCTTGTTTTGAGTCTTCTGGGTATTTATCATCCACTTTGATTTATGTGAACCAGTTTGGTCCCCTACTCTGCTTGCTAAATTTTTGGGTGATTGGTGAGACTAAACTATTATATCTTCTTTTTAATTAATATATTTAAAGATTTAACTACTAAAGTGAGTAAATTTTAGCCGGCTAAAGTTTAGCAACGGAAACCAAAAAGGCCTCTAGACGTGCAACTTCCATCTATTTTGTTATTATAAATAATATTAAGTTGTACCTGAAATGATCATTTTGTCTTTGTCATGTTTTGAATCTGGCATGGTTTCTCTTTTTCTTACTTCTTGGATGTCGGATTGATCTCGGATCACACATCTGTTAATTTATTTCCATAAATCCATCCGGATTGATCTCGGATCACACAACCAGGAAACTGAATAAAGAAGGCAAACTCCCTCGTCCTTCGATTCCTAGTGTCTCAAACTTCTGTGTTCGTGAGTGCGTTTGTGAGTAATCAGTGACTCGATTTCTAACATGTTATCTGCACGAGTTCTACCGAGCTAAGAGTAAGAAGGTAGGAAATCATTTCATTTAATGTTCAGCACTCTTGAATAAACACACACATAGCACGAGCACTAGTACCTCACCGCCATCCCGAAGATGCGCATGCGAATGAAATTGTCGCCGTCCCAAAGACGTGTATGACATTCACTGGCTTGGCACCCCCTGAAGGGACGTGAATGTTGGGGCCGCGCTGGCCGCCTGGTCATGAGCCGCACCCCTGTGGGTCCACAGGCGCCGCCGACCGCGCCTGCTGGGGGTCGCCATGGCCAGCCTGCCGGCTGCGGAAGGGGGCCGAGCCACAGGAGCCCTTGTTGTGCTCGCGGCAGGAGGAGACCCCACCGCATGAGCCCCATGCGAGCAGGCCACGCGGCCGCCGTGTCACTGGAGCTACACCCGTGCCCCTAGCCAGCCGCGCCACATGCCACAGCTGCTGGGGGGCCACGCTGGCCGCACCGGCTGGGGGTGGCCGTGCCTTGGGCCGTGCTACCAGGGGGCTGGGCGCCCCTAGCAAGCCGAAGCACCAGGCTCCCATGGCCACTCCTCCCTATCTCAGTTTTGTGAGAAAGAAGATAAGGAGGAGAGAGAAAAGAGAAATAAAAGGATAGGGTTAGGGTTTTACCCTCCCTATTTATATGGGGCATGGATGAATCTGAGCCGTCCATGGATGACCTCAGTTGATTGGGTCTATCAGGCCGGTCCATTAAGGATGAATTTGGCCCGTTTAGCCTATTTAGGATGGACAGCGCATATTATTTTTTGCGCAAAATAGTGGCCCAAATCCCACTATAATACAAAAAATACACGGCCTGTCCGTGAAACATGAGTGGCCTGAAGTCTGCCATATTTCTTTATTATTGTTATTACTACTATTACTTATTTTCTACAATTATTTATTGTATTTAAATTCTACGTATTTACTTCATTGCGATATTAGCCAGAAAGTAATCTAGAAGATTACATGCAGAAAATTGAAGTGTAGTCCTGAAGATTACACCTAATTGTAATCCTAAAGATTACAAGCAAGGCATTTTTATTCTGATCTATGTGCACTAGACCACATATCTAGATGGCCTGAAGCCACTAGACAAAGCCCTAAAGTCTTGTACTCACAAACTGGATACAAAAGGCCACGCACACACAGTCTAAAGCCCGTAAATAATTTAGGGTGGACCTGCAGTTCACCATACCATACCAACGTGGCTAGAAGCCTGAAGTCCTTGCATGACATGACTGTTTATTTTATTACAAATTTTATATCATTGCATGTCATATTTATTTACTACAATTTATTTTTTGCAATCATTTCTGCATATTTATGCAAGTTTGTATTTATAAGAACCGCATATGATCCTAAAGATTATATGCATGAGATATTGAGAAAATATAGTCTCGAAGACTATATAAAAAGGTGTAATCCTGAAGATTACACATGGACGTAATCCTGAAGATTACGCGCAACCGATATTCACTGGTCATTGGTCGAACATTGCAAAATAGGGTTCACTAAGCAAGCCATGAACGGCAGCAATTACCTCATTTGGGAGATCGACGTTGAGATTAAACTCAACGACAGGTACCTTGATCGTACCAATGTTCAGCCTAAAGCTGGTAATGATGAGCGCACAATACTTGATAAAGCAAAGGCATTGCACTTTTTGCAATACCATATACACTCAGACCTGAAGTTTGAGTATATGAATGAGGACGATCTAGTAGTTTTATAGCAGTCCCTGAAGGACCGCTTCGACCAGCAGAAGTCAATTTTGTTCCCCAAAACACAATGTGACTGGATCGTCTTGCATTTCAAAAGACCGTACGACCACTGTTTAGACTGTGTCTATGTGGCCAGAAGATCACTAACATAGATATGATCAAGAAAACTCTTTCTACATTCCAACCCGACAACATAGTACTACATCAGCAAAGCAGAAGTACTCAAAGAACTATGGGCTAATAATGGTACTATTGATTGCAAAAGCAATAGAATGAGGTTCTCACGAACGATCATTGTGCACAACAATTGTGCCCGAAGCATATGTTAGCGTTGCTGGGAATTCTAGCAACCACAAAGGTAGCCGTGAAAAGGGAAAATGGAAGGGAAAAGTGGTGTCATCCCAGAGGGTAAAAGCGGATCCAAGAAGGTCATAGGTGAGACATCTCAGCAGCGGGATCATTATTCTAGATGTCGAGGCATGAGACATTGGTCCTGCAATTATCGTGCCCTAAGACACCTAGTTGATCTCTACCAAAGTTCTTCTGAAAGCAAGAACGAGGAGAGTCAACATAAATCCCACCTCACAACTAAGCATGAAGCTCAGACATGCGGAAGACACATTTGTCACCGCAAAGAGAAATAGTGAAAACATCCAAGTGGATGTGAGTGTGGATGACCTTCTCCTGGTTTCTTTAATATATCTAGGGAAATATAGTAATCCGTGAGATATCATGTTAATCACAATGCAATGACCGTATGCACTGATGACGGTAGATAACTCCTAATTTTAACCATCAACTAGACATGAAAATGGACCTATATGCCAACACCTAGTAGATATAGGGTTATCACTAACAGAATTCCACGAGTTTTGGTGATTATCTATTTCTGTAGGGGGTTATCAAAATATGAACAAAAGGAGGTCAACATATTAGATATACATAGAGAGAAGATCCGAACGTCAACTCCTAAATACTCTAGAAGACTCGAGAAGACACCACCTGAAAGGTGGGGCCCACCTGCCATAGGGCAGGGGCGGGCGCCCCACCTCTCACGGATGGCCGCCCGGGGGCAGAAGCCAATTAGCTTCAACCTCACAGATCCTGCCTCCACCGACTTTAAGGACTAATCTTGAGCGTACTTTTAGGTCAGTTTGATCCAAGGGTTATGGTGCTTCCTAGGGGCTATAAATACAAGCCTGACCCCCCTAGAGGCATCTCCTTCATTATCTACATCCATAGCAAAAAAATAAGGTTTCATCAAGTAGAGAAGTAGAAGTTCCTCTAGATCTTCTAGTTCTCGTTCTTCTAGTTCAATTTCTAGTTCATCTATTTGTAAACTAGAAGAGGGATAGAGAAGAGAAGAGAGCCAAGGAGTAGCCGGATCTGTGGGATCTTCCTCAACATTGTATATTTGTAGCAGGCAGTTCCTCTTTGGTTAAGCTCCAAGTACTTCAATTCTTTAATTCCTGAGTTCTTTTATTTAATCTCTACATTTACCTTAAAGTTATTTATTGGATTCCCGCATGCATCTAGTGCTCTAGTTCTTAGCGGCGCTAGAGTAGTAATTAATAGGTTAAGTGTGGTGCTTAGTCTTGCAATTACTTGGAATTTCACCCAATCCAACGTATTGTTGTGGTAGCCCCAAGATCGTCACAGTCCTGACGGCCGATGTATTCCACCATGTTTGGATTGGTGTTGTAGGACCGTAGTTAGAGCTTCCTAGCCCCTATCTCATCTTTTTCTATGGTTAGTGTTCTGATGTCCCGAGATAAGTAACCCTAGAGTAAATCTTGATTCCTAGATCAACCTATAGAACTCTTACGAAAATTCCTCTCTACCCTACAAAATTATATATAGTTATCCTTGAGCGATCTAAATCTCGACCAGTACACTTCACGTTCCCTATGGAAAATTGATACCTTGGAATACTCCCGGGTGAAAGCTACATCGGTATTCGTGCACTTGCAGATTTTTCTATTTATGTTTAAAATATTTATGTTTAAAATACCCAACAAGCTTTCTGGCACTGTTGCCTAGGAACGGTAGCTGTGCTAGTTCTGAGCCAAGTTCGTCCATGTATCCTTTTTCTTTTACCACCATTCTCACCTCACCACAAACATCAACCACCACCAACCATATGAATTCCACGCCTATCTATCAATATGCTGCACCCATGAGCACAAGCTTAGAGCCACTAGAGCAAATGATTCTCATCTCTAGTTATGAGATGTGCCCATATTTGGTTGCAATAGGTCAAAACCAACCCTTTTCTATAACCAAGGTCTATCTTCTCATCAAGAAGGTAATGAACTTTTGGCTACACTAAGGGAATTTTACAATCTTCTTATAAGTTTAGGTTTAGACCTAGCCTTACAAGACCCTGTTCCTCTTCAACATCCTTATACGGGTCTTGATAATACCACCTTTGGAAGACTGAAGGATGGCAAGTCAAGTGATGCCATAGTAGGTGAGCAAAACCACCTAGAAGATAATCCTATCTTCTCCCCTTCTATGCCAACATTAGATGACTTCTATAAACCATTGAACCCATCCTTGACTCAAATGAATCCTCTAATGTTCTTTCTCCTAAACCTCCTGACAATCTTATAAATCCATCTACACATCCCACACATAGGAATCATCTAGACTATAAGGAGGATCGAGAAGAGCAATCAATGGCTAAAGAGCATTAAAAACTAATATGCTATTGCCATTGAATGTGTGGAACGAGGCCTTATATGAGACCAATTCTAAAGGCTATCTAACAGAATTTTTGGACATATATGTCGAGTCACCTTTGGAAATAGAAAATCATGGAGACTTGAGTGAGCAAGGAAGCTACTTCATTAACACCCCATCAGTTCCTTGCGCATATGAAAAATCTCCTAATTCACTTTGTCTCTCTAACATTGCCCTGCATGAGATCTTCAACCCCCTCATGCTCCCTGTTCCTAAAATTTTTAAAAGGGTGGTTGTAGACAAATATGCTTATCATAAATATTTTAGATCTTGTTGTGGTGAAACTTGAGAGTTGTACACTTAGGTTGGTGTTGGAAAGGAAACCACTTCACCAAACCACATCTTGAAGGTTTCCCAAGGACAAGCTCTGTGTCCTAAAACAAGCATACTGTAGACCATGACATGAGTGCTCACCTTTCTACTACATTACCCATGTTAATTGAGCTTAGAATTATGATTGTGAAAACATTCCTTCGCGAATTTTTGTGACTAACCTTCTAGGTTTGGAGCAAAAGATCAAAGGAGTGACAAATGCAAGGTATGTCCAACCAATCAGTATGCAACATTGAATTACTTTCATCCAATCTTGATTTTTGCAAAAGTCAAGCTTGGGGGATATGCTTTCATAGATACATCTCTTGCCATGTTGCTACATCATCTTAGTTGTCCCTACCTTTAAGATATGATCAATTTTCTAAACAATAATCATGCTCTTTCATCACTATTTGAGTAAACATCTATAATGTTCTCGTGGTACCTTTGTTTGCTATAGTATATGTTTAGGTTTGAATAGCTTCATACATATCTTAAATTAAGCATGGTGCCTAGTTTAGGAGTGGTGATCTTACTCTCAAAGGGCTTTTGATTACATGATTAAAATGCCTTCTTGAATCAAATTAGACGTGGTGTCAAGGTTGATTTTTGAGCCGTTATTATGCTAGAGTAGATATTGGAATATTTTTGTTGGACCAACCCCTATAGGAGAACTTTTAATACCAAATTCAAAATGGGAAAGTCCTCAGATGAACTCACTCTAGAGATGAAGAGAGACACCATAATTTTGCACAAGGGAGACACAACTCACTTGTGGCCAAGAAGAAAGAAGGGTGCTACAAAACATGATCCATGATCAAAGCACTCACT
>Ga0182004_10003443_pt1 | contig 12584 bp, 7 predicted proteins | sample Sormic07211540_1_FD_120479 | JGI IMG/M metagenome (GOLD analysis project Ga0182004, IMG submission 120479) | Endophyte microbial communities from Sorghum bicolor roots, Mead, Nebraska, USA - 072115-40_1 MetaG | ecosystem: Host-associated > Plants > Roots > Unclassified | place: USA: Nebraska... | reverse complement strand
TAATCGCTTATGTGTACCAAATAATTAGATATAACTTAGAATATATAACTTAACATACATAACTTATAATGTATAAGTTATAACTTATATACGAAACCTTGAAAGTGCAAGAGTTATGAAACACAATTTATTTATAAAAGTTATTAAAAACAAAGCAATGAACTAAGTTATAGCTTATGACAAAACTTGCAAACACAAAAATTATTAACACACAAAGGAACGAATTAACTTATAACTTATATCAAAACTTACAAACATAAAAAGTCATGAAAGTCAACTTGTGTACATAAGTTATTCCATGCAACTTGTGTATATAAGTTAATCAATACAATTTATGTACATAAGTTGTAAAGTTATATGTTATAATTTAACACATATAACTTTCTACGTAAAAAAAAATCTTTGAAATATATATAAGTGGGATCTAGTTTTGTTCGTCTCGTCGCGAAGAATACAATGGTGCAGAGGGAATGAAAATTGGATAAACCGTTTGGAAGTTATAGCAATTTAAAATAAATGATTTGTATTTTTTAGATGACATCAGTGGGACGTGGAAGGCGCTGACCGGATCGTTCGCTGGATTAGTTTCTAATGAACGTTCACTAGAATGGAACTGGGGCAATCCTCGACGCTGGTGGCAGGGAGAAGTGTTAGGTGGGTTGTGGGACTATTGGGCCGGCCCACTCATGCTGAGGTCGCGTGTTAGAATTTGCAAATCATCTTGCAACTAGTTCTTTGTCAAATAGAAGGGTAAAATCTACTTTTCCTGTTCCAACTTTCACGAAAGCCTGCCTTTTGTCGAAACCGGACAAAATATTTTCCTCAATTTTTCAAACCATGCTTTTTACCTTCCTAAAGCGGTTTCAAAGTCTGTTTTACTACAGTGAATGATGGTTCTGCTACAGTGATGGTGGTTTTGTTTTGTTTCTATTATTTTGGTTGAATCTTTGAAAAATCATATTAGATCATAGAAAAATCATAAAATGGGAAATCCAATTTTATACTAAAGCATACCATATTATATGTTCACTATGTAATTCTACTCCTGCGTAGTCTAACAAAATTAGATTTTTTATTTTGTGATTTTTGTGATTTGCAATGATTTTTCAAAGATTCAGCCAAAATAAACAAAAAAGAAAAAAACAAAACTACCTTCAAAACTGCTTATAATAGGGCTAGGGAGATAAGATCAACGGTTTTAAAAGTTGACAGAGGTGTTTTGACAGGTTTTAGAGTTCAGGAAGGAAAATGGATTTTCAAAAAAAATTGAGGGAGATAATGTGGATTTTTTTCCTGGTAGAAATTGTTCAGGGAGTATTGCCGAAGGGGGGACCTTACATACATTTTACATGGTTACTAATTTTGTATCATGACATCACCGAGTATAGGGTGGTGGGCTCCTGATCTGCCGCGTGATGGGGAATCTTAGGGGGTGTTTGGTTTCATCCGTTAAACTTTACCACCCGTTACATCGAATGTTTGGGCACATGCATGGGGTACTAAATATAGACTATTTACGAAACTAAAAACACAGTTAGAGAGTAATTTGCAAGACGAATTTTTTAAGCTTAATTAGCCTATGATTAGACAATAATTTTTAAATAAATAAGACGAAAATGCTATAGTACATGTTAAACTTTACCAACTCTAACCAAACATCCCCTAGTATGAAAGCTTTGTATTGCGGGCAAGGGATTTATGTGTTCATTCATGTCAACTCCACAAGATGGCAATAACACAGAATGATTAGCTGTGTCGAATTTGTTACTAGTTTTCTTGAGCGACTTTGTTACTCCGTTTGAAGTAAGCCTAGCTCAGTCGGTTGAGAGGTAACGGATTATGCCCGTACAAAGTTCAAGTCCTCGAAATTTAGATGTCTATGTTTTTTTAATCACCAATCAACTAAAAAGACGTACACATAGTTATGGACATTGAGATCAGAACTGAGAAACTTGATGATGTGCTCTCCCCGACGGCAGAACTGAGACACTTGATGATCACTATGCCAAAACGCTTTATATTCACTATGCTGCTTACGGACGCGTGGAGAACAGACGTCTGTAAACCAAGATCATAGACACCTATAACAAACGCTCGTCTGAACTAATTCGATGCAGGAAAACCGTCGTTTGGTGGGCGTGTTAACACGCGTCTGTGCTACGTACACGCGCGGCGCGGGCTTTTTGGGGCAGGGTGTGCCCGGCCGTAGGGCCGATTGCCGGCCATGGTGTGCGCGGCGATCGAATTGGTGGTATTATAGTGCCAGCTGCGTGGATGGTGCTGATGAGCTCGATCCATCGCGCTCGTCGGTGCTGCCGAGCTCCATCGCGCGCGGCCGCGCGGCTGTTGGTGCTGAGCTCCATCGCGGCAAGGGCGTGGCCGGTGCTGAGCTCCCTCACAGGTCGTAGTGTGCGCGCGGCCGACCGGCCTGCGAGAGGTTGAAGAAGAGGTGACGTGCTGTCTATTTTTTTAACTAGGTAGCATGCCCGTACGTTGCTACGGGATAACAAAACTTTTATACTAAAAATACACAGATCACATGATAAGATAATAATAATATAAAAATAAATATCAATGTTAAATTAACATTTAATCTAAAAAAGCAAAGTTCATAAAACTTAAATTTCATCAAAGACAAAAAAAACCCACCTTGCCTCGCTACATAAAACTTCGTAGCCAACTCTTTCATTCCAATTCTTTCTATTTTCAATAATTAGATTACAACTCCACCAGTTACAACACAACAAAATATATGATGAAAAATATACATTGTTTGACCTCTAAAATACTTTTTGATAAAACTGGTAGAAGTCTTGAAAGATTAAAATGATGACGGACACCCTATACAATTGTAGCCCGTGCCATGCCACCTCGGTCGTGCCCTTGTTGATCTCCGGCTTGCGGCACACATGTCCATAAAAAGTTTTATTCGTAAAGGAGGAATTATAGTGAAAATTTTGAGAAATAATAATACACATTTGAGAGAATTCATATAATAGATAATAAGAACTTAGATAGATATAAAAATGTGTATCTATCGCAGGAGTTGGATGCTTAATTCATATAATGGTTGGATGACAAAAAAAGTTCTGTATTTACGACAAGAGTTGGTTAGTAAGCACCAGCACCATTTTTACATTCATATCAAAATCCAACCCGCAACTAAAATGATTTCACTAGAATTATCATTTACCTTATGGTACACTTCAAAATTTCAAATGATAGAATTATCAATTATACAAGGCCTATATGTAGCAATCAGCATAACACACACTGTCACCATTTTTCAAGCACCAATATCCCTAACAACTTAAATAATATGTTGACTTCCTTAACTGTATTCACTTCCTAATGAGGGGGCATTGTCATTCTAAGGCCATTCATTATATGAAATGATAACCAAAAACAACCCATCACATAGAGAGGTTAACATTTTAGGAGCAGGTGCTTTTCTCAAGAAGTTACTGCCACCAATCTGCAATAACCAGAAGAAGTCAGAAATAAAGAATCCTAGCAATAGGAAGTGATTGCATGTTTTGGCTCTAAAAGGCACTTTGTAATGACATATGGATCCTCTAGTTGCACATGCTTTATATGAAGCACAAGTTGATATTACGACTTTTTTAACATCTACTATAATCAGTAATCACTTATTTTCAGGTAAATGAATCTCCAGCTTAACTGAAAGTGGCAGCACAGATTAGCTATTATCCACCCATGAGCTTAAGATTACAGAAGGATAAAATATATTGTACCATTTCATAGCATCCGTCTTTATAACAAAAACTCAAGAAAAAGAATGTTATTATATTAAAATGATATGAATGCCTAAAGTCGCATTTGCTCACTTTAAAGAAAAACAACACCAGTATACACTACTTCTAATTCAGTACTTCTCAGAGCCGTAGGGAAATTCTGCTCTATAAGAAGATTTTCAAACAAAATAATACTGTTCTGAGCCTACTCTCCTTGATCCTTTCTTTGCCCAATTTAGTAGCTCGTCATCAGCAGCGCTCCACTGCCAGATCCACTCCCACCACCCCTCACATGCTAACTCCGCTGACACCGCACCACACCACCCACCAGGCCTCGACCAACCATGACCAGTGGCGCCTGGCTTCACATCTTATCCAAAAATCCCAAGATTTATAGGGGTCTCAAACCCCAAAGTGATGTATGGGTAGTTTTTTGTTTTGCAATTTCGCGATAAAAAATAGACAACTAATTTAACTCAGAAAAGGACACAGGAACTGTAGAAAAGGACAAAGCCTGAATATAGATAACATAAGTAATCAAGCTATGATCTAGATTCATACCATTTTCTTATGCATAGAAAGTCAGAAAACTGATGCACCTGAAAGAAAAACATGACCTACATTAGTAGGGTCATAAGATGCTCAGGAGATGCAAATGACAAAACTTGTGCACATCATATGGCAAATAGAGCAGTGAAACCTTATATCAAACAACTCTCTTTCTACCTATGCATCAGTACACCTATACACCATCAAACCAAGCAACAAAGGCTTCAAAATATTACAAAGCAAAGCGTTAGTTTTACAATCCAACTTCCTTTCCACCTATGCAGTACATTTGATCAATCCAACTAATTGGTAGGAAGGTAAATTTGCTAGACCGTGCAATAGGGACGATGATGTTCGAGAAGGGTACAATGATGCTGCAGTGACCAGGGGCAGTTGTAGTTGGATGGCCAATGGCGATAGATGGCGTTGGCAGTGAAGTTGTAGAGGGCAATCAAGGTAAAAAAAATTGGCCCTGAATTTGCAGAAAGCTCACCAAGCATTGTTAACCAAAGTATCCTGAAATGGGTCCCAAAAGCAAGGAGCCCACCTGAAATTAGGTACATAATTTGGTTGGAAGAAAGGAAACAAAATAAGATGCTTCAAAATTGGAGCTATTAAATTAACGAATAAGAACCATTTGGCCATTTGACTATGTGTCAAAAAATTAAATTAGTTCTTCATTTGAATATCACAGGCATGAAAAGAAAAGGCTTCAAGGTTCTGAAATTTCTGAAATTGACATGAAAAATCAATTATTTACTTTTTAACGTAACATGGAAAATCAATTTGCATAGAAGATTCAAGAATCTAGCATCCACAAGGATCAACAACCCATCAATATATTTTCCAATATAAAAGAAACAACCAAGGAAACCATCAACATATAATCCTACTTACCATCCTATCATAATACTGCACGAGGTTGCACAGGGCACAGCCTTCATGGCCTCACAGAATCTAGACGTCGCCTCTCAATCTCAGACATGGTCTCACAATGCTAACTACAGATCACATGATCAGAGTACAGTTATGATCATCATCATATTCTATTGGGTAAGTCCATTCCAAACTGCAGATAGTAAATTCAGGAGATACCTGCAACAGAGCCTGATTGTGTCTGCTCCCTGGATCAAACAAAGAAATCAGAGACAGTTGATGCACAAAACGAGAGATTGCGATACAAGAACAAATGAAAACAAATCCCTTTCTCTAGGCTAAATAAGCATATAGTATCTCATTACAAAAGGTGAAATCAAAAGTTGAAAGAGAACAACACCATTTTACCTTTTTAATATAAAAAGGATATTTCATTCTATCTCTTGTTAGTTTATTTAAATTCTAAACTGCCAGAGAAAAACTGGACTGTAAAGTCATATGACACAGCTAAGCATTGCCAAGAGATCCATTGTTTTGTTTTGAGTTCATAATTGCTAAGAAAATGTTTAAGAAGTGTTCATTTCCCATTCAATAAACAATGTGAAAAACACATTCCCTGAAATCGTCAAGTTGCAAAGTGATTAAGGTCAATTCGTACTCGACCATCCTATCACGAGTTTACAAGTAACAAGCATGTAATATGAAGAAATACTTATTTTCTTAGTTTTCTATATGCTGCATAAAAAAATCTTTGTTAAGCAAAAACTACAAAGTGCACCCAAACTATATATTTTTGTGGTTTCTAAGTCCTTACATATATAAATTTGGGATATGTTTTGAAAGGGGCTATTTGTTCCTATAATTTACCAAAGCTCTCATAATAACCATCTATGGCATCTAATTCCTAACAAGGGATCGCCACAGATTAATCAATTGCACACAAAACTACAATGAATAGTCATACAACATTGCACCAAGTGACTGCAGATCTATAGAAACACGAAACATACTTGTAGATTAGAAGAAATCTAAGCCTCTGGTAGTAGCAACACCAAACCAGTTCCGCAAAGAGAAAAAAAGAATGGGGACTGCAACCTACATCCTTGAGGGCGTCTTGATTCTAGAAAGCGTCATCCTTCTCGATCTCGCCCTTTTTGTTATCCTGTAAAATCAATTTCAAATTGAATCAACATAACCATGAGCAATCCAAGTCGATTAGTGATACATGGTTATGATTATTGATATAAGACAAATTAGACACATATACCATTCTACCCTACAACAGCCTGGATGAACAGGGGAAGGATTGAAGGAAGAGCTGTGACCTCATGTGTAAGAACCCTAGGTGGTCCGAAGGTCCTCATGGGGAGCCTGCAGCCGCCACCCTTGGACGCTCCTGTTCCTACAGCTCTCATAGCAGATCCGTGTGATGCAGGGCGTAGGAGGGGGGAGGGAGGGAGTGAGAGGAGGTAGGAACATTGTGTACCTAGGAAAACACACACAGAATTTTATCTTCAACATAATCAACGTCTCAAAATCAACCATGACTAAATTCAATGGTTTTAGAGAAAAGTTTGAAGCCTGCATCAACTCTCGCTCTCCCACGCTCCTTCCCCCTCACGCCGAAAACTGCACGGCGTAGCAGCCCGGCGCCCTCTCCTCTGGAGTCCTGCGCGCGGTGGCAGGCCGCCGCCCTCTCCTCGGACTCCTGCACGCGGCAGCAGGCTAGCGTCCTCTCCTCTTCAATCTTGCGAGCGCAAGCAGGCCAGTGCCCTTTGATCCGCGGCAGGACGTCTGGAATCTGCGTGTGGCAAACATTGATCCGCGGCAGGACGTCTGGAATCTGCGTGCGGCAAACATCAGGAAGCCAACAAGGAAAACGGGCTGATCCAAAATATTTCAGGAAAATATTTTAGGAAAATATTCTTCAGTCAAGTGGATGATGATACAAAAATTTCAAGAAAACTACGGCTGATCTGCGGCTGTTGACGGCTGATTCGAGGCTGTTGCGGCAAACATCAGGATATCACGAGCGGCTGTTGCGGCTGATCCGCGACGGCGGCGTCCTCGCCTACGACAACACGCTTTGGGAGGTTGCAATGTCTACACCAGAAGATACACGCGAGGCGCTAAGCGACGTCACCAATATCCTTGGTAGAACTCTATATTTGGTCTTCAGAATTATTAATTTTTATATATTATTTAATGCTTTGCTCATATGGATATAGAAGAAAGATCTGCAACCATATTAATTTTTATATATTAATTTTTATATTATTTAATGTATATGCTCATAATTTTGGCCTTAGTAAGATCTGCCCGGTATTGTCTCAGTTTTTCAGTTTGCAGTGTTTTTGTTAATTTCTCAATTTGCAGAACCTTTGTTAATTTTTAGTATTATAGTAGATATACCAGGTTGTTAAAGTGTATTTTCAATTTCCTATTCCTGTTTATATTCTTGTAATATAATATATGTTAAAACATCCACTTTAGATAAAGGCTCACGGAGGAGGGAGGAAAGAAATATACAACAACACAATCTTCGAGCTCAAATGACCGACGAACAAAGAGAAGAAATTAGGAGAAAGCAACATGAGTATCAACATGATTACCGAGCACGGAAGAAAGCTACATCTCAAAATGCTACTACTTCTCGTGCTCTCAGTGAAATAGTGCCAGATTCTTCAACTATAGGTATGTACCAATCTCTTTGATTCAGACTTCTTATTACACCATTAACTCAAGTATATTTTAACCCATTGGGCAAACTTCCACCGTGCAATTGATAACAAAATTATACAGGTACTAATTGTTGTGGTATGGAGCAAGACACCCCAACTATTTTGGACAAGGAAAATATCCCACCAGATGCATAGGGAATCATTCAGGTAAATACGTAGTCTCTACTATAATGGACCATTTAAAACTATCCTAGGTCCACCAAAAAGAAAACGTCCCCCGCTGAGAGTCTCTAACCATTGTGCACCTAGAAAAATACACACGGAAATTTATCTCCGTTAAAATCAAGGGTTACAAAACCACCCAAACCCAATCCGATGGTTGTTGATGAAAGTTTGATGCAAGGCTTCAAACTTAGCACCCCACCCCTCGCTTCCGCCCTCACCCACGCTCACTCCGCCTCCTCCATGACAGCACCCCATGGTCACAACCACGGTTCGATCCTCTTCTTCCCCAGTCAGTGGCAGATCTAGGATTTTAACACAGGGTATGCCACACACAAAATATTTTATACAATTTGGTAAAACCATTTCATTCAGTAAAAACCCTATCAATTAAATTTTATTAAAAAAAACTCACATGATAATACTAATGTTGGACGAACTATGAACCAATCTCTAACCACCGATCTCGCTAATATTCCTGATGCGCAACATTAGGAGTGCATAATTTGTAAAGCTGACAGGACACTATATATAGCTACCAATTTCCATGCCATGCATAACTACTAATTTTCATGCTATGCATAGCTATAGATTTTCATTCCAAGTATCTCACAGGACACAATAAAATGGGATGAAAACAATAGGAAAATAAAGGATAAAAATACAACACAAAAACTAAAAAAATATGTATTATCTACAGTTAGTTTTTGAAGGGACATAAAAAGTTAGTTTTAAAGGGAACATAAAAGTAGAAAAATAAAACAAAAATTGGGGAAAAAGGATAAAAACAGATCACAAAAACTAAATAAAAAATGATCTACAGTTAGTTTTTGAAGGGAACATATAAAAAGTTAGTTTTTAAGGGGAACATAAAAATATAGAAAATAAAAACAAAAAAAGCAGATATGGAGAATTGGACCAACGATCTCTTGGTTAAAGAGTAAACAACTTACCATTGGGCTACCAAGACATATTGTATTGATCTTTAATTTCAAAATTTTTTGTTATATGCATAATCCAATAGTAAGTAGTACATAGCTGCCCCACAGGGTATGCCGTGGCCCACCTAGCATACCCTGTGGGTCCACCCCTGTCCTCAGTATTTTGTCCACCAAAAAAAAACATTGTCCGCGCATGGGATGGGGACGCCTCTCCTTTCCCGTGGTGACCTCCCTTCTCCTGATCGCTCTCATCTCTCTTCCATCGGCGACATTGTGAGTGGATCACCACTGCACCACCGACATGGCTCCCTCGCTGTAGATCTATCCCCTTCCCTCATTTTGTTCCTATGGTCGCTGCCGCACGCACGCACCCCCTTCTCCATCTCGTTGTCTCCCTTTGTTGCATCACGTCTGATCTGGAGACACGGCAACAGGAAATTCACCAAGTGCTTCTTGATGTTCATTCGTTTCATGGTTCGTTTTTGGACAGGGATAACACAAATGAGCCGACAGACAGATCCTCTATTGGGACGTCGCCTCGGGCCATGTCATCTACAAGTTCCGTGGTCACAACAGCGAGGTAAATTAATTGATGTTTTCTTTTTCTCCCCATTGTTTATGGAGTTTTCATCCCTATTTTCTGATGTCTATGACATAATGTGATTGTTCTTAGAGCTGAGCGGTTTACACAATTCTAATCAAGTAGTTACGTGCTCATTGTGTGAGTGATAGTATTTCTATCGTACAATTCTTGTTCGTTGCTCTGAACATTGGTGAACACTGCCTAAAGAGCACCACGGACCATTCCCATTGTTGTAATACCATCTGCATCCAATGCAATGCTCTAAACGATACTTCTGGTGTTTCTACTCTCGTGTTTTTATCTGATAGTTTCACTTGCATTTAGCACTTGGCATTGCACACTTTTTCCAAAGCCTGTTGGTGATGCTAAAAAATTGATAGTCTCTATGTGATAGATTTGTATTTTTTGAGATTTGTTATGCTACTCAGCCATCTTTATTCAGCTCTTGGTAGGTCAATTCAGTGAAGTTTAATGAGTACAATGCTGTTGTAGTTTCAACTGGTTATGACCGTTGCATTTGACTGCATGTCACAAAGCAACGACCCTACTCAGGTAGTTTTACATTGTTACCTATAATGCATAGATGCATCACATTTTGTTATATTCCTTTTCTTGATGTCTTATACACTTGCTTTCTATTTTATCATGTTGCAGACAGTTGATACTTTTCAAGATAGTGTAATGTTAGTTAACCTAAGAAAGACAGAGATAATTGCTGGCAATGTTGATGGTACTGTTCTGGCATCTGACATGTATCTTTTGGTTTACTAAATGAAACTTTGGCTGTTCCCTCTTTTTTTTAAGGAAGTACTTCGAATCCTAATCCATTTACTCCGATCAATTGTTTCGGCAACAAGTATGTCACCGAGTCATTGACCACTCTCGCCACCGAGTTCCAGGTAACGCTAATTTATCGGTGGTGCTCAAGGATCTATTCGTTGCTTTTTCTGATACTTGATTCAGTCTGCAGACATGCAGAGAGAGAATGCCATTTGTTAACTAGCGTCCAAAACCAAGAAGTAGATTGCTGCTTTCCTGAACCAAGGGTTCTTGAACATAGTCACCAGGGCTCAGACGTAACTGGGCTTTGAGGTTAAACACTTTATAGTTTGCATATAGTAGATAATATTACATTGCTTGCAGCTGCGTCCACTTGAATTAGACTGATGTATGTATAATTTTCTATGCATAAAGAAACTGCATGATCACATATTTATGAGATCGCACATGACTGTCTTGCTTTCAGAACTGATACTTTGTTTTGGTAAGGTTGTTTAGAGATACGTCCATGTTAAGTGCCATATAATAATATAAAAACTCAACCGGGGTGGTTAAGACTGCCGCCTAACCGGCAAGAAAACCCTGGAACCCACACCCCCCATCCATACACGGTGACCCTTCCGTCACCCAAGTGAGAATTGGGCCAAGCCCCCCGGTGCTTTGGCATGAGAACGGGCAAGGAGATTTTTTTAATCCAGCTTGAAATTTGCTCCCACTGGAATTCGAACTCAGGACCTAGGAGGTGCCACCGGAGTGCCTAGACCAACTGATCTAGCATCCTTTGGCATGCCATATAATAATATAGTTTGATAGATTAAAAAGGATAGTTGGTTCTTACATACAATCCATGATACACTGAACACAGTTTTGGTTATGATTGCCTTAGTTATGATATGTCCAAATCATATAAGATGTCCAGGGGCATCAACAAAAAAAATTACTATGTAGGTACTACATGCCAATGAGGTTCTATGGGCTGTCAACTACTCAGCTCTCTTATTAATTTTGTTAATTTTATTATTGCTACTTTTCCAATCTGCCTTTGCTTCTGATCTTGATGAAAACATTGGGTTCCATTTTCATTCTTGCTCCTATATAAGATAAGAGGTAAATTCAGAAAACCTGCTGCACTTAGCATGGAACTTCTCTGTTTTCACTAGAAATCTACTGCATCTAGAAAATCTTTTGGCTTAAGGTCAGTTTCTATGTTGGCATACAAATTGATGCTACCAATCATAGCAGGGGCTGCTGAAGATAAGCATGAACCAAGCACTAAAAGGATCAATCTTTTATATGGGAAAACAAGTTGCTAAAAAAATCTTCTTGGATCGATTAAAGATGCGACCTCAAACCATGAGAAGAGCAAAGAAGCCAATAGCAACAAATGTCTGTGCAGATTCAGGTGGATACTTTTTTTTCTCGAACACGCAGGAGAGCTGGGGGGGGTGGGTTGGGCAGGGGGCCCGAACCCACACAACCAACAAAACCCACTAATATACCTACTGAAAAAATAAACACACGCCTAGACCCGAAATACACAAAGCCATCAACTCGGTTGCAAGGCAAGGAGATGTGAAATCCCTCGAGCCCCAGCATAGCCCCAAGAGTTTAGATCTTCTCTAATGGAGGCGATAAGCCTAATCAAATCTGGTTGCCTTCCTTCAAACACACAACGATTCCTGTGATTCCAAATCGCCCAAGCCACTAAGATGACAAGAGAGTTTAGGCCTTGATTCATATAGTCAGCCGCCCTAGTGGAGGCCACCTCCCACCAATCTTCAAAGGACTGCTCATCAGGTTGCGGAGCCAAATGTTGAAGACCAAAGCGTTGCAGTACAATAAACCAAGCTTGACGTGAGAAGACACAAAAAACAAGCAAATGGTCAATTGTCTCGTCCTCCTGGCTGCATAAGGGACAATGTTCAGGGTGTGGGAGTCCCTTCTTTGCAAGTCTATCTGCTGTCCAACATTTGTTATGCGCGACCAGCCAATTCAGGTGGATACTTCCTATTACATCCACGAGTTACCAAAAGCATGGATACAACTTGTACCTGTTGTGGGATTGGACTGTTTTTTTAGGCTAGAGCCTTGCCCACTAGTACAAAAAGCTCAACGGCGACGGTTGAGTATAATTTGTACCGGTGGTTTCCGTTATCGCGCCAGTGCAAAGAAAACATCCGGCCCGACTCATAAACTG
>Ga0182004_10003442_pt1 | contig 12585 bp, 8 predicted proteins | sample Sormic07211540_1_FD_120479 | JGI IMG/M metagenome (GOLD analysis project Ga0182004, IMG submission 120479) | Endophyte microbial communities from Sorghum bicolor roots, Mead, Nebraska, USA - 072115-40_1 MetaG | ecosystem: Host-associated > Plants > Roots > Unclassified | place: USA: Nebraska... | reverse complement strand
ATATTTACTCATTTTTCTCCTCTTTTTTTTTTTTTTTTTTTTTTTTTTGTTGGGGGGGGGGGGTGGTGCGGACGGATGGGGTACAATATTTTTTTTTGGACCACTGTCTTTTTTCATTCAATGAAATATAATTACAAATGCTATCAAGGGGCCCCAAAAACCAAACATGTTCACCTATTGGTAAATTTACAGAGCTTCTAGCTAGCTAGATGTGCATCAATATTTGAACTCTGTCCTTTGAAGATGAAATTAATTATTGAAAAGTTCTTCATTCTCTAGACTTTATTTTCAGGCGATGGTGCCACACACTACTGTCTTTCTAGACTTTAATATTCTCCATTCTAGATGGGTATAGTATTATTTACGGGAATTTTTTTTTATTTAAGTAGCTCCCTGGCCCAAACCCCACCGGCCCACCACCACCTAACCAAAATAAACGGAGGCCGTGAGCTAGTGCAGCCTGGCCCGGTTGCATCTCTGCTGGCAGAGGAATGCGTGTTGAGTGGAGCGTAGCATCTGCGCGGGCCGAGTGCACCCCTAGCCCGTGCGGAGTTAGAACGAACCATCCGGCCCATCTCCAAGCAGAGGTGGGCTGGCCGTCCCGCCGTGTGCGTGGAGTAGCACTAGAGAACTCGTCGCGCACGTCTTCCATCACATGATTCACGAGTTCGTGACGCACGTCGGCCAAACCTGCCAAGGCGAAGGCGTATGTATCAAACACCGACCGACGGAAACACACGTCGTCGGGAAGCGAGGAACACCGCCCGCGACGCAATACGATACCATGTTGTTGGATCCGCTTAGCATTCTGTGGGCGCGCGCGAGAGCATCAGCTCCGGTGGATGACGCTACCAAACTTGGTAAGCCGCACTCTTCTTCCCTCGAAAGGCGGCACGGCGCACGCACGAAGAAGCGGCGTGTGGGCGCGTGGCTTGCGCACGCCTGACAGCGAAATCAACCCAGCGATCAACACACAGAACACATCGCTTCCAAGTTCCAATCCAGCTTAAGTCACAAAAAAAAAAAGTTCCAATAATCCAGCTTTTATTTATATATATATTCAACACAAACACGCCATTCCGGGGATACACGGTGACTGTCACGCACGCAACAGTACACAGTAGCGTCGTCGTCGGCCGGTGTAGGCACGCACAGCTAGCTCGAATCATAAACCAAGCCAAGCGCCACGCCGTCCCGGCGGGCGCGCGCGCGCGTGCACCCGGACGTACGATGCATCCGGGTCACGGTTAATTAGTTGTTGAAGTTGACGACCGAGCGGTACGTGGCGCCGGGCGACCACCCCGCGGGGATGACGTTGGTGGCCACGACCGTCCTGCCGGAGCCGGAGGTGAGGCGGACGGAGAAGGGCGCCTGCAGGGCGGCGCCGGAGTTGTACCTCCACACGGCGCCCCACGACCGCTGCATCGGCGCCCACGCCGCGCCGCCGCGCTGCATGAGCTCCACGGACCTCAGCTCGCCGTCGCCGGACTCGTACTCGATCAGCACCGCCAAGTAGTTCGCGTTCGACCCGCCGTCCACCTTGAACGCGATGTCCATCCCGTTCCAGTTGCACGGCACCCTGCACGTACGCACGCCAGCGGACGGTCATGCATGGACATGGACATGGGCGGCACGAAACGACAAGTTGCGAGGAACAGACACTCTTCTCGTCTATCACTATATAGTACATTGACCAAGGAGAAAACAGACACGAGAAATGTTTGTACGTACGTGCACCCTGCATGCGTCACGGTCACGCGGCGTTGCTCTACGTGCGTTGGAGGCTGCATGCAGCCTAATGTACTCCAACGGCATACTACGCGGTACACCACACCGAAAGCGAGTATATGAACGTACGACACGGCACAAGTACGTACTACACTCCTACGCGGCACGTGCACGCGGCGCGCTGCGAGAGCTTACGTACCGAGTGTACTGGATCTTGAGGAGTCCGGCGCTGCGGAGCTGGTCGGCCTGGCCGGGCTTCGCCAGGGCTCCGAACGCCGTGCCGCTCAGGTCGAAGTGCACGGGCTCGGCCAGGCACGCGCCGCCGGGGCACTCGTCGGTCAGGACCACCGTCACCGGGCTGCCGGAGCACGACGCGTGACCGGTGCATTTCACCTGCAGAATTTATAGTTGCTCCAAACGCGGCGCCGGTGTCATTTATTAAGTAGGAGGAAGTGGCATAGTATTACGAGCTAGCCACTCTCTTAAAGAAACGGTCGCACGAATAACCGAACTACGTTACCTGATAGCAGGAGCCGCAGCCCTCGCCGTTCTGGAAGATGGACGGGCTGCCGGCGGCGATCATGGACGAGAACGGCGGCTGGTCGACGGCGTTCTGGTACCCGCACGCACCACCTACACGAAAAAACGACGTACACGTATAACCACCGGATCCCCGGAAGGCGGCATTTGTTACGGATTCCTTTTGTTTTGCATGCAGGTGGAATGGAAAATTTGTTAAAGTTCACGCGCGTCGCGCGTGCATGTGTATCTGTACTTACCGTCGCTCCCAGCGCCGGTGGGTGCGCCGTACCACGTCGCGCCGGCGTCGCCGGACCAGGCGGAGAGCCTGCGGTGGAGCTCGACGGGCGCGCCAGGGCGGAGGAGGCAGGCGAGAGCCGCCAAGGCCACAAAGCGACACAGGACCATCTTGGTAGCCATGGCAACAAAGGAAGAGGACAAGCCAAGCCAAGCCGAGCAGTGCTGTGCTTTGTGGAGTGGTGTTTGTGTGCTACCAAGTGTGCCCGTGCCGTCTTTTTATAGCCGGCAGATCACTAGGTAGGTGGCAGGTGCACGGCACCGAGTTCGTAATTGTCTGCTTTTGCAGTGTGCTGACCGTGGATCTACACGGCCCAAATTCCTTGAAAATTAAAAATCTTTCCATCCAAAAAAAAACAAATACTGCTCCGTTCCAAATTAAATCAATTTTGAATATTGTTTTAAGTCGTCTTTTAAAGTTTAACCAAAAGTACACCAGTACTTATAACACGAAATTAGTATTACTAGATATCATAAAATATAATTTTAGGAAGTAAGTCAAATTTAAAGTAGTTTGACTTATTAGATGGATTCAAGGAATTAATTTATTTTAGGATGGAGGTAATTAATACTGTTACTTTATATGTATAAGGCCTTATTTACTTCCACCCAAAAATCCAAAAAAAACGAATCTTTTGAGCCTAGTTAGTCTATAGTTAGACAATAATTACCACAAATAAACGATAGTGCTACAGTGTCGCGAAATTTTTTCCTTCGGGAACTAAACAAGGCCTAAGTCAAACTTTCTATCTTTGACCATTAATAGCAATAAAATAAAATATAAATTAGATATAAAATACCAGTAATAGCAGTATCTATAAAATTTAATGTCTTAGGATACGGCTTGTTGGATGGGAGGATTTTATATAAATTGAAGGAATCCAATTCCTACGTTCTACTTACATCACATAGTGTTTGGAATCAAATTTTCCTTTCCTATAGAAAGGCTTGATTTTTTTAAAGAAAAATGTAGGAAATAAACAGCCGTTTCAAGCTCTTGGAAAAGCTTCCTACATATGAATAGAGGGATGAGCATGTGCTTATGCACTAGTACAATAGAGGAATAAACATGTTCTTAAATTCCTGTATTCCACACACCCATTTCTAAAATTTATGTGTTTGCCAATCCACTATTTTTTTTACCTATACTCATTTTCTACTCCTGAGAACTGTTTTTTCTTGCATTCCTATGTTCCAAACATGCCTTAAACATATGAACCTACATTTATAACTCTGTCCACAAACACTAAGACCCTTTAGGACAATGATTTTTTTTCATGTGTTTATTTGTTTTTGCTGTGAAAAATAAAATCTTATCGGATTGTTATAGTGGGTTAACTGACTTCCAAAGGGCTCTAAATGGCTTCCCAGTTTTGAGTCAAATCAAAAGAAGAAGAAAGGGAAAAAACATTCAGTAATGCATCAAAAGATCCCCGTAATGCAATTAAATTCTGCCTACTCTATGAAGCATTGTTGTTGTTGTTGTTGTTGTTGTTGTTGTTTTGTACTCCCTCCATCCCAAATCGTAAGTCATTCCAAAAATCTTGGAGAGTCAAAATATTTTCACGTTTGACCAAAATTATAGAAAAAAATACTAAGATTTGTAACGTAAAGTGAATATACTATGAAAATATAATTAAGAAAGAATCTAATGATACTTAGTTAGTACCATAATAATAATAATAATTTTATAAGATAAATTTGGTCAAACTTATAAAAGTTCGTCTCTCCAGGATTCTTGAAATGACCTACAATTTGAGATGGAGGAAGTATTATACTACTGTACAGCATTGTGCCTAATCAGCTGTCTGCGTACTTTCATAGCGGCTACGAGTACTCCTGAATCGAAGACAGCAGTCTCCTCGAGCCAGAACGATCCTGATCCTGCCACATCCCAGCCGGCGTACCTCCGATCGATCGAGGCGGCGACGCAACTGGCAAGTAAAACCTTCACGACAGTCAGTAGCACTACTCGTAGTATTTCGGTCAAGAGGGAGGGAAGGGACCCCTACGAGGCTACGACTACGGACGAGCCAAGTCACTGAGATTGAAGAAGGTTTTCAACCCTTGGGCACCGTGAATCCAATCCCTCCTCGTGACGCAGCGGCACACAAGCCGTGAATTCTGGGCCGCTCTGCCGGCCCGGCGTTTCGCCTCCCCCGAAACACGCGTGATTACGGCCCGGTCAGCTGCCGGTCCCGCGACGTGCGCAGAGGGCTTTCAGATGACACGGCGCACAGTAGTCTGTGCCGCCTTTGCAGGCGATGCGGCAACTTGCGCCGTAAAGCACCGAAGCGAAGCACGGCGGCGGAGCAAGTGGTGTGGCTGGGCCATGTATTGGCTCTAATATATTTTTTCTCATGATATTAGCTTTTCTCTAATAATTTATAATATGAACAGTCACATATGGCATCCTAATTATGTGCATGAGACAAACTCTTTATCAAGAGATAATCTTCCTCTCACTATTATACAAAAAGATTTAGAGAGGCCGCTAGGAATACAACCGTCTTTACAAATCGTTCTTCAGAACCATAAACCGAGTCCTAAAAAATATGAAAAAAAGTAAATCCGAGGAGGCCCCACTATGCAACATCACAGTTACGCATCACAAGTTATTATGGTTTTTTTTGCAGGTACCTCTTCTAACCACTCCTAGAGTCATTTATGATTAAAGGTTAGAAAATTCCCATCATATTTACTTTATTTGATTTTGAAATGAATATTTAGGAGATATACAAATTCAAATGGAAAAGGTCTAAACCGGAAAGTTATAGACATGGTCGACTACATGGTTTTGGTCGTTTCTCCATTGGAGGTTGTTTAGATTTTCAAATCTGAGAAATTCGAAAATATTTTTCCTTAGATAAATGACTTGAAATAAAAAAAATATATCAACTACAGTTCTATGTCTCTTCAAAAAAATCTAACTTTGTTTTTTTTTCATTTTTACATCTGAGGTCGTTTTAAATTTTAAGTTTTAAAGTGTGAGTACTTAAACTAAAATATGGAATCATAAATTATTTCAACAGAAAAGTATCAACTGCAATATTTTATATATCTTTTCGAGATTTGTAACTTTAACTTTGATTATTTCTTCATCCAAAGTTATTTTAAAAATTAATCTTCCAAATGTAAGAACTTTAAATAGAATCTAAAGGATTAAAATAATTTCAAATCTGGAATATATCTAGATGCAAAGCCAAAAAAGGTCGGTTCGGGTTATTGAAAGGTCCTAATATGACTAGAGGAAGATAAATAGCCTATTTAAAAATTCTACAAATTCAATAGAGCAAGAGAAAAATAACAAATTGAAGCTTTTTTTATAGCTCTAATGGGGTGTTTGCTTTCCTTCCTTTTGAGGGACGCACAGGTTGAGTATTAGAATTGTATTTTTTTTCTTGATAATCATAAATATTAATTTAGTAATTTTTATCATGAACAAATCACAAATGATAATCTTAAATAATCTTGAGATGTGTGTATCAGAATAACTTTTAATCGAGAGATAATTTTTCTCTTACCACTACATTAAGGCATTGTTTAAATGCGAAAACCTTTTAGATTTCGCTACTGTAGCACTTTCGTGTTTGTGACAAATATTATAGACTAACTAGGGTCAAAAGATTCGTCTCGCGATTTATAGGCAAACTGTGTAATTAGTTTTTGTTTTCGTCTATATTTAATGCTTCATGCGTGTGCCGCAAGATTCGATGTTATGAAGAATCTTGAAAACTTTTTGGTTTTTGGGTGAACTAAATAAGGCCTAAGGCGACGTGGCTTTGTGAGGGAGCAGTTTTGGTATAAAAAATAAAGAATAATAAAATATATGGTACAGACAGTACGTAATTGTTTATGTGAGAAATCAGAAATTTGTGTGTACACAGCTTTCGTAGGTCACTGTTAGTGTTAGCATCGGCAGAGATAATAAGCCAGAATATTTGCTGAAGGTGTCTAGTGCTTGCACAAAATAGACGACCCAGGATCAGACGTGTACTCTGCAGTTGATGTAATTCTGCAATTAAAGCTCTCTGAAAGACAGAAACCGGACATATTGGCTGGGCACTAGAAATCTGCGATTTTCAGCCAGAAGTGCATACCGTTTAGCCTTGAATGCGCAAACAACTGAACATGATGCGTCGACAAATACTTCAGCTATAAGGAAACATATTTGTTCTGGCTGAATTACCTTGCACTGTCACTCGATGCCCAAGCAAATATCTGGATTCACAAAGCCTAGAGAAGTGGAAATGTATATTTATTTACTGTAGGCCTGCATAAACTGTATGATAAATCTAGGTTGCCAAATCAAATCATTCATCAATTGTCGACAAGTGATTCGCTCGCTACCAAGCGACCGACTGGCCATCAAAATCGATGTGGAAGGGAGGTTAATCTCCAAAAATTTTGGAACAACCTGCTCTCTGAACTGAATCAGAGTAGCACTGTGTCAGGACACTCTTTCATGTGGCAACAATCTTCAGCAGGAGCCACTTTGACAACAGGGTTGGTCCATATTCAGATACAACGATATATAACCAGAATTAGCGTGCATGTACAAACATCGCCGACGAATAATACATGCAGTTACATAATATATGCAGTTGGACTTAATCAGCAAGCTCCTACATCCCTAAATAGCCCACACTCAGAATACTCTCTTGTGAAATTAAGTCCAACAGATCCCATGACTAGTTTGTACCTCCAATCATCTCTAAATTGTCGAAGTCCATCATACCAAGTCCAGGCATCTTAGTTAGCCTCCTTTTATGCTTCCCCATTTAACCTGCACCCAACAAAAAGACCCATGTCATGTCCCTGTCTGCCTAGATCAAAGTAGATAAATTTATCTATGACAAACGAAGACAATACAGTAATATGCTTGAATAAGGGAGGATTACCTGTAGTGATTTCGGCGTAGTCCGATGGCCTGTACTGTGTGTAGGTGAAACTTATACCTATCATTCTCTCAGCTCCAAAGTAATCTGCTGCTTGCAGCGCGCCATTCCACATGTTAACAGCAAGCACAAACGCTTTGTCGTCCCGATGGTCGACCTTGGCCACGACATAGACCACATCATCGTCGTCCAAGCTCAGCGTGGGATGGCCTGTGTGCAGCTGCTGCAATGGTGGCAGAGAAGCAGCTTGTCCCAGCAGCTTAGGCAGTGAGCCTGAGATATGGGAAGCATCGATCTTGCAGTCCCTCTCCCAGCGCCCCTCCAAAGGGAGGGTAGAGCAGCTGGGGTTGGTGACCTTCCAGCTCCATGTGGTGAGCGTCCAGTTGTCGGAGATGTACGTGCCATTGCTATGAGACCCCGGCCTGACCTGAGTTTGGTGCTCCACGCACCGGATGTGGCCACCTTGGACAACGGCAATGTCACGGAACACATTCGCGGAGGCCTCTGACAGCAGCTCATGCTTGCCAGGCTCGGGGAGAGGGGTGTAGTAGAGCTGCGGGCGGTCAGCAAGCACGTCGCAGAGCAGGATGCCTCGACAAAGGTCGACCCAGCCCATGACGCCGCCGCCTAGCGTGACCACCTTGTGCGTCATGTGGTAGAAGAAGGTCAGGCCCGGCGATGGCGCCATGGGTCCGAGCTGCAGCACCTCGGTGGTCCACTTCCCGTCTCTTGAGTCGAAGCGGTGGAGATCGTATCGTGTGAAGTCACCCCTCCCACCTTGGGAAGCTCGGAGGCCGGCGACGACGTAGTGATGCTGGGGAATGTAGTGGGAGCGCAGGGCGAGGCTGCCGCCATCGTCGTCGTTGTTGCTGCCGCTGTCGCCACCATCGTAGCGCAGGAGGCCAACATTGCATCTGACGAAGCAAGAGGAGAGGTCAGGTCGTGGGAGGCGCGTGAGCGACGGCCGGCCATGCATCCTGGAGAGCGGTGCCCGGTAGACGAAGTAGTCCTGCAATGTTGGCTCATCGCAGTGGTAGGAGTTGCAGATGGCCGCTCTGAAGAGGAGGAAGCCGTCGCACGCGGCGAGGATGACGGGCTCCGTCCCGAAATCAGCCGGCTTGAGGGTGGGGCAGTGGATGCAGAGGTGGGAAACGCGTGGCGGACAGGCGACGCGAAGGGTGGCCTGCATCTCGTGGCCGGCGCTTGTGAAATCCTTGGCGGTCGTCTCGTTGGTGAAGTCGGCGATGTAGGCTTTGAGATCGAGTAGAACACAGCCGCCGCCGCCGCCGCTTCTCGCACCACCGTCGTCAGCATGGAGCGGTGGTAAGAGGGAAGCCGGGAAGATTGTCACCCCTATAGGATTCTCCTCGATGAAATCGAGAACGCAGCCGATGCCTCTGGATTGTTTACCCGAGGTCGTCATCTCCAAATCCATGGCTTGGTGGCCTTGCTCTCCTTCCGTCTCCGCCGCCTCCCAATTCAGGCCTTCCATCACCCTCACAACGAAACAGTAGAAGATATAGGTAGGGATTTCGATTGAATTCGAGTCGGATATGAACCGTGGGAAAGAAGGAAGTGGGGAAAGTAGACGGGCACGAGGCAGGAACACTGTCGGCGGCGGCTCCGTTTGACAAGGCATGACACGAAATAACGTTGGTTGATTTATTGTGAAAAAAAAATACTACTCATCAATATTATAACAAGACAAAGTGTTAGTATTTAATGGAAAAAATCACGATAATGTAGCACTTTCGTTTATTTGTGATAATTATTATTCAACTATAAACTAACTAAGCTTAAAATATTCGTCTTATAAATTTCGACCAAACTTTGTAATTAGTTTTTATTTTTGTCTATATTTAATACTTCATACATGCGACTAAAGATTCAGGCTTTGTTTAGTTCACCCTAAAAACCAAAAACTTTTCAATTTTCCGTCACATCGAATCTTACGACACATGTATAGAGCACTAAATATAGATGAAAATAAAAAACTAATTACACAGTTTACTTGTAAATCGCAAGATGAATCTTTTAAACCTGGTTACTCCATCAAAGTTTAAAGTGTGAGTACTTAAACTAAAATATGGGATCATAAATTATTTCAACAGTATCAACTGCAATATTTTATATATCTTTCCGAGATTGGTAACTTTAACTTTGATCATATCTTCATCCAAAATTATTTTAAAAATTAATCTTCCAAATGTAAGAACTTTAAATAGAATTTAAAGGGTTTAAATAATTTCAAATGTGGAATATATCTAGAGGCAAAGCCAAAGGGGGCCCGGTTGGGGCCATTACCCCCCCCCCCATCGGAGCACAATAACATTTCTTTACCTAAATAATATATAATTTAATAGTCTATATTTATATTAAGAAAAACATGATAAAATATTATTCTTATCCGTATATTTGTCAGGTCTCTTAATTAGACAACCAAATCACATAGAGCAAGATTAGAACAAAATATTTGTAACTTATCTGGACTTTGTTACCTACCATATTATAATTTTATGTTTTTTTCAAATACCATATTTATATTTCGTTATATTTTACATTTTACCAAACGCTTACTTAGGCCTTGTTTAGTTCACCTCGAAATTAAAAAAAATCAAGATTCTCCGTCACATCAAATCTTGTGGCATATGTACGAAACACTAAATATAGACGAAAACAAAAACTAATTACACAGTTTGTCTGTAATTTATGAGACAAAACTTTTGAGCCTAGTTAGTGAATAGTTGGACAATAGTTGGACAATACAAACGAAAGTGCTACAGTGTCAAAATCCAAAATCTTTTCACAACTAAACAAGCCCTTGATACAGCGCTAACGACAATTACTCCTGGTCCTGGCTTCGATGATTGATTCAAAAACTTAACAAGTAAGTGGTCATCAATATGTTATCGTCATCAAGCTTATTGAGAAGTAGTGTTATTAGAGCGTCCGCAATCTTAATTTGCAAAAGCTAGCAAGATGGGGCATAGAAATAATACAAAATAAACACAACAATGGAGAGTTATATGAGATGTGAGAGAGGTGTTTCTTCGAGATCGTCCTAGACTGACTATTTAGGAGTCGCTAGCTATTTGATCAGTCTCCTTAGTAGCTAATAAAAATCTTGCTAGACTAGCTATTTGGGAACCATTGGGATGCCCTTAGATGTCTACCGTGTTTTCATTGTAAATCGTGGTATAGACGCAAACGTCGTATACATGCACGCGTACTCATCTCCATAAATAATTAGACATCCCATCGTAACATGAACATCTCTAAATACTAAACTGGTAGATTTCAAGGTTAGACACCACATACGTCTCACCGTGACAGACATGATTGCCTACTACGAGAATAATAACACTCTTAATACTAGAAAAAATTGAGGGAAACAGGAGCAACCGTATCAATGACTAATTCAGATGGTCAAGTTCCACCATAAGAGCATCTCCAAGAGACTAGGTAAAATTATATTCTAAATTACAAGATTTAGCCATTGTGTAAAATAAAAAACTCACCCAAAGCATAGAGTTCTACAACAGCCTTTGTATAGGATAGCTAGTAAGGACGACATGCTATATATGATAAGCGAAAGTTTAGGAATAACAAATTTGCTATTTTAGCAAACCAGATACACACCTGTTGGAGTTTAATTTTTGCTTTAAAAATGTAAAAATAGTCTAGATAATATGAATAACATATCTGTTAGAGTTGCTCTAAGAACATACATAGGTGAGCTATACCAAATCTCTTTGATCGGCCTCGTCTATGTATAATTTTGGGTCCACCCCTTAATATTATCCACTATACTCTTATTTATCTACAGGCTGTTTTTAGAAAGATCTACTGGATGCAGACATGCAGTTATGGTCCGTACTTCAAAGGGAGGCTAATCAATCAAAATTTGAAGTATACACACCGAGTGATGAAAATTGTATCAATAGAGATTTTCGCTATGAATGAATGGTTGTTGTCTAATAGGCTTACAGCTTAATTGGCTTATACAGTCTCCGACACTTTTGATGCTTTGTGCGATTTTTTCTTTATCAGTTGATGGCTGACGCTATGCAGTAACGAATGGTTACGTGTAAAACTCTTGCAGAGGCCAGAATAATTCCTGTATTCTAAAAAACATCGCCTCTAGGTTGCAACATTTTTTTATCTTCGCTTGGGCATGTTTTCTGCAAGTTGGAACTTTTTTTTTCTGTTTCGTTGACTGGAATATTAGGGAAAAAACTTTGTGGGCTTACAGAATGGCAACATGTATGCGTGCATTGCGTTGCTTGACTTTGGGCCGAAATCGTCTGACGACCGCAAGTGGGCTGGCATGTGTGGGGGTGTTGGGCGCCGAGGAGTGGGGATTTTTTTTTGTTTTGAGCTCAATTTGGCCCTCATGGCCTTTCATTAACAAGCGTAGGCTCGACGGGATTGGCAGCGAGTCGCACCACGTTGCAGTCAGCACTGCCGTGTGAACTGGGGGCCTTGTTCAGTCCCAAAATTTCTCAACGCTTTTCAAAATTCTTCGTCATATTGAATCTTTGGACGCATGCATAAAACATTAAATATATATAAAAATAAAATCTAATTACATAGTTTATCTATAATTAATGAGATAAATCTTTCAAACTTAATTAGTCGATAAAATTTGTCAAATATAAACGAAAATGCTATAATAACCAAAATCATTTTTTCCCCGAACTGATGGTAAGCCTCGCGATAAGAGAGGAGGGGAAAGGCCCAGCCCACTCTTACGTGGGCTTGTGAACTGGGTTAGAGATGTGGAAAAGGTTTTTTTTTGTCCATCCTTGACTAAGCTCTGATCAGTAAGCAGTTAAGTTTCCCCTCAGAAAAAAAAAGTCAGTTTAACAGATAATTTGTTCGACATCCACTAAAAAAAAGTTAATTTGATCGACAAAATAGAGCAGTTGAATTAATCTTGAAGAAAGTACAAGAACTAATGCGTACAGTTCAAGAAAAGATGAAGTAAGGGCACTCACAATGCAGACTTTATCATAGAGTTTAAAGTTATTTATTACCTCGAACAATGTGGACTTGGAGTCTAAATAAGACTTGGAGTCTTATTTTTTCTACCTCTTTCTTCAATAAATATGCTGTCACATCAGCAAAATACCATAAATAATAT
>Ga0182004_10003441_pt1 | contig 12586 bp, 11 predicted proteins | sample Sormic07211540_1_FD_120479 | JGI IMG/M metagenome (GOLD analysis project Ga0182004, IMG submission 120479) | Endophyte microbial communities from Sorghum bicolor roots, Mead, Nebraska, USA - 072115-40_1 MetaG | ecosystem: Host-associated > Plants > Roots > Unclassified | place: USA: Nebraska... | reverse complement strand
CCAGTTATATAATTCTGACTGAGATCTAGCAGAGTAAGATTTTCATATTTAAACAAGCCCGGAGGGATTGAACCACTCAACCGATTACGAGACAATACCAACTCCACTAAAGAGCTGACCATAGTGGTAGGAACATCACCATTCAACTTATTGGCACTAGCGTTGAAGCTCCTTAATTTGGGGAAAGAACCGAAGTCTGCACTCAGATTTGTACTGGCAAAGGAATTGAAGGACAAATCAAGAACTTCTAGCTGGGGGAAACCGGATAAATCACTGAGCGAATTAGCCAACTGATTGGTGCTCAGACTAAGTGACTGCAACCCTTCTTTCATGGAGCAAGAAGAATTGGCGAAGAACTGGGCGGACAAATTCGTGAACGAATTTCGGGAGAGGTCAAGGGACTGTAAGGTGTCAAGCCGGCAAAGGGAGCCAAAGATGGAGGAATCAGATAGGCCATTGTTTGACAAGGAGATGCTAGTGACTGACGAGAAAGAACCAGAATTTGTGCAATTGATTCCTTTCCAGGTGCATGGATTCTGGACTGCGTTCCACCTGGTGTTGGCGGATTCAGAGTTCACCAGACTCGCAATATCATTCATGATGGCCTTCTGCGTCTCGTTTAGTAGAGGCGATTGTGCGGCGGCGGCCGGTGGCACATCAAGAAAGGAGAAGAAGAACAAGAACGGCAGCAGCAGCAGCAGCCGTAGGAGGAAGAAGCCATGGCTGGCACAGGGACCATACCTCCTCTCCACCATGGTCATCCCCACAGTTCTTGGCCTTCCTCGCTTGATTAACCACCTCGCCTCTTTCCCTCCTCCTCGATCCCAGCAGGTCTCCACCAGCTCGAATAATACCAGCTTTCACCAGGATTTTAAGTTTTGGAAGTGCTCGCACATGGCTTCCTTGGGTTTTGTCAGGGAATTGTGATTCAGAAACACCCAAGGCTACTGTGAGGTGAATTCTTATAATTTTGTTGATGTTTTCTAGTGCCCCTTCCCGTGGGTTTAGGTTGGATACACATTGACTGACTGGCGTACAACACCATTTACTTTTGTGTGAGGGAGACCCAAATCTGTTGGAGCTGAAAAACGTGAGCAAAGGCTAGACCATGGGGCCTGCACAGAATGCTATTTGAGGAGAAGTTGGCAGGGTTGTAGAATGGTCCGTCGTTTCCTATTCTCATGTCTTGCAAGCCAATGCTGTCTCATTCTTTAGTTGTGTCAAGAATTTTGCTGAAATATTTGCAAGAGAAACTTCCAAAGCTCCACCAGTGGCTGTAAGGTTGTGATGATAAAAGTCAGCAGCTTTGAAGGTTTATAGAGTGGCTTTAAACTTGCCATGGTAAACAAAAACAAGATTAGTGCATGAGGTTGCCATCTGAATTGGCTCTTTAATGTATGTACTGCATAGTCTGTTTCTTGTGCATGTGAGAATGACCCAACTCAAAGCTAGAGCTGTGATATTTTGGGGGTGTTTGGGACTGCTCCGCTCCACTTTTTTAGCCAAACAGTTTTAGTTCCACTCACTCTATTCGAGGAAAAAGGGTGGAGTTGTGAGAGCACCAAAGAGGTGCCCCACAAATTCTTTTTTTTTGTTGCTCCACGGTGGAGTTTGTGGAGCAATCCAAAACACCCCTACTCACCTCTTCTTCTCTTTAGCTTTGACCAATAATTTAGTTACATCCTACATCTCCTGTTCGCTTGACCTTATCAGCCAAATCTGCGAGCTATTCAACGACGTTTCTCTCTCACAAGTGAGCTCGTGGTTTAAAACTTTTTGAGAGAAACCAGTGGTTTAAATTCCTCAAAATACATGTGATGTTTCTCACTTCTCAGTCAAAGTTAGAAACAACAATTTTCTTGATATTTTCCTTTGTCCCCTCACTTGGGTCTGCGCCGGGTTCAGCATTGACTGATTGGACTAACGAGTAACGTACGGCACATCTATTCCTGTTTGACAGACTAGTGGCACAAACTTAACGCACTACATCAAAAGGTCCAGATATAGGCAATGAATTGTATAAGCATAGGATGATTGGGATCATGGCATTGGCATTTTCTTACCTGACAGTGCAGGTAGCGACGGCGAGCGCGCACCGCACGGCATCGTGATAGACACGGCGGAGGGAACTTCGCCTTCACCTTCCCTGTCTGGTTCGCTGCCAGAACATCTTGTATGCTTGGACCATGCAGCGGCGCCAGGACCGCAAGCGGGGCTCCTGATTCACTCAGAGTCAGAGCCGGAATGGGGATCGATCCCGCCGGATCTACTGCGCTTCGGGCAGCCGTCGGCGCCCAGGAACTGGGCTGGTGGGGCGGCGGACCCCCGCCATGATGCTCTGCTGCTCATCTCGTTCGCCCCTTGCGGCGGCGCCGCCAGACACAGAGACACTGGTGACCTCCGCTCCGAGAAGGACTGGAGCCGTGGAGCGGGGGGATTTCCGCTCCGGCGACCGAACCAACCAATCGCTGGCAATGGCATGCAGGGGGGGCAGCCCGCCGGGCCCACCGTCGCTTGAAGTCGAGTCGAGGTGGATGGAACACTCGTCGGTGGAAACTGGCGCCGCCTGGAGAGCCATATCCGGTACCCATCAACCGGTGGGTACTGCCGGCGGCGGAAGGGCAAACACTGTGGTCTGCCGTTGATCGAGAAATTTGCGATTATATGACTCGAAACATTGCGCTTCGCTATTATATGACTCCAAACATGAACTTCGCTCATTTACACTTTACTATTATATAATTTCTTTTATTTTAAAGCACATTTAGTGAACTTAATAAATATTTTTTTTCGTAATGCCCATTCTGCCCTTCTGTTAATCACGTTGTATCTACCGGCCGTCTGTCTTCCTTCTCACATACGAGACTTCTCGGCTCCTTCTCTAACGCGAGTCGACCCGTCGCCGACGGAAGACTGACGCGCCGCCGGCCGACGCGCCTCTGCTGCCCCGGCCATCCACTCTCCCCCTTGCCGGCGGCCAAGCATGGAAGGAGACCCGCCTCCCGAAGCTCCCTTCTCCATGGCCGCTGGACGCGCTGCCGCAGCTGCTGGAGGGCCACCCACGGCCGGTGAATGCGCAGCCGCCGCCCCTTCTGGTTCTCTGTCCCCGGCGGGTGGAGTCCTGGCCGGCCAGGTCCCGTCCTCTGCAGACCTCCAGGCTTCCCTGGACACAGCCTGCCACCTATGGCCGGCGCCCTGCCACCCTGGCCAGCGTGCAGCCTGTCCAGGAGGCGCCCAGCGCACTGCCACCCCTGGCCGGCGTGCAGCCTGCCCAGGAGGCGCCCAGACCAGCACAGGAGCCGCCGAGGCCAGCACAGGAGGCCACAGCGGGCAAACAGCCAAGTAACAGCATCTCCTGATCTGTTTAAATCAACCAGGGGCATAAAGGTCATGTCAAGTCTTAATCACATGAATTAGATATGAAAAATGCTTTAAAACAAAAGAAATCATATAGTAGCAAAGTGTAAACGTCGGGCCATATTATAGCGAAGTCTACGTTTGGAGTCATATAATAGCGAAGCGCAATGTTTCAAGTTATATAATAGCAAATTTCTCGCCGTTGATCTAGTTCACCCCTCGCGGCGCCCCGGCTGACACGTGAATCCGACATGGTGTATAATTAGCATTCAACTGATAAGGGCCCTGTTTAGTTCCTAAAAATTTCCTAAAATTTTTCAAAATTTTCTGTCACATCAAATCTTTAAATATATACATAGAGCATTAAATATAAATAAAAAATAACTAATTACATAGTTTATCTATAATTTACGAGAAAAATCTTTTAAACCTTTAGATGCATGCATGGAGCATTAAATATAGATAAAAAAAATTAACTAATTATACAATTTATCTGTAATTTGCGAGACAAATTTTTGGGTTTGGCTACTATAGCATTTTCATTTGTATTTGATAATTATTGTCTAATCATGGATTAACTAGGTTTAAAAAATTCATATCATAAATTATAGGTAAACTGTACAATTAGTTTTTTATCTATATTTAAGGCTAAAAGTCTGTTCGCTTAAGTTTATTTTGCTGAATCTGTCAGATCAACGAATAATATTTTCAGCCATGACTTTTCAAACAAATGAACCAGAGGCTAGTCAAATCAATTCAAAGCCATAAAGCTCAAACTCTTACATCCAAGAGAAAAGAAAAGCAATAACAAAAGCATGAAAGTTCAGTCCAAACATGACGAGCGACTAACAACTTGGAAAAGAACTAAAACTATGCTACAATTCGATTCTGAAAGTTCCAACTAAACTTTGCGAAAACCTCCATAGTGGTTGTCTCCTAGCTTCTGCATCCATACATGAACGACGGATACAGTATATCGCCTTCAAAATTACATGCAAATAGGTATTCAACTTAGCCTCATTAAAAACTATATTGCTTTTATTTAATTATAAAGCACAACAAAGTGCAGCCGCCCCCAACAAAATTTGGTTTCTAAGCTTAAGACCAAAGCCATTTAGCCAAGAACCAAGCATATTAGAAAAGCTAGTGGTTGATCGAACTCCAAAGGTGAATAGTACTGAATTTCCAAACAAAGCTTGCAAAGTGGCGGTCAAAAAAAAAACAACACGAGTTGGATGGCCAACAAAAAGCTAAAAAACAACATTTGACACTTTCTTGCCAATTCATTTTGGCTAAGTTATCCATAGTAAAAGTGACTGCATAAAGAAAGATTCTCCCTTACCAAACCTCTTCTAAATAACACATTAAGCAGTACAGTCCGTAGGACATTCACCACTGTGTCATCTTTTCTTCTTGGTATTCTATAAAGGTTGGGGTAGGCCTCTCTAAAAGGCTTGTCTCCCAACCAAATGTCATCCCAAAATCCGACTTGTTCCCCATTTTGCACTTTGAAACGTCCACCCTTCAAAAAAAAAAATCATCCTTGACCTAGAAATCCAAATGTTTCAGTTTGATCTTTGGTTTCTTACAAACATCTCAATAAATCTCAGCTTTCCAAGACAATGCATCGAAGGAAAGGGCAAAAACACATCATTGTAATTGTCTCTGGGGGTAACCTTGGACTTCTTGTACACGCAAGTCAATCTATGGAGATTTTGCTCCAAAGCAAATTGGTAACAAAATGCAAAGGTTCGAAATGAAAGGAAAGTGAATGCAAATATATAAAGAGGTGGCTCGCTATGGGAGCCAGAATGGAGCTTCATCTAAAGTCCATGCTACACTCCAGTCTGCTTTTCCGGAGCGTCTGCTCACTGCATTTGAGCAGAATCTGCAACACGTCCTTCATAGTTGGACGTGACGACGGCGAGTTGGCCGTGCATTGCACACCTAGCCTGAACATCGTCTCAATCTCATCAGTGCACCCTGCATATCTAATGCAGACGTCCATAGCATTAGGGATGTTCGCCCCTGACCGGTAGTGGTGCCCTGCCCATTCTGCCAGAGAGCCCTGCTCACCACCGTCGTTGGCCTTCTTGCCGGTTGTGAGCTCCAGGAGCACCACACCAAAGCCGAAGACATCCACCTTCTCATTCACCTTCATCGTGTAAGCATACTCTGTGGATATCAAACAGTAGCCACTAGCCCAATTACTGTACAGAAGTCAAGAAAATGAGAGTGAAATTCACTAAAAAAACCCCAAAAGAGATCATTACCAGGAGGCATGTAGCCAAATGATCCCGCTACGGCAGACATCGTGTTGGGTTCCCCTGCCCGTGCCAACATCCTAGCCAGCCCAAAGTCCGCGACCTTAGCCCGGAACTCCAAATCCAGTAGGATATTGCTCGTCTTGACGTCCCGGTGAATGATGGGAGGTGAGCACTCATGGTGCATGTAGCACAGCCCCTGTGCGGCCCCGACAGCCACTATGACCCTCGTCGGCCAGTCCAGCGGGACGTAGTCCCCATGGAGCCATCTGTCCAGGCTGCCATTGTCCATGTAGTCATACACAAGGAGCTTTGACTCCGTGCCAGAAAGGCAGCACAGCAGCTTCACAATGTTGTTGTGCCGGATGTTGCATAGGATGCTAGCCTCGGACTCAAACTCACGCTCCAGCTTCTCGTCCAGCGACCCAACGCTTCGTATCTGCTTCACGGCTACCACAGTGGTGCTGCCATTGTGCCAGTTGGTGCATGTGACGCGGTGCACATGCCCTGAACCACCGCTGCCAACGAGGTTCTCCTCCGTTAGTCTGTGCGATATGTCCGCAACCTCGAAGTTCAGTGCTTGGAAAGGTGTGATTCGCCATCCCTCCCGCTTTGCTTTCATGAACTCAGCTGCAGAGGTGTGGTTGTTGTTCATGGCTAGCTGCCCATCAATGATCTTATCAGCATCTTCCACACGAGAAATTCTCTTGGAACATAAATAGACAGCAACAGCAGTAAGCACCAACGTGCCAACAAAAGTGCCAGCAGACATGAAAAAGATGATGACTGTGTGTCTCTTTTCCACTGAAGTGCCAACAAAAGTGCCAGCAGAGGCACCCTTATTGTCTTCGGTGATATTCCTCAGACCAGGATTTCCACTACTAATGACTGATACAAACGGACCAAAGCTAGGGAGCTCTCCAGAAAGCTGATTATAAGAAAGGTCCAACACTGTCAAGCTTGTCAAGCCAGTAAGTGAGGAAGGTACCTGACCAGATAGGTTATTGTATGAAAGATCAAGTATCTCCAGACCGGTCAAATCGCCCATATATGGAGGAACAGACCCACTAAGCTGGTTATGGCTAAGATTGAGAGCTGTTCTCAGGCTGGTTGTCATTGAAGGTATTGTACCAATCAGTAAATTGTTCGCGAGGTTAAGCTCAATCAGTGAGGTCACTGTGGTTGGAAAACTTGGAATTTTACCACTGATCTTCTTGCCCTCCAAATTCACATTGGTAAGGTACAATAGATTAAATAGTCTTGGTGGTATCTCTCCAGTAAATGAGTTCTGACTAAGATTCAATATGCCCAGGTTCATCAGGCTAGAAAATGCAGATGGAATGGATCCACTGAGATAGTTCTCTTGAAGCTTCAGAACTTCCAGCTTCTCAAGGTTACCAAATTCACTGGGCACTGGACCTTCCAGTTTATTATGCGCAAGGTTCAAGAGGGTCAAGTTCTTGCAGTTGCCAAGTTGCAAAGGTATATTTCCAACCATCTTGTTGTCATCCAACTCAAGGTAAACCATGCCCAAGGCATCACCAATAGTGTTTGGTATGCTTCCACTGAGCAAGTTGCTACCAAGTCTCAAGCGGTACAGGCTGTGAGAAAAGCTCCCAGTAATCTGCCCATCGAGCTGATTGCTGGTGAGATCAACAAGTTCCAACCCTGAGGGTGAGAAAAGGTCAGAGGGTATTGTCCCACTCAGATTGTTGTAACTTAAATCCAAAATCTTCACATGCTTGGTAATTCCAGTAGGAATTGAACCATTAAAATTGTTCTTATTAGCTGCAAACCGAGATAAATTCTTGAGGGTCGACAAACTTTGTGGTATCGGCCCACCGAGATTATTACCAGAAAGAAGTAGAATTTCCAGCCTTTTGAGTCTCCCGAAGTCATTTGCAGCATCACTGGTTAGCATGTTCTGACTGAGATCTAGCACGGTGAGATTTTCAAACTGAAACAGACTATTCGGGATTGTACCAGTGAACTGATTCGCAGATAATACCAATTCCTTCAAATTGAGAGGCATGCTCAACGTCCGCATTGAGGGGATCCCGCCTCATGCTTGGGGGCAGGATGTTGATCCTTGCGCGCTCCTGTGCTGTCCACTACGTGGAGGAGCACACTCGTCGCCGGGAGCGCACAAGGACCTACGACCTGTGGGCATGGTGTGTGGACCCTTGCGAGATTCCACTACGGGTCTGGCTCACCATCGCTGATCCTGACGCTGAGCAGCCACCGGTGGACATCCAGCTCCCTCTCGTCCAAGTTCACCAAGAAGAGCCAACTGGAGTCAAGCATGGGCTGAAGTATGAGGTGTTCCCTCACGTGGCTGTGGTGGAGGACCTCACCTTCCTTGGTGAGGATGGTGGCCAGGGTGGGCCGCCGAATCGCAGGCCCAGGCGGCATTTCATCTGGAGGTATGGTCAGCCTGACTCGCAGGGTGAAGTGCATGGCCGCAGAGGTGAGGACCGTGGCAGGGAAGAGCATCGCAGGAGGGATGATGAAGATGACAACCAGGGCGGGCGCCATAGGAGGCACAGGAGTGCCTCGGCTTGGGGGCGTGTCACCAGGTGCCGCAATGGAGCGGCCGATTGCTACAGCACCAACATCCGGGCTTTCAACCCTCGCTATGGCGGCTCCTACCGTTCAAGGAGTCTCAAGTGGGAGATCAAGAAGGCCAAGGTCAACGCCAAGGTCACTCCAGCACCGACAGTCCAGAGTAAGACTAAGAAACGTGTCTCTTTCGCTGACCCAGTTGCTTCTGTCCTCGGGGAGTTCCCTAAAGTTGCATGTGAGAACATAAAGTCGCCTTTTGTTTTGCAACCTCCTATCATCCAGTCTGCTACTTGTTGCCTGCTTGCAGACACCATGCTTGATGAATTCATGCTATGTGCCACTCATGCAGCTGCAGGGGAGAAGCACATGAGTCCCAACAACATCAGAGCAGTGGAGATCAGGAAGGAAGGGGAGCAGAACAAGGTTCCAGAAAAGAACCTAACTATCCAGTTCAGGCTGATCTTAGTCAAATAGAGCTTTTAGAGGACGAGTTTACACAAAGGAGAAGTACTCGTCTAGCTAGTAAAGCAAAATCCAGAGTGGGCAAAGATACTCTCACAGTAGCTCAGGACCTGCTCATTAAAAAACTTGGTGAGCTAACCCCACAACAAGATGATGCCAATGTAGTTAACATTGAAAGTTTTTCGCAGCATCTCGACAAGCCGATCAACAAGGTAGAGATGGACGCCATCCAGGAGCTGATTGAGCATGGCTCCAAGCTAGAGAAGAGGGCTGGCAAGAACAAGGTTGCAGCAAGGAAGATGAGAGCTTCTTGAGGCGACAGGCCATGGTTGCAGTAGGGCTGGTGTCCCCAATGACAGCTCTATTTGCCGTAAGGAGTAGCTTCATGCGAAGTTGGGCCCTGTGTGGCCGTGAAGGGGTATCAATGCCCATGTATCCGAATGATTTAGGACCTTTCATGCCTGCTGGCCATGTTGCCTTCGGCATCAGATTTCTTCAGACTTGTGTGTTGGGTAGGGCCTGCTGGCTTTGTTGCCTTCGGCCAACTTTGAAGATTGTAAGGGGCCTATTGACTGTGTTAGTTAATTCAAGACCCTGTCTCAGTGCTTCGGCAGACGTTAGTGGGGCTATTGTGTTAAATGGCGCAAAAAGATTGTTCAATACTGTGTTGGAATGTTAGAGGGCTCAACGATGGGGCAAAGAGAGCAAGCGTGCGTAATTTAATTACATCCTCTGGTGCAACATTGGTATGCCTCCAGGAAACTAAAATTGAGAACTGGAACCAACAACTGTTGAATGAAGCAGTTGGCCGTGATCTGGCAACAAACTGTGCCTTTCTTCCTGCGGTAGGAGCTGCGGGTGGAATTTTATTAGCAGCATCTGAGAGATTTTTCAGGCTAACACCCGCACAAGTAACAACACACTCGGTGTCTGCAAAGATCACCATGTTGGAAGAGAATGTTTCTTGGTGTATAACGGGAGTTTACGGGCCACAGACAGACACAGAGAAGATCGCATTCATGCAAGAAATATTGGATCTCAAGCAACACATGATGGATCAGTGGCTTGTGCTGGGAGATTTCAACTTAATCTACCGAGTGGAAGATAAGAATAACAGCAGAATAAATATCTCAATGCTGAATAGATTTAAAAACATGATTGACAACCTTCAGTTGGCACCACTAGAACTATTTGGAAGGCGCTTTATGTGGTGCAATAATCAGCAAAACCCAACGATGACAAAGATAGATCATTTCCTTGCTACGGCGGAGTGGCTAGATTTATTTCCCAGGACAGACCTACAGGCACTAGCATCCTTGGGCTCTGACCATTGTCCATTATTTCTACAAGGAGATACATCTTTTGAGTTCTGTAGAGGCTTTCGTTTCGAGGCTTATTGGGTTAACATGCCAGGCTTCTTAGAAACGGTTCAAACGGCATGGGAGCAACCGGTAAACACGCAAAATGCATTGCTCAACCTGCATGTCAAGTTGCTACGTACAGCAAGATCTCTAAAAATCTGGAGGAGAACAAAATTCAGCAACTACAAAGTGCAGGCTGCCATACTACAGATTGTCCTGCTAGAACTAGAAAAGGCCCAGGGGAGGCGAACTTTGACAGAGGAGGAAGTAGCGTTCAAAAAATTCCTCAAGGCAAGATCGGTTGGGATGGCGGCGGTGCAGAAGGCGAAGGCGAGGCAACACTCCCGTTTAACCTGGATCCGGGAAGGAGACTCAAACACACGTCTATTCCATATTTTTGCCAACGCAAGAAGAAAAAAAACGTACATAAGTTCTTTGCACACCGAAGATGGGATAGCAACCACACAGCAGGATAAAATCAAAGTGGCAGTGGATTATTTCAGTAAAGCAGTTGGAACAAACATGGTGAGATCACGGCGACTAAACTGGAGTGCATTGGGGTACTCAGCTTTCAACCTAGAAGATCTGGACGTGCCATTCACAATCCAGGAACTCTCCCAAATTATCAAATCGCTACCTTCTGAAAAGGCCCCGGGGCCAGATGGCTTCATTGGGGTGTTCTACAAAAAATGTTGGGAGATAATCAAACATGATCTCTATGAGGCCGTGATGGGTTCCTACAATCACAAGACGTCCAAAATGCATTTATTCAATGAGGCTAATATAGTGTTGCTTCCAAAAAAACAAGACCCAATCAATATTGCGGATTACAGACCAATTAGCTTAATTAATAGCCTCACGAAAATCATTACAAAACTGCTTGCAACAAGATTAGCGCCTCGTATGAATGATTTGGTCTCACAGGCACAAAACGCATTCATCAAAAAACGATGTATACATGATAATTTCCTGTATGTGCAGAGGGTGATTCAGTTCTTGCATAAGAAAAAACAACCGGCTCTATTCATCAAATTGGATATCTCAAAGGCTTTTGATTCCATAGGGTGGCAATATCTACTGGACGTGCTAACGGCCTTGGGCTTCAGTACCAAATGGCGCAATTGGATTTCCTCCATCCTTGGATCATCTTCTTCCAGAATCCTAATCAATGGGAGACCAAGTCAAAATATCAAACATGCAAAGGGCTTAAGGCAAGGGGACCCTTTGTCCCCGCTACTCTTTATACTCGCAATTGACCCGCTGCAGAGGATCATTGAGCAGGCTGCCCAGCAAGGCTTACTACAACCGGTTCTCCCAAGGCAAGCAAAACTACGGTGCTCCCTTTATGCGGATGATGCAGCCCTATTTGCAAATCCAACACCAACTGAGTTGACAAGATTACAGAAAGTATTGTCTATTTTTGGTGAGTGCTCCGGACTAAAAGTGAACCTTTCCAAAACGGAAATTTTTCCAATTCGAATGCAAGCCTGATTCATGCAATTGTTCAAAATTTCCCGGGCAAGATCAGCAGCTTTCCAGGAAAGTACCTAGGTCTCCCTTTGCATACTAGAAAGCTAAGAAGGATAGAGGTGCAACCGTTAATTGACAAAATAGGTGCAAGACTACCTGGATGGAAAGGCAAATTCCTATCTTCTTCGGGAAAAGAGATATTGGTTAAAACTGTGTTGTCTAGTTTACCAATATATCACCTAACAGTTTTCCATGCACATAAATGGCTTATAAAGAGGATTGATAGAATCAGAAGGAGCTTCTTGTGGAGAGGAGAAAGTCCGGACAAAGTTAGTGGTGGACATTCCTTGATAAATTGGCCAACAACATGCCTCCCCAAGACGAAAGGGGGCCTAGGAATTTTAGAACTGGAAAGGTTCACTAGAGCTCTCAGACTAAGATGGTTGTGGTTCAAATGGAAACAAAAACAAAGAGCTTGGAATGACTTGGAAATTCCGTGCGACAAGGTAGACCGTGAACTGTTTGAAAAGACTAGAAGAAAGAATATTACAGTGCGACAGGCGCTAAATAATAACAAGTGGATCGATCATATTTATCCTCCGACATCACCTGAAGAAGTGAGACAGTTTGTAAGGCTCTGGGAAGAGCTACAGGGAGTTGTCCTCAATGTGGAGATACAAGATGACATCTCTTGGCGATGGACTGCAGATGGTGTCTATACCACACAAAGTGCTTATCAGATACAGTTTGTGGGAGTTTACAGTAGAATGAAGATAACTCCGATTTGGAGGGCTAAAGCTGAACATAAATGTCGTTTTTTTGCTTGGACTCTGATGCATAAGAAAATCCTAACTGCAAACAATTTTCTCAAAAGAGGGTGGACTGAAGACACAGAATGCAAGTTATGTGACAATGATCTAGAAACACCAACCCACCTCTGCAAAGATTGCCCATTCACCAAGGAGGTTTGGGGATTTATTAAGCACTGGTTCAATTTATCGGTGCTGCAAACAGTGAGCGAAGGTGGTTCCATTTATTCCTTTTGGTTGAGATGCAGGCGTAAATTTGATAAGAACCAAAGAAAGGAAGTGGATGGAATCCTAATCTACT
>Ga0182004_10003440_pt1 | contig 12587 bp, 7 predicted proteins | sample Sormic07211540_1_FD_120479 | JGI IMG/M metagenome (GOLD analysis project Ga0182004, IMG submission 120479) | Endophyte microbial communities from Sorghum bicolor roots, Mead, Nebraska, USA - 072115-40_1 MetaG | ecosystem: Host-associated > Plants > Roots > Unclassified | place: USA: Nebraska... | reverse complement strand
GAAAGCTTCGAAAATTCAGAAAAAATTCTCAGAGATATTATAGAACATGGAGAACCCGAATAAAGCTTTTGGAGCTCATGAGAAGATTGTTTGGAGCATCTAAAAATTAGATCATGCTCACAGAAAAGTGACAACAGAAGATGGAAAAATTCCCGAAAAAATTGTATAGATTGCTTGATGGACGAGGAACTAAAAGAAGTGCTTTGAGTGACAAAGAAAAGATTTTAGGAAGCTCCTAATAAAAATTTGAGGTTAGAAACCAGGAATTTGGTTGTAGATAAAGATAAAGATGTACTTGGCAAGGAAGATCGTTCTACTAAACGAAATTTTAAAAACTTTGCTTAGTCTCGACACACAAAGGAACAACAAACGAACATCACATAAAACATATGTACCAGCATGTATGCACAACAATGTTGCTAAGCCCTATGATGAATTTTAATTTAAGAAAAAAAATTTATTTTACTATATTTTCATGAACACAGAAATATAAAATAAATTATTTTAGCTCTATTTTTAAAAAAGCAAAATTTAGGGTGTTACAGGTTTTGAGGCTCTAATTGAGCAAACCCGCTTCCAATGGTTTCGATATCGAAGCCAACAAATCATCCATCCCTAGTTATGAGGACCAAAACAGCAAACCTTTGTGCATGGCTTGCTAGGCATGATTCACCAATGCTGATGTGTGTCCAACCACCATATCCTTGGCATAGCGGTCCCCCAAGTGCTCACAACATCTTGCCTTCACTTGGTCCAATTCCATCCTCACTCTAGTTGACCAAAAGTATTCGTGACCCATGTTTGCTAGCTCTTCCATGTGCCCAAGGCGAGCAACCCATATGGTATGTTGTCGGCCTCTTGGTCCTTAATTAGATTCAAGCCTTCATGTCTTCTCTTTACCACTCTCAGTCCTTTGCGCATGGACACTCTCCTCACTTGACCTTCTCCATTACATGTTGACCACCTCGTAATAAGACCCAACACATGCACAACACACTCAACACAACACTACATGACACCTCTGGTTTTCCATTAGCTGAATCAAGTGTTCACCTTGAACACCCGCTTCATAATTGTGATAGTCCATGAGCTTTAAAAATGTATTTTGGGTGCCTAAACTTGTTAATAAGTGGTGCACCACAGGTTCATAGCAGTCACGTGAGCATTTTTTTGCTGGTGTGGTATCATACCAACGTGGCATATATTTCTACATTTAAACATTCCTCTTTCCTATTCTCTCACAAATAGGTCATTTATTCTCTCTCATGAATAGATCATTTATTCTCTTTGCTTCTCTCTTCTTTCACCATGATACAACTTATGGACAACCATGTCGTTGGACGGGCTGGAGTTGGCATGAGAGAAAAGGGAGACAAGAATTCATTCGTGGGAGAAGAGGGAAGGAGAGGGGTTAAAGATAAAAAAGCATAGCATGTTGCCATGTCACATCAGCAAGAAACGCCCGTGTGGTTAGTATGGAACTGCAGTACATCACTTAACAAAGTTTACGGACCCAAAAATATATTTTCAAAGTTTATTGATCTAAATAACACACTATTACAAGTTTAAGGGCGTGCATGCATTTAACTTCATTCTAAATTACCCAATGGAAAAAAAGCACCAATGTACATATCAATGTCAAGATACCAAACACGTTTACTACAGGGCAGAACTCGCTATTTTTACACACTTAGGAACAATTGAAACATCCATCCCATGTAAGCCAATGCTTGGTGGAGGATTTTGACTAGACCACACAGGACGTAGTTGAACACCTCTATTTCACACTAACTATATACTAGTAATTAGTAAATGAAAACATAACCAAACATTGTGCAATCTACCTACAGGGGCTGGCCAGAAGGGTAGCAAAGCAAAGGGGCCTGGTTTGGAAAAAGTTCATAAACGTGGAGTTTGTGGTTTGCCTTTTGTTTGTGTGTTGTCTTTTTTCTAACTTCTACCACCATCAGAGGGGACACCATGTTTGGAGAGCACCAGCCCACTTGCGCTCCAGACCCTACTACATGCCCCACATCTGATCTGGCCATTTAGTCTCCAACTCCCAATAATATAATCTTATGTCTTTCAAATCCGTAAGATGGATCATATAAATTAATATAAATCAAGATGAAATCAGATGTAACAGATTTTGTTCTTCTTGATTTCTGGTACAGCAAGTTGTGTATAGCATATATATGTATATAGCAGCTGCAATGTAAACAGTCTCTGAGTCAATTAGTAACGTTTGTTTTTTTTGCGAAAGAATTAATAATGTTTTGTGTAATTGTTTTCTACTTCTGATTTTTTTATCTTGTTCAAGTTACATTTTTTCAGTTCTTGGTGCAACATGTACTACTGGAATTATAATCAATGCAAAGTAGCTATATTTAATTGAATATTGGGCTACAATAACGTCGTGATGACTATCATGATCACCATCATATCCCATAAGCTACAAGATGACCTTAACCTCGACTAATCATTTTGTATTTGGTTAGACTAGGAGTAATATGGCCTTTTTCCCTTGTACATATTACATTTCCCTAATGGTATAATATCCTGATGTTATTCTAGACTGGACCTCGCTCGCACTAAAAGGCACCTTCTTAAGCACTAACTGAAACTAATATTTCATTACTTTTTTCTATATGGATTCACTAGTACAAGATCTGTTTTGCGTGGCGTTCAGATTTTTTGATTGGAGGCGGGCATACTTCCCGCCTCCATTGTTCTTAGCCAGGCGAGGCACAACCGACCCCTAAATAGCCTCCCTCGGTTAAAGTTAATAGAGGCAGACATACTATAAGACCCGCCTCCACTAATCCATATTAACGTCCATAAATCGATTTTTGGAGACGGACATATTATAAGGCTCACCTCTATTAATCTATATTAACAGAGGTGGTTGTCTTAAGATGTCTGCCTCCGTAAATAGATTTTTGGAGACGGGCACACTATAAGACACCTATCCTTTCGTCTAAGATGATCACGAACGAAGACAGAGAATTGTGTAGATAGGAGGAGGAAACGAACCAACCCGGGGCCCCAAACAAACAAAAGGGAATGAGAGAAATGATCGGAACGATTGAGGAAAGAAAGAGAATGCGCCTCCATTAATCCATATTAACGGAGGCGGTCGTCTTAAGGTGCCTGTCTCCATAAATAGATTTTTTAAGACGGGCACACTATAAAGCCCGCCTCCATAAACCATTGTTGATATAAATACAAGAAGTTCCTTCGCTTACTCTCCCTCCCTTATTCTCTCCCTCCTCAGAAAAAAGGTGGCCCCGCTCCTTCTCTCTTCTGCTATGGGAGGAAGGCCTCCCCCTCCCGCTGGCGGCCGTCCCTCCCTCTGGTGGCTCTCGCTCCCTCCCTCTTAAATCTAGCAGCGTAGGCGATTCACCCTCCTTCAACTCTGAGAAGGCACCAACGGTATACCTTCATCCTCTCTCTCTCTCTCTCTCTCTCTCTCTCTCTCTCATATCTAGGGCCGCCCTTCACGCCTCACCTTCTCTATCCTAGATGCATGGCGACGACGACTGACAAGCAACATCTCCAACAGTGTCCTGCTCCCTCTCCTGGTCTCCCCATGGCACGATGATAGCAGATTGGGTCGATGGGGCGGCTTGATCCGGCAAACGGATGGCCGGATCCGGCGAGCAGCATCTGGATCTGGCTAGCGGGCACAACTGCGGTGTAGATCCGACGTGCGAGCGCACCAGCAGTGCAGATCCAGCCAGCAGTGCCTGGATGGGCTCGATGGGCTTTTTTCTTTTTTTTGTTTTTCTGGTCGATTAACCGAGGCGGGTGTTATTACGTGCCCGCCTCCATTAATCATATTAATGGAGACGGGTAGTGTAACCGCCTCGGTTATCCATTGATTATCTGAGGCCTTTCATTAGAGGTGGTTGGATTGGCCTGCCTCCATTAACCAAAAACAACTGTCTTCATTAAAATTCCTGTACTAGTGATTCTTTTGTTGAAAACCTTGACATATATATTATATTTATGAAGTTTGGCTAGTAAAAAGTGAGGGAAGCAATTTACCATACAAACTAAAATATGAAACACGTATTGAGCTTGGTTTATTTGTAGGAATTTTTCATGATATTCATAGGAATTGAAATGTTTATAATATGGAATTCTTCCGTTCCAAATGGTTCTGCATTGGGGGTGATTTTATACTAAAATTACCATCATTATCCTACGACATTGGAGACTATGCCCTCAAGAGTCAAGAATCTGACTTACTCCAGCAAAATTAGTTCAGAATGACATGACTAGGAATTAAGCACGATCGGGTCATAGGACAGCGGAAAAATACAGAAAATATTAAAAGTCTGTTAGGATGTTTTCTCTAAAATATCGCGTGCAACTAGTTTTAGAGAAACATTTGATTTTCCGTAATTATGATGTTGTTTTAAGTTTTGAAGAAAAAAAATGAAAGAGAAGTGTGGGGGGTAAGGCGTCTACTTCAAGTTTGTTTGGACTTTGGATCCTGTTAGCTAGCAAGACCATCTACACAGCCATATTATTCCCTGAACCAAAAGTGACCTCGATCAGCATTGCCTGTTGAAAAGCCATGTTCCTTGAGTCTTGAGCTCCGAGCTGAATCGATGACCACCTTTAGCCAAAGCCAACAAGAACACAAGTGCAACAACCAAGCAGGAAAAGAAACTAGATTAAAGAAATTCCTCACTTGCTCACTAAGGAATATATCAGCTTAGCTTTTAGTGAGCATCAGAGCACGAAATAGGCGTCTTGTATAACGTCTTTTTGACCAGTTGCGCACTGTATTTCGGTATTGGAGAAGGTATGACGGAGTGCTTGACGATCTTAGATTGGTTTTATATCATGTACAAGCGACCAGTTTGTTTATGAAATTGTGTATATGTTAAAGTAGTACAAGCATTTCTTCACTTTCCTATCCCTAGAAACTTTCCTAATTTTCCTGGCCTTGTTAAGAAGATGTAGGAACAAATGCATGTATGATTTGTCTTAAAAAATCATGCATGTAGCTATAGCGTCGTTACAGGGGAGGGGACGACTAGACCAACAGATCTTGATAGTATGACAGTCCTGACTCCTGAGCAACCATTTTCTCGACACATATATAAACGGGCATTGAACCTCCATACTCCCGAATGTGTTGACTTCTTTGTTCTTTCTCTGCCAGTCATGCAAGCTTGTGTATAGCACAATTCCACGTTCTCTTCGTGTGGACAAACCTCCAATCGAGGAAGCGCACGCACCACGCTTCACCAACGAGAAACCACACAGCTGATCTTTGGCCAACATATTTTTGCACCTCTCCGCCTTTGCTGGCAGTTATACGAGAAGGTATCGTCGTCTCCACTTCCTCTGCATGCCGGCCACCCCACACGTATCTCAAGGATGACAGCTCAACCTGTTCGCTTGGCTAAAGTACTGTTTGATTTGTTGTGAGAGAAAACACCGTTGAATGGCTAACAGAAATTATGCTTATCAAATGTGCCATCTACATTGATCTCATGGCACCATGAAAACAGCTTTGACTATTGTGAAGCATCCGGGACACTCCCAATACAGAAATCATTATGAATTTTATGAACATTAATTATACTGTCATCTAAGCATTTTGTTGATGTGTCAAGGTAATTATTAAAAAGAGAAAGCAAAAAAATCATAGAAACCATATCTACACGAGAACTAAGACATGAATGAATGTAATTAGTATAAAATAAAGAGAATGTATGTGATTGAATAAATAATTATATATAGAAATTATTTATTGGGATCATGGTTTATATATATATATAGTGTCTATGGAAATTAATAAGTTGTAACCATAGATTATTTAATTACTCATAAGCAAAAAAAATAAAGTAGGACGAAAGTGGATCACCTTGGCATAGGCTCTTATTAGGCCTTGATTATGATTAATTATTATGTATCGGTCCGCTTGATTTAATTGTATGTATATTTTCCATATTGTGTAATATTATTTCCAGCAATATATGGTGACCTAGTAGGTTAAAAAAATAGCCGATATCTGGTAATGTCAATAAAATGTGATTTTACTATACCGTCAAAGATTTGTTTTTTGTGAATTAGACTAAGAAGCTTCGTCTCTTTTTTTTAGAAACAGGTGGGGTGTGAACCCTACTAAAAATTTTAATAAAATTTAAAACTTTGCAAAGCACAGAACCCCGAACAACCAACGATAAAGTTCGATGACCATACGAATATTCTTGAAAAATATAGATAAAATTAAATTTGGTCTTTCCTTTTCGACCTAGTCTGCCTTGCTCCCTGTAAATTGCAGCCGCCATTTCCCGTGCACTTCCACCAACTTTGTTGCGGTGATTTACATGTTTTTTTTTCCAAAGTGATCCTTTTGGACTTGACTTATAAGGCTATGGAAAATAACCGTTCCACCAACCGACTTAGGCCCAGTTTGCCACCTAAAATTTTTTCATCCATCCCATCGAATCTTTGGACACATACATGGAATATTAAATAGTACATAAAAAATAAACTAATTACACAGTTTGGTTGAAAATCGCGAGACGAATCTTTTAAGCCTAGTTACTCCATGATTAGCCGTAAGTGCTACAGTAACCCACATGTGCTAATGACAAATTAATTATGCTTAATAGATTTGTCTTGCAGTTTTCTGACGAGCTATGTAATTTATTTTTTTATTAGTTTCTAAAAACCCCTCCCGGCATCCTTCCGACACATCCGATGTGACACCCAAAAAATTTTCATCAGCAATCTAAACAGGGCCTTATGTAAATTTCTTGTGTCAACTTCACACACCACACCAAATTAAAGGAGCAAGCTTTAGCTGTTCATTTCATACTCTGCAGCAATCGGTGTCACTACTCCTAGCAATTCAACACAGAAAGACAACTGATCACTCTAAACCAAAGTTAACTTCTGTGTAGTCTTTGTATTAGATTACATACTACTATTCCATCTTTGAGAACTTGAATGGGAACTAATAATGGAGGCAGTGTCAATAGTAACAGTATGGTTAATAATTAAGAAACCCCACAAATAAATTAAATAAATTCAAAGCATGAAATAAAACTACTAAGTAATTGCACACTAACCCTTCCTTCCAAATTAAGTTGTGTTTTTTGTGGGGCCCTTGCCTCCTTTCCCTCCCTTAAATACCCCCTCTCCTCCCCAACCTACCCATTCCATTCCATTCCATCCCTGCCTAAGATCATTTAGCTAATCAACCCCAGCTCCATGCATCTCTAACAAAGGAACAACATCAGCTGGCAGCTCCCAGTGATCTCCTTCTGCCTGCCAGATTGCATTGATCTCTCCAGGCCAATTGTGTGCAGGCACATCATCGTTGATCCTTGCAAGCTTCTAGTGCTTTAATTTGCTAGAGTTCTGCCGCAGCTAGCCATGGATCTGGCGACGACCCCGGCGCGGCGGCCCATGGAGCCCGGTCTGGCGCGGCGTCTGTGGCACGTGGTGCTGGCCGTGTGCCACATGCTGCGGCGCGGCCTGTCCCCGAAGCGCATCATGATGGACGTCCACCTCCTCCTAGGCCGCGGCAAGCTCGTCGGCCGGACGCTGCGCGGCCACCTCGCGCACCACCCGTCGTCGAGCCACCACCGCCGCCATCACGGCCACCACCTCACCAACTACGTCGGCGCGTCGTCGTCGTCGTCCACGCTCGCCTCGTTCTACGGCCACCCCCGGGAGGTGGAGTTCAGCTGCACCACCACGCCGTCGTACCCGCAGGGGCTCTTCTTCCCGTTCAAGGGCCGCGGCGGCCGTGGTGGGGCGCGCGGCGACCAGTACGGCGGCCTAGACGCGGCGGCCGTGGCGCGCGCGTTCGAGATGCTCAGCGCCGAGGTGGACGGCGGCGGCGGCGGCACCGGCACCCCCGCGGTCGCGCCGTCGCCCATGGTGGCCACCGCGACGCCGTCGCCCATGGTGGCCTGGATCCTGGGCCGCAGCCCCGCCGGTGTCCGCCCGCTGCGCGTCACCGACTCGCCGTTCCCCGCCGTTCCCGAGGACGGGTGCTGCAACGAGCGCGTCGACGCCGAGGCCGACGACTTCATCCGCAAGTTCTACGAGCAGCTCAGGCTGCAGCCTACCGCCGCCACGCCCACCCCCGACGCCTACCATCGCCGGCGCCGCGGTTAGCTAAGCTATAGCTGGCTCGTCTCGTCTTGTCCGTGGTGGCATGCATGCATGCATGCATGGTCGAATCGATTGCCATTGCGACGCCAACGCGCGCCGGCCGCGCGAATCCATTATTGTTTACCACCAGAGGATATATGCACATCTGGGTCGTATTCCTATTGTTGGTTTTTATGTTAGTTTGGTGATCGATCATCATCCGGATCCATTCGGGGGGCTAATTTATTGTAGAATTTGAGTGGTAATGGCGAAGCCGGGTAGATCATGCGAAATATTGTTCACCAACTTGTTTAAATCTGCAATAGTTTTCAGTGTTTTCAGAGCAAACATGTTCTTGGATCGCGTTGAGGTAAGTATATAGGTAACTCGGTAACGTGCAGCAGATCGGAAGCTGCAACATTGGAATGTTGGTTTGTTCCGTCACGTCACCTGGATCTGGCACAAGCGAAGCGAAGCAAGGAAAGCACCGACGCGGAGTTTGGGTCACTGCTGCCAGCCATGTGATTCTTATCTTAATCGTCTCTGGACAAGGATACGGTTAACACGCTGCCAAGAAAGCAGGACAAGAATCCCATGCAGTGTGCGTTTCCGGTGCTAAGCAAACGCTGCCCTTTGCTCTCGACAATCTGGGACACAAGAATCAATTATTCGAGCATAACCTTTGTCTCTCATAGTTCCAGATCCTCTCACCTGCGTCCCTGGTTGCCTGCCTGCCTATAGCTACCTTCTATTATTCTAGTATCTGGCTGCCGATTTCTTTAAACCACTGTTGAAAAACACTGAAATGAATCTAGGAATAGAAACTCTCTGAATAATAGACAGGTTCCACCGTAAAAAACTCAACTAACCGAGTTAATTACATCTACACTCAGTTCATGACTAGTGATTAGTACCGCCGATTATGTGATATTGAAAAAGCTACATTTATTGAAACTCAAGACATGTTTGGTTTCTTGTTGGTTTAGAATTTAAAATATTCAAACACCAATAATTTACAGCTCCAAATGTATTCAACATTATAATTTTGTCTGCCTATTCCAAACCTTTGAAATTCTTTTGAGCTTTATTTGGTGGACAAAAGTTGAGAACTCAACTAACGAAAGCGTGACGACAAAAAAGCGCGTTTCCCACTATCTCGTTATCTCTCGTTATTATACGGTGGCTTTGGCTGCTTTTGCAAAATCCACCTATCTTGGCTTTATACGTTGGTTTACCAGTACAAACCCAGAGGCAAGCCAAAATAATATAATAGACTTGCTCTACTAGGCAGGGCAGGCACGTCATCGAACCTGCAGTGTGGTACCACGTGGAGAAAGATATGTGACGCAGGTGAAAAACAGTTCAAATAACACTACAAATATTACTTGCATATAGGCCTTGTTTAGATACACCTAAAATTCTAAAACTTTACAAGATTTTTCATCACATCGAATCTTTGAACGCATGCATGAAGCATTAAATACAGATAAAAAGAATAACTAATTACACAGTTTATCTATAAATCACAAGACGAATCTTTTGAGTCTAGTTAGTCCATAGTTAAACAATGTTTGTCAAATATAAACGAAAATGCTACAGTGTCAAACTTCAAGAAAATTTTGCATCTAAACAAGGCCAAGGAGGAGTTCCACGACAAAAGCCCTTGATGTTTTTCCAGCATGATTTACTATTACTACTAACCTGTAAAATCTGGTTAATCATGCATGATGACATATATATAGCAAGTGTTCATAGCTACCGTGCACTGCGAAAGCGTACCATGCATGCATATATATCATTGTACACCAAAAGACAAAAGCATGACATGCACGGTAAGCTCGCATTTGTGCATGGGACCGGGCTGTGTGTGTGTGTGGACACTGGTGGCCTGGTGCACGAGCCTTTCTGCAGCAGCTGTTCTCGCTGCCATCTCGCTGATCGAACGAAATTGGCGAGGTAGCCAGCTGCATGCCACGGTCCACACGGAGTTTTGCGTGCCGCCATGGCTGATGGCACATACTACGCCATTAGTAATATTTTTTCTATAATAAATCAGCGAATAATATTTTAACTGTGATTTTTGAGACAAGCGGACAGTATTTTATTTGCTCGCATACGTCGTCGCGCCGATCGCGTGAGCGTAGCTAGCACCTAGCAGTGCCTTTGGAGCTTGTGAGAGTGACACTGCGGTTGGTTCTTAGCTAGCTTTCACCTTTTGAGCTTTTGGTTAGGCGCCTGCTTCTCCAAAAGCGTGTAGTGCCCTACTGCCCTCTTTTTTTATACTTATAATGACACTAAAAAACATTAAACTGTTCATATCACAATTTTTATAATGATACTAAAAAATATTAAGTTCGCAAGTGATGAACCACAATTTTAATTAATTTTATCTGTTTTGCTTTTAAAATATGATAATCTACTTCTAAGCGTATATGTGGATACAAGTTATATGACAAACCACGCTTATTCGGAAATGAGAAAGACTGACAAAATAAAAAAGGTTATTATGTGGTGGTTCGGTCAATCCATCATGTTACCCATTCGATCAATATGTTTAGACCCGTGACCAATTAGTCTTACTTTTATAGATAGGTTCAACTAGAGAATATGTCGACCCGACTCATTCCCTTACATTAGGCTGGTTGGTTTGCCGGATCAACCTGGTTGGGTCAGCATGCTTCTGGATGAGGTGGAAGATGATAGAACTTTTTCCTTTTTGTCTACAAAAACTACATAAGAAACAATAAATGAAATATACACTCCCAAAAATAGATAAGTACAGATAGCTAGAGATTTCACTTTGATATTACCCATCCGCTTGAAAAAATCATTCACATCTGACTCGAGCGATATATTTAGGCCTTGTTTAGATCCACAAAAACTTTTTGGATTTTGATACTGTAGCACTTTCATTTTTATTTGACAAACATTGTCCAATCATGAAGTAACTAGGCTTAAAAGATTCGTTTCGCGATTTATAGGCAAACTGTGCAATTAGTTTTTGTTTTCATCTATATTTAATGCTCCATACATGTGCCGCAAGATTCGATGTGACGGAGAATCTTAAAAAGTATTTGATTTTTAGGGTGAACTAAACAAGGCCTTATATGAATTGTCCAAATTTCTAGTACAGTATGTACAACTAATTACATTTGGAATGCAAACAAGAACTTTTGAAATTTTGAAACAATATCTCTATTAGAATCTTTATTTTGTAAGACCCAGTTACAGACACAAACGCTTACAAACACGAACACACACTCACCCCTATGAATATACACGCACGCACATCCTACCTCTATGAGCACCTCCGAAGAACCGAGTTGGACCGGCAAGGCGGTTCTCAATAATTAACCATCAGCGCAGATGTTCCACTGGCCCCTAGCGCTGGCGGGTCTGAGAAACGCCTATAGAAATAGGTTTAGAACCACTTATACAGAACTTCATACTAGTAATACACACATGCACACCCTATTTCTATGAGCACCTCCGATCCGAAGAACCGAGTCGGACCGGCAAATCTCGAGATTAACGAAGTCACCACAGGTGTCTCACTGTCGATGGACACGTTGCCTACTATAAAAGCATAATGACGTTAAATCTTGGAATAATCATTCTACGGATGAAAAAGTGTGAAAAGAAACTTTGTGGAACAAATCTCGGCAGTAGCTAGGTAGGATAATAATATAAAATTTCAAAGATTCTTCGGTAGCTTTTACTCAGTCTATCTTAAGTTCGTCAGGAATTCCCATGGCGAAGTCATTTTGCGTCTTCGCCAAAAAAAGGTCCAACTTGCGCGACGATAATCAACAACTTACACACTACCGGATTCGCGTGCTTTGCCGTGTGCCTGGGGCACACGGCAAAGTGCCTCAGGCACACGGCAAAACTTACGCCGTGAGCTGCACACGGCAAAACGCGCACGGTACAGGGCCAGTCGGCGAACGGCTTCTTTGCCGTGTGCCTTCTGTCGGGCACACGGCAAAACATGACGCCGTGCGCTTGGCACGACACTCGGCACACAAAAGTGACTTAACGCCGCGGGCTGCGTAACGGCAAGCTTTGCCGTGTGCCAGCTCACCGGGCACACGGCAAAGTAATTATTTTTTTAAAAAAGGAAAACGTCTTTGCCGTGTGCCCCCTCAGCACACGGCAAACCTTTCATTAAAAAAAAATCTGAAAATTAAACTTTGCCGTGTGCCCACTCAGCCAGCACACGGCAAAGTGTGTATTAAAAAGATCAGAAAATAATTTTAAATAGAGTTTCGGTAGATTTCTTTGCCGTGAGCAATGTACGGCGAATATGGCCTCTTTTGCCGTGTGTCGCGACCACAGCACACGGCAAAGACGCTTCCCAGGTGCCTCTGGTCGGCCTCTTTGCCGTGTGCCCTGCCGCGGACACACGGCAAAGGACCTCTATGCCGTGTGCAGCACACGGCGAATTTGGTCAAAATTTT
>Ga0182004_10003439_pt1 | contig 12588 bp, 7 predicted proteins | sample Sormic07211540_1_FD_120479 | JGI IMG/M metagenome (GOLD analysis project Ga0182004, IMG submission 120479) | Endophyte microbial communities from Sorghum bicolor roots, Mead, Nebraska, USA - 072115-40_1 MetaG | ecosystem: Host-associated > Plants > Roots > Unclassified | place: USA: Nebraska... | reverse complement strand
CTAAAGTTTATTAACAACTGCAAGTCTGCAACCAAACATGACCTTATTACTAGTGGCATGCTTTGCCCATCACCACTACAACGACCAAGCTGTCGCACGGGAGAGAATCATAGTTTTAAATATTCCGCTATAGCTACCGCTATAGCCCGCTATAGCCTTTTGAGGCAGAATGCTGCTATTTGTGTTTATGTACAATTTAGCCGCTATATTCCGCTATAGCCCGATTTAGCTCTGCTATTAGCTGTTTTAGACATGAACCGCTAAACGTCTTAGCCCGCTATTTAAAACATCGGAGAGAATCCACGCCCCCGCAGCCTCCGGCTGGCTGCGTCCATGGCGGCGCCTTGCCACCCCCGGCGAGCATGCCCCGATGCCGATGGACTTCCATGTGCGTCTCTGCCTCGAGGGCGTGCCGATCCACGTCTCGATCGAGGCCGTCGCTAAGAAGATCATCGGCAAGTCCTGCTGAGGCCTACTCGGTGTCTCGGTCGCGTCGCTGAACCTGTGGCTGTGGCCTGTGGTGTGGGCATGGACTCACAAGTCACAACCGGCCAGCGGGCAGCAGCCAACAACATGCATTTGCATCCCGCTGGTTGACCGCTTCAACGTCAGCTCCGCAACGCCCTCACCGATCGATCGAGGCAGCTGAGAGCAGCAAGCATGGTGGCGCGCGGGGCCGGTTGGTCCTCCATGTCCATGCCTAGGATACCGGATCCGTGTCCCTCCTCCTCGTCCACTTCTGAATGAAGAGTAGTCATCCCACCGTCGCGACAGGAGACATAGAGATAGGGACGACGACGACGACGACCGCTGAGACGGTCGTGGTCGTGGAAGCAGATCCTCCTGGCTGCCCCGCTTCCTCGGCAACCCCGAGCCCTAAGCCGGCGCCGGCGCCGGCACCGGCGGCATCGGGTGGTGCTAAGCCGCTGCCCCTCTTTATCTCGCTTGCCCTCGGCCTCGCCGTCCGCTTCCTCGTGCCGCGGCCGGCCCAGGTAACCTCGCAGGCTTGGCAGCTCCTCTCCATCTTCCTCTCCACCATCGCGGGGCTCGTCCTCGCCCCGCTCCCCGTCGGTGCGTGGGCGTTCCTCGGCCTCACCGTCACCGTCGCCACGCGCACGCTCTCCTTCGCCGCCGCGTTCGGGGCCTTCACTAACGAGGTCATCTGGCTTATCGTCATCTCCTTCTTCTTCGCGCGCGGCTTCGTCAAGACCGGCCTCGGCGACCGCGTCGCCACCTACTTCGTCAAATGGCTGGGGCGCAGCACTTTGGGCCTATCCTATGGCCTTGTCATCAGCGAGGCTGTCATCTCGCCTGCCATGCCCAGCACCACGGCCAGGGCAGGAGGGGTTTTCCTTCCCATCATCAAGTCGCTCTCGCTCTCGTCGGGAAGCAAGCCCAACGACCCCTCGGCAAAGAAACTCGGCTCTTATCTTGTGCAGTCGCAGCTACAGGTAATAATTAAACGAAACGACGACGCGCTTGAAATAATGCTTGATCGGGCCTAGTAATGGAAACTGTGCCTTAAGATTGTTCAATGTCTTATAGGAATCCAAATTGATGCTAATCACCACTGCATTGAAAAACTCTGTTCATTCTTGATTGCAGTACTCTGAGTCATTTGATTGCATAACACAGAACTGAATAGATTGATCCTTAAAAACATTTGTTATGGTTGTTGCCTTGTTGGTCACCACTTGACTCAATGCAAAGAAAGCAGTAGTGGAAACCTCATGGCAATTGTAGTGTATTATATGCAAATCATTTTGCTAGTCTAGTGTTCAGGTAGCTGTTTTCTGGACACAGTGATACACAGATATAGATATGTATACTCATTTTCTTGCTAAAGAATTTGGTAGATTCTTGTGTATCTAGCCTTCTTAGTCTGCTACTGCACAGCCCACTGTGTAGATCTAGCACTGGTTAAATGTCTTTTTTCTAGTGTTGCTCGAGTGTTTTTTCATCGAATTAGTCGCCAACAGTTTTGCTTTAGTTATGAGATGTAATGCATTAGTAACATCAGAGTCTCATTGTTTATATATTTCAGTTGCTACTCTATGTCCTTACCTTATTGATGTCTCTGTATAAGATTGTGTTTATAGAACAAATGTTGCAGTTGATCTCCCTTGGGAGTCTCTGTGAGTGCCTCGTTTTTTTTTTATGAAACTGGAGGGGCCAGAGGCCTCTACAGGGGGAGTGCCTCCTTGGTTGCTCTGAAATACTGAAAAACACTGAGCAATTTTACAAACTGTTAAGAATGGGTCCGTGTTTTGTGATGGTAGCAGGGGACCCTGACTACGCAGTGCTTGTAGATGACCTGAGCCTTGCTGGTGGTGGACATAGGGGAGAAGCTCATGAAGTTTGGCCATGGATTTCGTCACCACAGCGACCCATGTCTCGCCTGGCTCATAGGAGCGGATGGTTGGTGGGATCTACGGGGAGGATCTTGAACGGTGTCTCCCGGACTGAAGACTGGAAGGTGGTGTTGTAGACGTGTTCTGCCCACAGCAGAACCCCGACTACGCAGCCCATAGTTATGATCGCTAATGAGGCAAAGTTTTTCCCCTCAGCGCCCTATATATGGAAGAGATAGGAAGGATAATTATTGTTTCATTGCTTAATCCAAATCGATACAAATCCGAAGTTTATGTTGCCCACACTAACAAATTCAGAGAGAGAGAGAGAGAGAGTGAGAGACACGGCTGCTATGGTAACTGTGCGTTGGGAGTTTGTACCCCTAGAGTGGTGGAATCAATCGGAATTTATAAATATTGTTTGTAACATATTTTTCCTCATTTGATTGTTTTTTTCGAGATCGTGCTTAGCACGTTTTTCATTAAGTAGAAGAAGGTTTTTGTTACAAACTGTGTTGCTTGGATGGTAACCACAGTTACCCAAGCCAAGCAACCAAACGGACTACGGCAGCAAAGAAAAGTAAACGAAAACCCAGGTAAAGCGACAGGGCAAGGCTAAACGGCGAAGGCCAAAAACGCCCGCAGATGACTGAACCCGGCCGAACAGACTGCCTCATTTGATTGTTTTCATATACATCCCTGAAATGGCGCCGTGGCGTTAACATGGGCACTATACTTAATCCTTAGTGCAATTTAAAATTTGATAAATTGATTTACTATGCTTGTTTCTGATGCTTGATTGACAGGCAGCTGCCAACTCCAGTGCTCTCTTCTTGACAGCGGCTGCACAGAACCTGTTGTGTCTGAAGTTAGCAGAGGAGATTGGTGTTAATATCGGAAACTATTGGTTTACTTGGTTCAAGGTTGCTAGCGTGCCAGCACTTCTTGGGATTTTAGTGACTCCTTATTTGATTTACAAAATATTCCCCCCTGAAATAAAGGACACTCCTGAAGCCCCAGCGTTAGCTGCCGAGAAGCTAAAGAACATGGGTCCAGTAACAAAAAATGAATGGGCTATGATTGCAACGATGCTTCTTGCAGTATCATTATGGATTTTTGGGTAAGTTTTTTCTTTTTAAAGAGGATTTTGACTTGCAATCTGAAGCTAAACTTTCAGTAACTGAACTTTTGTTTTTAGTTTCACCGTTTACACTGTTCTTGGATCACGCAAGTAAGTATATATACACACAGCACAAGAGCACAAGTATCTTTCTTGACGGGTGCCTGCTGTAGTAGTCATTGTGATAATGTTCACATCACAGAGCATTGAGCAGCACTCTATTGGTGCAAGCAGCATTGTTCTGTGTGTTTTCCCTTGAAAAGTTCCTTTACTAGTCTGTGGTTCCACTCATGATTGTGGAGACAGCTAACATATATATTTTTCTTTATGGCCAAGAGTATTATGGTTAACAAAAAAGGTGTATCCTGTTTCTAATATTGCAGGCAAACTATTGGCGTATCCAGCGTTGTTGTTTCAATGATTGGACTCTCAATACTTCTTCTGCTTGGAGTGCTGAACTGGGAGGATTGTTTGAATGAGAAGTCTGCATGGGACACCCTAGCTTGGTTTGCTATTTTAGTTGGTTTGGCTGGTCAGCTTACTAAGCTCGGTATTGTGTCCTGGATATCGAGTAGTGTTGCCAAGATTCTTCGATCTTTCTCATTGAGCTGGCCTGCAGCATTTGGTGTTCTTCAGGCCTCATTCTTCTTTATTCACTATATATTTGCAAGCCAAACTGCACATGTTGGAGCTTTATACTCGGCATTTCTTGCCATGCATTTAGCAGCTGATGTGCCAGCTGTAATGTCAACACTTGCTTTGGCATATAATGCAAACCTCTTTGGATCACTGACACATTATAGTAGCGGGCAATCTGCAGTATACTTTGGAGGTAATTGTGCTTTTCCACCTCTTTTGTTAAATAGCACCGTATTTTGCAAGTTTGCTTGCATTCCACCGCATTGGATTGGTACATTCCATACTTGTTTCGAGTTTGGTTTTCAATGCCAATTTATAGAGCAGTTAGCATCAATTTCTATTTCGCTAGGTATGACAGTGTATTTGATCATGAAAACTATCTTCATATTTGTGCACACAATGAAATGATAATTCAAATGGAGCCTTATATAGTGAAACGAAAGCACAAGCTGCTGCGCGTACACATGAACAAAATTATTTGCCTGTTTTATTAGTTATGGGTTATTATAAGGGCTTTGATAAATAAAGGTTTAATAGAGTATTTGTTCTCTGTTGAGCAACCTGATGTTTTCCTTGTGCAGCGGGGTACGTTGGCCTTGGAGATGTATTCAAGCTGGGTTTTATAACAGCCGTCATCAATGCTGTAATTTGGGGAGCTGCTGGTGCATTATGGTGGAAATTGTTGGGTCTTTATTGAGATGAGTCTTGGAGCAGTATAAGTAGCGTATCATATACTTTGTTTTCTGAGGTGCCTATGAATGCATAATAACAGATGAGTCTTAGAAGTTTTTGAGCATAACCTAGAAAGCGGATGGGTTTTGGTAGGCTGTAAAGACCGTCTTATATATCCTTTGATTTGATTGATGTACTATCATATGTCTTACCCACAAGGGAAATAAAAGCACGAGTGACTTTTGAATTTTGATTTGATGACCCACATCTTGTCTTATATTAAATCCATGATGAAGATTAGTGCATGAATGAGTATTGATTGATGCGTAAAATCTTGTGTTTTGAGGCCGCGATCGACAGCCTGCTTCCCAAAGCATGTTATTTGCCTACATGAGACGAAGTGTGCCGAGTGCGAGACTAGCTACTCTTTTGGTTAGGGGTGTTAAGTTTAATGGGTATGGTAGCATTTTTATTTTATTTGGCAATTAGTGTCTAATTATAGACTAATTAGTTTCAAAAGATACGTCTTGCAAATTATTCTCTAGTTATATTGTTAGTTTCGTAAATACTTTATATTTAATACTTTTGAGTTTTGTTTTGTTGTCTGTGACCTGTGATTTGGTCACTTTCATTGATCTGTTGATCCTGAGTGGCATTGGCAGACTCCTCGAAAGCAAATAAATTTGACCATTTACATAGTTCTAAATGTGTTCCTATATTTTTTTCCTATATACAGTATAGGATGGTCTGCATTATTTTTCAGTTAAAAAAAGTCATATTTTTTCTAAGTTTGGTCTTGACTGCCTCAGCCCGTCTCACGAGATGATCCGTTTGGATTCATCAACCAGACTATCTGTTTGGATAAAAAGCTATGATGAAAATAATATTTGATAATTTATTGTGAGAGAAAGTGAATAGCTATTGATTTGGCTGATAAGCTTGTCCGAACCTCAGACGAGCCCGTGCCGTCCCCCTGCAAAGGGATTGTGAGAAAAAAACTCTTCTCCCACCTCTATTTTTATTCCTTTTTAGTAAAGAAAATAGGATCAAAGCCTAGTGACTTGTTTACTTTTCCACATATTTTGCAAAATGTTTCAGATTTTCCATCACATCAAATCTTATGGCACATGCATGAAGCATTAAATATAGGTAAAAAAAGATAACTAATTACACAGCTGCATGTAATTTGCGAGACGAATCTTTTGAGCATAGTTAGCCTATAATTGGACATTATTTGTCAAATACAAACGAAAGTGTTACTATTTTTTTTGAGGGTCAACGGGGGGAGACGTTCCCCACCTGAAAAACTTTATTCATTTTGCCCCAAAAACGGCACGAAATATAGGTAGCATATTACAGAGCTGCAACTAAAAGTTGCGATCACAGGGTTTGAGAGCATTTGACAGAGTGTACTAGAGTAGAGAGTTTCTAGCCATTTCAAGGAGTGAACACCAATGGGTGACTATTGGCCTTTTCCGCCTTGGTAGTCGTAGTTGCCAAAGTTCGGCTGCCGACTTGCAGTCAAAGAGGATTCTGTCAACTGAATGAGTTTCGTTGTTGAAGATCTTTGCGTTTCTAGCTTTCCAGATGTGCCAGCAGATGAGCGCAATGAAGGAGGAGAACTCCTGGACAGGGGCAGCAGCTGAGTTGGAGGCAGTGTGCAGTTGAGACATGTCCATGGAGATTATGGACTGAAGGCCTAGACACTGCCATGTCTCCCTGCCGGTGGTGCAGCCATGGATGATGTGCTCAGGAGACTCGTCGCCATTGTTACAGATTTCGCAAGTTGCGGAATCTACAATGTGTTTCTTTAGTAGCACCAATCTGCACTTGATTCTTCTCTGAGTTAGTAGCCACATAAAGAGCTGAACCCTTGGCGGAGCGAAGGACTTCCAAATGAAATTTGCTTTTGGGTCTTCTCCTTGGCCTTTGGCCTTGATGAACCTGTAAAGCTGCCCAGTGTCAAGGGTGCCATCCACTCGGAAGAAAGCCAAGCTCCGCTTGTCTGGATCACTGTTTAAAAGAGTAGAGTCCACTAAGCCCTGAACCAGGTTCCGTTCCTGAGCTGCTATTGTGGAGAGCCTAGGCACCAATGAGGAGTGGATGCCAGAGGCTTTAACTGAGCTCAGAGTGGAGGACTTGTCCGTGCAGTGTGAAAACAGCACGGGGAAACGATCGGCCAAAGGTTCATCATCTACCCAGACATCATGCCAAAACGAGCAGGTCCTGCCATCCCCGACTGAGACAGTCGTGATTGCTTGATAGAGCGGTAGGATGGATCTTAGAGTTTGCCAATGATCCCCATGTAGATCACCTTGAAGTGAGCAAATCGAGGCACGCCCCTGAACCCACTGCGCCCACGCTGAAGATTGTGGGCAGTGAAGCCGGTGGATAAGTTTTAGCAGGAGGCAAATGTTCTGAATCCCCAGATCTCGTACACCGAGGCCTCCATACTCCCGAGGACATGAAATATTGTCCCAGGCGATTAGGCAGGCTCCAGGCGAGCAATGCCCATTTTTGTCTGCAGACCAGAAGAACGCCCTTCTCTTGGCATCCATGGCCTGAATCGTGGTCTGCGGAATTTGAAGCGAGCCCATCAGATAAACCAGAATTGAGTCCAGAACTGCATTCACCATTATACCTCTGCCCATGGGATTCAGTAGGTCGGCCTGCCAAGAGCTGAGAAATTTGTCTGCCTTTTGGATGTAGGTGTTGAAAGTGGAAACTGGTAGTTTGGTTGCAGATAGAGGTAGGCCCAGATACTGCTGAGGAAAGGATTGTTTGCTGCACCCGATTGCTTGAACACACAGGTTGGCAATGTGTTCAGGAACATGAATAGGCACTAGAGTACTTTGTCAAAGTTGATTTGCAGCCCGGACATTGCTGCGAACTGATCTAGAATTTCCTTTAGCTTTAGTGCCGCTTCAGCTTCAGCTTTGAAAACCACCAGAGTGTCATCGGCATATTGTAGCACAGCGCAGGGAAGGTCAGCATTGGTTGGGTGCTTAAGTTGTGTGTCTGCTCTGATCATTCGTTGAAGGGTCTCCGCCACGAGGATGAACAGGTAGGGGGAGAGCGGGTCACCTTGTCTCAGACCTCGCTTACAAGTTATCCATGGGCCGGGGGTACCATTTACCAGAACAAATGACTTAGAGGTGCACAGAAGGCTCATCATCCATATGATCCATTTGGGTTCGAAACGTCTTGCGTGGAGTACTCTCCGAAGACCATCCTAGTTCACCGTATCGAAGGCCTTGGCAAAGTCCAGCTTCAAAATAATAGCCGGCAACTTTCTTTTGTGGCAGGTCTGAACGAGCTCGAGAGCATAAACAAAGGTTTCAGAGATTGATCTGCCCTTGACAAACCCAGTTTGGTGAAGGTCAATGAGTTTTGGGATCTCCAACTATAGACGTGTAGTCAGAGCTTTGGTGATGATTTTAAGTGCGCAGTTTTGGAGACAAATTGGCCTGAAAGCTTGCACATCTACAGCATCAGGCTTTTTGGGCAGCAACACCATGTGTGACCTGTTTAATCTCTCCAGTTCGACAGTCTCCGCGTGGAAAGCATTAGCAAAGTGCATTACAGTCTCTTTCACTGAAGGCCAAGCAATCTTGAAGAAAGATGGGCCGAAACCATCCGGGCCCGGCGCGCTGATGGGGTTCATGTCCCAAACTGCTTGCTTCAGTTCTGATTCGGAAAACGCCCTGGTGAGGTCGCTGGCAGGACTTTGAGGGTCTTCATAGTACTGCTCGAGGTCAAAAGTTGTCGACTGCCCAGGGATGCCGATGATGGAGCTGAAAAAGGCGGTCAGTGCCTCTGTTTTCCCTGAGTGCGAAACTAACTCCCTGTCGCCTACTTTCACCATCCTGATGTATTTTTTCCTCATCCTATGAGTTGCCTGAGCATGGTGATAGGCGGTGTTGCAGTCCATTTCTTTGATCCTTCTTTCTTTGCTTCGCTGCCTCCAGTATGCGGCCTTGATCTTGATTTCCTCATGCAATTTCTCCTTAGCTTTGTTTCTGACCTGAAACTCGGATGTAGAAAGGGAGCGAAAGTCTTCGAAGTAGTCAAAAAGCTTAATAATGAAAAGGCAGTTGTGGATGATTTGTGGGGGCGCCCTGAAACGCCGCTTCCAAACCTTTGTTGCGGCTCTTGCAGCCTTAATGCACGCCACCAGCTTCCCCGCAGCGTCGCTGCAAGCAGGCGCCTGCTGCCAACCATGAACGATCGAGGCAAGGAAGCTGTTGTTTTTGAGTAGGTAGTTGTCTAGTCTGAAGGAATTCGGTTTGGGAATGGTCGAAGAAAGAGACAGAAGAATAGGGGTGTGATCGGAGGTAGGTCTAGGCAGGGAGGAAAGGGAGGTCAGCGGGAATGCTTGATCTAGTGCCACATTGGTGAAAGCATGATCCAGCCTAGCAAGGATTGGGAAAGCTTGCATATTCGACCAGGTGAAACGCTTGTCGGAAAGGGGGGTTTCAGTTACCAGAATTTGCAGAATTGTGTTGTTGAAAGTGTTTGCCAGTGCAGCGTTGAACTGACCGTTGCTTTTGTCTCCGGCACTACGTACCAGGTTGAAGTCACCAATTAGGATCCATGGCCCAGAAATATGTTGGTGGACAACACAGAGAGAATCGAGGAAGAGGTTGGAAAAGCTGTGGTCTGCCGGGCCGTAGACATTAGTAATTTGCAGGTCATGGTCGGAGGCATTGCAAGCAAATTTTGTGGTTAGACTGTAGGGGTTCGAGTGTTGGGAGATTAAGGAGAACAGCGTCGGGTCCCAAGCGGTGATGAGGCCACCTCTTGAGCCATCGGCCGGGGAGTAGACATAGGAGGAGGAGAAAGGTTGGGGGAGGAAGGTTTTAGATTTGAAGTTGTTTAAAAGAGCAAGTTTTGATTCTTGGATGCAAATGATGGATGGTTTAGCATCAGAGAACACGTTTCGCACGACCTTGCATTTGTCCGAGTCGCTTAAACCTCTTACATTCCACGACACAACGTTAAAGCAGCAATTAAGCGAGTTCGAGTTCGACAGGGAGCTCATGGTTTACAACCGATACAACACCAGTAGCCGAAAGGCCCAGGGCTAGCAACAGAAACAACAAAACAGCCGAAACCCGGAAGGAGAAAGCAAGAAAAACAAGAGATACAAGCACCACCGCAGTCTAGGTCCCAGCGGCCGTTGGGGCTGTGGTGCAAACCGCCGTGAGAGGGGTGCAGTGCAGCAGTGATCATACAAACGCAGTCTGCACCGGGTTCGGGGCATCAAGCCCAGCAGCCGACGTAAGCATCCGCAGATCCTTGGCCCCGATCGGCAGCCCATTGTGCGAGAGGATGTTCCGCTTGGAGACCACCTTCTTTAGAGAGAGCGAGCAGCCGAAGAGAGAGTTGAGCAGCACTTTACGATGCATAGCCTGCGAGGTCATGTCGACGAAGACGGCCGGTGCCTTGGCCGCGAGGCGAGAGCTGGTGCGACGAATCAGAGCGTCTTTTGCAGGCGGGCGTGTGGACTTGATCCGCAGGCGTCGGCGTTGGTAGGTGATGAGGGGTTTGTTGTTGCCAGTGGCAAGCCCTCCCCCCCGCGCCCCGCCGGGGGATGTAGGCACAGCATGGCGGGCGGCCGAGCGCACGCTCAGCACCTGGGCGAGGATTAGTGCGAGCACCAATCCCGGCTTAGGGCGTGAGGCACGATTGACCGCACGAGGCAGCACCCGAGAGCTGAGGCCCAGGGGGTCGAACGGGCGCTGCCGGTTACCGGGGAGTGTCGGGTTGTCGCGAGGCGGGAACGCCAGGTTGAAGTAGTGCGGTTATTGACGAAGCTGTTGATGGCTGCTCGTAGGCCCCATTGGGCCGATCGAGGGCCCTGCGGGAGGTGGAGCCGGAGGACCGAAGAAAGGAGCCAGGTTGCCCCGGCTGTCGAGTTGGAATTCCCGTGGCCACACACGGATGGGGACGACCTTGGCCACGGCACCCGCCCTCCTGACACCGGAACTGCTAGAGATCCGAAGCTCCAAGGGCAGCTCCAGGCGGTCGTTCAGCTCGAGTAGAAGGCGAAGAGGTCCATAGTTTTCTCCAGTGAGGCATTCGGGGTCGACTTCAACTACTTCGGCGAAGCCACGGAAGCAATCCCTGATCTTGTCCTCGTACCAATGCTCAGTTGGGAAGCCGATGACAAAGACAAAGGCGAGCCAAACTGGAACACGGAAGAAGCGGTTCGACGTTTCCTCCGGCTTCAGCAGGTAAAGAACGGACCCCCCGAAGGAGATCGGGCCGAGGAGGTGAAGATGGTCTCGAGCGGCGAGGGACTCACAGCGCAGCAGCATCGCCCCCATGGAGGACGGGAGCAGGTCGATTGGCTGGAGCGGCGCCACCGAGCGCAGAGCGTTCCGAAGGTAGGCGCTGACGTCGAGCATGGGCACCGGGGGCTCGATGAAGGCGTAGAGGAGGCGGTCGTTGAGCTCGGCACGGCCAGGGGATACCCAGGCCTCAGCATGGCTCGGGTGCCCCCCTGCCAAGACGAGCCAGACCCGTCGGAGCCGGAGTCCAGCTCGCCACTGGCAAACTCCTCGGCAGAGGACGTATCGATGACCATCGGCGCCTGGGCGGCGACGTCAGCCCTGGGATCATCCCCAGTGCTCGCGAAGGCAGAAGGTGGCGACGTGGGGATGCCGTTCAGCATACGCAGCGGCACCAGGCGCAGGGACCCGACTACGAACTTGTCCACACACATGGGGGCTTCTTCGTCCTGCTGAAGGGCCGAGGACGAGGAAGGCACCATGTTGTCGGGGTGGTAGGCAGCCGAGCAGCCGAAGGAGAAGTCATTAGGAGGATCATCAGCACGTTCCACCGGTGGCAGGGCGGCGAGGGTGGGGGTGGGAGCGGAGCGCGCGCGGGCTGCACGGGCGGCTGCCGGGGTGCGCAACCTGCGCGCCACGGCACGGAGGTTCACTCCGAGCTTCATCTTGCAGCTGCTGCTTCTGTGGCCTGATGCCTAGCAACGGCGGCAGCGGACAGGGTCGCGGCAGGCGGCAACCTGGTGGTCAGTTGCAAGGCAGCGGAAACAGCCCTTGGCAGGGTTTAGGGTTCTGCAAGTTGAGACGGTAGAAGTTTTAGGCGCGGGAGGAGAGAGCGCGGCTTCCAGGTAGGTGCGGGGCCGCTGCGCATTGACGCCGAGCTGCTTGACGTCGCGCAGAGCTGTCGCCGCGGGCGCGACAGGACGTTGCGACGCCCCCCCGTACCTGGCAGCGAGGGGAAAGGTATGGGCGCAACACGCAAAAGATCTACGGGCACAGAGCCCAGCTGGATTGCCTCTAAAGGCGTGACAGGGAGGGAGTCTGCCGGAAGGACACCGGTTGGTGAAGACGTACGAGTCTCAGTAAATGAAGCGTTGGGAATTTGAACGCTCGCACTGGCCGAGGGCTTTAGGGTGAACGGAGGTAGCCGTGACACCGCGAGAACGGCCGATTCAAGGGAGGGGTGGAAAGCGAGCCGGACGTCGGCAAGCTGGAGCACACCGGAGATCACCAGAGCATCCGCGAAGCTCTTACTCGACACGGTCACCACGAACACCGCGACATGGACACGCACGACGCTAAGGCGACTCGGACGCGGTGCGAGGCAGTGGCAAAGAGCGTTCTTGATAAAAAACGAGTTGAAACGAGGGTTCAGGGAAGGCGGGGTCACCCAGACAGGAGCTGGGGCAGCCGAGGGAGCTAGAAGGTCGGGGACAATGCAATCATGGAGTTCGGAGAGCAGGCGGTTTTGAAGATCGAACCTGGATGGCGACGGCGGGATGACCACACAACGACG
>Ga0182004_10003438_pt1 | contig 12589 bp, 15 predicted proteins | sample Sormic07211540_1_FD_120479 | JGI IMG/M metagenome (GOLD analysis project Ga0182004, IMG submission 120479) | Endophyte microbial communities from Sorghum bicolor roots, Mead, Nebraska, USA - 072115-40_1 MetaG | ecosystem: Host-associated > Plants > Roots > Unclassified | place: USA: Nebraska... | reverse complement strand
CCTTATTTTCTGATAACCCCCTGCAGAAATAGACAAACACCAAAACTCGTGGAATTCTGTCAGATAAAACCCTAAGTCTAGATGTTGATTTCATTTGGATCCTTTTCTTTGTTTATTTGATAAGTAAAATTGATACTTAAGGACCGTCAACAGCAGGTTCAGTAGAGCCTCTAGCTTGGACTTGACTTTTGTCGATGCTTATCTCCTCCCCCTCATCGTCAAAAATGATGATGACAAAGGAGAATAAACTATGTGGAGAGTCTTGTTCCTAGAAGAAGAAAAGGGGTCAGTTGAAGACAAGTATGAATATTATAAATCGGCTAAGTCAGTCGGCTTACTTGCTTCAAGGCACTCTCTTGCCTTTGACTAGAGGAAGCAATCTGGAGTGTGCCATGTGAATGATCAGTTGTCCCTGCCGATGGGATGTCTTCAGCTGCAGGGTTAATTGGTGCCAAGACTGATGGCAATTCCTCTGTAGTCTCATCAGTAGTTGGTTCTTGGGGTACAACGGCCGATGACATGCCTTGCACAGATGGATAGACTACTTGCTCAGGTGCATCGGCTGGTTCTACCTGGCTCAGAGGTGCTAGTTGAGGTGTTGACATTGGTACAGACTTCTACCGTTTTGACTGTCCTTTGGTGCTTGTTGAAGCTTTGTGCTTTGTTTGGGCCTTAGCAACGGTTGGCTGGGGGGCATCAGCACTTGTTGGTTGTGAAGGATGGACATCTCGGACACTTGTCGATGTACCTGTTTGTTGCTACAAGATGGGTGTAAGATATGATATTTAATAAGTTAAATATACAGTTGAAGGAATAACCTTGAAGGCTTGTTAGGGATGGTAGTGTGTGATGCAAGAGGAATTGCCGATGATGATCCAGTTTTTCTTCTTGCATCCTAAAAATAGTATCAGTATGGTTTGAAATCGACATGGATTGGAATAAACAGGGTTGTTACCTTAAACGCTTCTACTAGGGTCGCAGCAACAGTTGGAGTGACCATAGCCTTAGCTAATTTTTACTTGGTAGTGACTTTCTTGGCGCGGACTCCCTGATGAGTCAGAATAGCCAAGGTGGGAGCATTGTAGTCGATTGGTGATATCAGAGATACGGGTTGAAGGTCAAAGGTTTTCCCACTCCTGCTCGTGGTTGGTGCTAGGTCATCGACCTGTCACAAGAAAATTAGTTGCGAATGAAATTAAAAGTGAAGGAAAAACTAGTGTTAAAAGAAACTTTCTATGTCATCGGGTACGATATGCTTAGGGTTGATCAGATGCCGATACGTATGGGAAGATGCTGCAAACAATTGTCCCTTCCACTCTTGCCACCATAACTTGTATGATTCAGTGATGAAATAGGCTGGCACCCAGATGGACAGTTCAATATCTATAGTATCGACATCATGGGGGAGTTGCACTACCTTGTCCCAGTCCAATCTGCTGGTGATTGTTTCTCTTGGCTTAATCACATCGGCAAAGCAGAGTTTGATTGGCAGTTGTCCAAAGGCCAATTGACGTGATACTGCCAATGGATTGTAAAATTCGTAGGTGATGTTGATGTTCTTCCCACTTCTGAATATATTCACTGGGATTGCCCGGATAGTGATGATGGCCGCCATAAGTTCATCGTCCTTGTTCAAAGCCTCATCGGCAAAATTGAAAAGGAGAGGGAATCTGGCTTCTTCATCGGTACAAGGCATCCAGGCCTGATGATCACGGGAGAGACCATTGTAAAAGCTTTGGAAAAATCGGTCGATTTGGTCTTTGTTGGCCTCTGTTCCAAGGAGTAGTATTATGCCCTCATCAAAATTGAGGGGTGGCGTGTTGCCAATTCTTCATCCCCAAGTTCATGGTCTTCGGCGATATCTCATGGGAATTGCTGAGCAAAGAAATCCCATTGCAAGCGTTTGTGCATGTGGGCATTCAGCCACATGTTAACGAACCACCATGGGCCTCCTAAGTTGTCGATGGGTTCACCAAGCAGAAGCTTCTGAGACACTTGATGAAAGAGATGATAAGTGGAGCTCAGAAGATATCGGCCAAGAGGGAGCCTTGCACCGTTGGCCAGCAGTTCTGCTACGGGGAGGTAAACATTGGTTGGCCCTACCGATCTGCCATAGAAAATGATTTTTTCTAACCACATGTTTAGGAATGTGGCATGTTCCCTCTGACCAACTGCCCCAGTCTTCCTGTATTCTTGGATATACCCTGTCCAACCGCCGATGTTACGGGTATTCACCTTGTGCTCAGGCTTTCTACCGAAACCGATGGCATCATCGGCAATTGAAATATCTAAGCCGATATGCATGTATACATCGGCAAGAGTGGGGGTGGCTGGGCCGTGTCCAAACATCAAGGTATTTATTGTGTCTGACCAGAAATAGGTGGCAGCAATCATCATCGACTCATTCTTTTGCATATCGACAATGGACAGTCTGATGCATTGGTCTAATTTTCGCTCTGCCCAGTCACCTACATCAACCCGATTACCCTCAGATACCAATCTTTCCTCCCTTGGTGGTTTTAGGCCAAGATCAGAAGGTATCCTTCCACAAATCTAAAGAGAAGTTCTGGGCACTAAAGGGAATTCTGTTGGTCTGTGTATTGATCAAATTGGTTGGATCTAAGTTGCCCATTGGACCTAAGCATTGGATGTGCGGTTGATCGGTTGGGATGACTAACTTGTTGCATAGTTCCTACGTTTGGAAGATCAAAAGGACAGAGGAAAAGAAAAAGAAAATCACCAACTATATGAACTTGCAAGGGCAAAAGGAAGAAGATAGGACTACTCCCGATGAAGCTTATGATGATGGAACGAAAGTAAATGGTCAGGACTAATTATCCTAATTGAGAAAAAAGTAATTATGTCTACTTTCTCTAATTCATTGTTGGTCTCTAAAAATAATTTAAGGCACTGACCATTTACCTTGAATAATGTACCTTCGTTGTTGCGAAGTGTGACGGCTCCATGCGATGATGAGCTCACCACTTCAAACAATCCATCCCATTTACTTTGAAATTTTCCATGCCCTAAGAGCTTCATCCTAGAATTAAAAAGTAATAACTTATCGCCTAGGGTGAACTCCTTTTTCCTGATTCTTTTATCATGCCATCTTTTTAATCTCTCTTTGTAGATCTTAGCATTTTGATATGCTTTTTCTCTCCATTCTTCTAACTCAGAGAGTTGCATCTTCCTCTTGCCTCCAACTTCTTGTAGGTCCATGTTCCATCTTTTGATGACCCAGTGAGCTTTGAACTCTAGCTCTACTAGTAAGTGACAAGTCTTCCCACAGACTAGATGATATGGTGACATCCCGATGGGTGTCTTGTAGGCTATCCGGTATGCCCAAAGCGCATCATGAAGCTTGTCCTTCCATGTTGTCCCCGTCTCATTTACTGTCCTCTGTAGAATATTCTTGCTTGTTTGATGTCTCTACTTGACCACTTGTTTTAGGATGGTAAGGAGTAGTGACGTTGTGACGTATCCCATGCTTTGACAAGTATTGCTCAAAGCGCTTGTCGATGAAGTGAGAACCTCCATCACTTATTACTATCTTTTGAACTTTGAGTCTTGGAAATATTATTTCTTCAAACATCTTCCTTGAATGCATACTATCAACATTCCTTCATGGCATGGCTTTGACTCATTTGGAGACATAATCCACTGCCACTAAGATATACTCATATTTCTTTGGTGGTGGAAGTGACCCCATGTAATCAATTCCCTAGACATCAAAGAGCTCAATCTAGAACATGGACCTTGATGGATGGCTAAGATTACTCCTCAAAGGTGGTGGAGGCAGGATCCATGAGGGGAAAGTTATTGGTTGAACTCCTCATGTGGCCGCCCCTGACAGGTGGGCGCCCACCCCTGTCCTATGATAGTGGGCCCCAGCTTGTAGGTGGTGGCTCCCCAAGTCTTCTAGATTGTTCATGATTTGTAGTTCGTGTATTCTCTCTATGTAAATCAGATATGTGGAGCATCTTTGGCTATTTTTAGCTGACCCCCTACAAAAATAGGTATTAATCAAAACTCATGGAATTCTAATAGTCATAACCCTATATCTACTAAGTGCTTGCAAATAGATCCATTTCCATGCTTACTTAATATACGATAACCAAAACTCAACTCTATTAGTGGTTGATCATGCTTTTTGTGCAAATGCTTGACTATGAAAGAATGCAATGATCCAGAACCAAACAAAACAACTATAGGATGTTGGTTAATAGGAAACATATCAACCGTTATTGGTTCTCCTTGCAGAATTTTCTCCATCGAGGTGTGATGCACACAGGCTAGGTATGCGGACTGCTGCTTCTTAGGGTAGGGACAATCCCTAGCTAGATATAATAGAATCGTCCAATTTATAAGAATTCAAGTGAATTAGCGACCACTTAAGTAGTCAAGCCAATGGACTTGAACCCATATAAACTCGGTAGTCCGACAAAACTTTGAAGATCTCGATTGAACCAACATACAACCAATATCGTATATGATCAAGCATCTCTATCACAGATTACATACATTCAACATAGATCACATTTTACAACCATCGGATTTCCAAGTGAAGATTTATTACAACACAAGTTCAGTAGCAGAAGTAAAGTAGTTTTGAAAACACAACAGACTTAGTTTAATTACATGCTACTCCAAGGTCCACCCAACAAAAGCATAAGTAAAGCTACTAGAGGTGGTCTTGCCCATGATCTACTCATCATCCGCAGCCAGATGGTGACAGTAAGCCCAGTAGCCATGATACACGATATCATCTGCAACAAGGGGAATAAAACCCTAAGTATGAGAATGTACTCAGCTAAACTTACCCGTCATAAACCAAAAATTAAGTGACCCAAGGATCATGCAAGGTTTATATAAGTGGGCTGGTTTGATTCACAATTTGCATAAAAGCTCAATTGGAATAGATCATTTTCCTTATTACTAGCAGCAAGTTAATTACTTGAAACAGCTATTCACTAGATTAGCACATGTTCTCAGCAAACACTTGATTATTACGCATCACATTAATAACCATATCTAGTTTATCACATAGCTATCATTATCATCAACATAACCATTGGTGCATTTAGTGTTTCTACGTTGCCTTTGCTCAAGTCAAGTTCTCACTATCCGGGAGAGACGACGATTCGAATAGATTCCTATCCAGCTGGAGGGGTATTCCTAGCACTCACCCAAGCATACCTCACGAAGGTAGCTTTAGGTCACCTTTAGAACAACTCAGGAATACCTTCACGGGTCCAATCAGCACCGCACCCCAGGGACACCAATCTGCCAAGGTCAGGACTCTAACCTGACACCTCGATCTTACGCCATTGACTCCCCGCACATCCTTGCTACCAACCGGAGTGCGCACTCAAACAGAACGGGGTATCCGACCTGAGTTGAACTCATAGGCTTCATGGTTGGAATGACTTATCCGGCCAACTAAGTGTCAAGCATGCGTTCAACATGACAAGAGGACGTACAACGTATCGGTCCTTAAACAACATAGCTGGGGATAGATTCACACCCAAGACCTCCATGCCTTGTTGCTTCACTATCGTCATCCCGCCCGGTCTCCATTTATCATTAGCACATGGTTATCTCCACGATAGTAAATATATCCAACTGTGATCAGTTATCCACCTTTCTCTCGCAGGTGACAGGAATTCACCTAGCTTCTACCGGACTAAGGATGGCTAAGCAGTAGTTCGATCCTAGACCTACTCATGGTAAGGTATAAAGGTGGATAAGGTATAGTATTTATGCAGCAAGGGTTTCATGTCAATGCCTAACACTTAATGCATCAATATATAACCATAAGTATTTGACTCTAGAGCATGATAACAAAAATAATGGGAGACTTAGAATGCTTCGGGGCTTGCTTTCGATGAACGTAGTGGGATGGTGGTTAGGACGCTTCGGCAAGTCTTCCTCTCCAACATCACCTTCATGAGGTGGATCCTTCTGTGGCTCCGGCGGGGCGAACTCCAGCAATGTCACGCCTTGTGGTGCACCTAGATATGCATGACAAGGTAATGAACATAAAGAATGCACGTAGAATGCAAGCATGTCATGATGACATACTAGGGAAAGCATGTAACAATGTGCAGCCATGACCAAGAGCTTTAGGATTAAGTATCTAATAGCTTATGGAGTAAGTGCATACTTCCTCTCCTGTAGAGAAGCTAAACCTACAAGCTACTCAACTTATACTACCACATGTATGCAGTGTTGGGCTGTTGGATAGAACTAGTAGTCACAAGATTTAGCTATAACTTGGGCATCCTTTGGTCAAATTAAGTGCGTGAGCACTTTCTGGAAATCTTATCAAATTGCCTACAACTTACTTTAATACATCACAGGTTGATTCCCAATAAAAACAGGTCAAACAAGCAAAGTCCCAGATCTGCTCTGGAAATTCCAGAGAGCAAGCACTTCGAAACTGAAACTTGCAGCAGCTATAACTTCTAAACTATTTAACAAAATGTTATGAACTTTGGACACAAGGTAGATGAGTAAGTTATCTACAAGTTTGTTATAAATAAGATTTCGAGGAAACCTTATCTTCATACAGATTCTTGGGAAGTTCTATCAACTGTGCAGAAATTACTCTAGACAAGCTATAATTAGCAAAAATAATATTTCACCACATATGATAAAGTAACACTGAATCAAACCAGGTGCACCAACAGCTAGAGCATGTCTAAGAAACATCATAGAACCGCATGGCAAGACTAAAACTCATTTTTAATATCCCATTTTTCTATTTATTGATTATTAAAGGTGAATTAATGAGTATGTAGTGTAAGTGCTCCAAAAATTTCAACAAAATTACCGTAAGTAATTCATGCTTCACAAGGTTACTGTAGAAGTTTCATTGCAATTGTACATGTAGATCATAGTGTACAAAAATAACAAGCTAACAAAGACATTAAAGGCATAAATGGGATATCCTAGTGAAAAGTGTCAAACAACATATTTCAGATTTTTATAGCGTTCTCTTAACATAATTACATCATCCAGCAAATTTCATCTCAATAGGAGCTATAACCTATTTATTAAAAATGCCACAAGAAACTCCTAATCAAACAAGGAATAATTATAACTTCTTCATACAGTACCCAAAAATCATGAAAAGAATTTACCAGAGCATATTCATAGTACAAGTATCATTTCCCTCAATTTTCATGGCCATAGGACTTACAGATCTAAAGATATAACTCTCCTCTTTTTATTAGGGAATAAAAGAGATAATTTATAACTAATTATTTCTGTAAGAACATGGCATGTCTCTTATTTTTATTAAAAACTAGCTACCACAGGAGCATGACAAAATTTGAATCACTCAAAATTTGGATTTGCCAAACTTGATATATGAATTTTGCAAAAACAGCATAATATCTACCAAATTCAAAACACAGAGAGAGAGTGAGGGACTGACGATGGGACTCCACAGGTCAGCGGGACCCACTCGACAGTGACACAGAGAACAGAGGTGAGCTCGTCGCCGGGGAACTCGACGACGGCGAGGTCACGGCGGAATCCAAGGGCACGGTCTGTTCCTCTCCTCAAGGCGGACCTAACAAGGTACTTTATCCTAACTATACAGAGCTCTAGGGGGCTCACCGGTGCCAATTGTGGCTCGGCAGCGCTGCGGGCTGGCTACCAGCGTGCTCAGCCAAGGACGACGCAGTTGAGGTTCACGCCGAGCATCAGCACGACAAGGGAAAGCTACTGCGACAGAATGGGATGGAATGGTGGACTAGAGAGTCCTGGCCACATCGCCGGTGAGCTCGGCAGAACTCCGGCGAGGATGGATCCATGGGGAACTTGGCAATGCCGCGTCACTGGTGCTTGACCGTCGCAGTAGAGATGACGCCAATGTAGTTGGGACCCTAACGGAGCTCTGGGCAAGGTTGCTTTGCTAACAGCATGGCGAGGAGCGCGAGCGAGGTCGCCGATGCCGCAACGGAGCTCACTGGAGAAGAAAGCGCTTGGGAGAGATAAGGCAGGGAGGGAAATGGGGCGCTGCTGCCGCTCACGGGCTGTCGTGGCATCAAGGGGAGTGCCCCTAGGCTGACAAGCTGGGTCGCCATCGACATACGGCCGCCACGGGGCGATCCACGCGTCGGCCGGCCGGTGACTGACGAAACTGATTCACGCCATTCAGTTGCCATCGATGCCGACTGAAACTTAAAGTTCATCAATGTTCAACTCCCAATCTGCTCGATTGTTTGGCCAACAAATTGCTCTAGTGGATAGAGCTACATGAGTAATACAAGATTGCTTACAGGATCATGGTCTAATTCGCTCTAGATTTCAAACTACAAGCTTGCCAAACACCCTATCTTGAAACTACAAAACCAGACTTATGGAGAAAATGGCTGTGTTGAAAACAGCACTGAATTCTGCCTTGTGGGCCACTTTGGAGCATGTTCTACAGATGTTCATGAGATGACCCCAAAACAACTTTTGTAGCTTATAAAATTTACTACAACTTTGCTTAAGGGTGCACCTCCATGCAAGGTTTCTAACACTATCTTCATAAAAGGTCTTTGAAAAGAGGTTTAGGGGGGTCAATGTTGGTTAAATTAGGGTTACCATGACCTAGGGGCTTTTTTGGGTGAAACCTCCAACATGAAAATTGTTCTAAAACACATTCTAAGCTTAGCTAAGGTATTTATGAGGCCAATGGACACCTATTTGCATTGTCCACACTTTATTATACACATATATAAGCATTCAAGCAATCTTTCCACACATGGATAACATAAAATGATACATGACCATGGCATGATGCTCATGAATAAATGTGATAATGCTTATGCTAATGCAATGCAAATGCTTAACATTCAAGGCTAACACTTGAAGTGTTACACCAGATGCCCTGTCTTGTTGCAGTTGTAGCACAGTCCTCTTACCATAACACTTGTAGTAGCCACTACAATTGCATTGGGTCTTGCTTTCGCTGGTGCCGCTACCACCTTGTACAACTTCTACTGGGTTGGCAGTCCCATGTTCCTTCTCTGAGGAGGTCAAAACTTTGCACCTAGAGCAGGGGATCAATACTCAATACTGCGAACGCCCAACCACGGGTGCTCTTGCTTGGGACAAGCTAGCTTCAGAAGCCCTCTTACAAGACTTGGATGCACTATAGTAGTTGTTGTCCTCCTGAGTCAAGCAGTCGCTGCTATACGCATTGAAAGTCAACATAGTATTAGTCCCTAGGGTCTTTTACATCTTTGGGCTCAGACCCCTCTAAAAGCTAGCAATCTTATTAGCCTCTGTGTTGACAAACTCTAGGGCGTAATGGGCAAGATTATTGAAGGCATGCAATTATTCCTTCATAGTTGGTGCCTTGAGATAATCTCATGAAATCAGAAACCTTCATTTACACCAAGCCAGGTGGAATGTAGTTCCCACGAAAAGTGGTGGTGAAGCAGTTCGAAGTGACGGGGGTACCTTCAAGATAGGTGGTGCGTGATGAGACCACCAAATCCCTATAGTCCCATGCAGCTGGTGCAAGGCATATTTCGCATTCAGTTCCTCTATCATCTTGAGCAGACAAAACTTTTGCTCCATGGTGTTGATCTATTCATCAGCCTCCAGAGGTTCCACTACCTCCTTGAAGTTAGGCGGTTTGGTGTCCATGAAGTCCTTGAAAGAGCTATACTTCGTGGCCACCCGGGTTAGCTCCACAGTGAGTGTTATCAGTGATGTGATGCAAAGTAGCTTGCATGTTGTGTTGCATGCCCTCCATATTGTGCTGGCTCCCAAGAAACTATGCAAAGAAGGTCTCCACGGTTTATTGAGGAGGTGGTGGCAGTGGCGGTGGCGGTGCCGCATGGTTCTTATTGCTGTGGGTAGACCCTCCAGCTCCTGAGGAACCTTCTCCAGCATCATGGTTATGGTTACCTTCTCCATGTGTCTCCACAATCTGCATGCGTCAGTAGTAAGTAATCATTAGGAGTGGTCACCGAAATTGTAGGTAGATGTAAAATTGTGCCATACTGAATTTACTGATGATAATAAATCCACACAATAAACAACGACATAATAATTCATCGTCCACAACACGACATCACTAAGGAAATACTTAGCACATCACAAAAGCATGTTCACATACATCCAACATTGCCAGCATACATACACTAGACTTTCAAGTGTTTCGACATCACCTTACACCACAAAGCTCCAAACACAACCATGTCTTGATCATGAATAAGGTTACATGCCATGCAAGAGAACAACTCAAAAGAGACAACCAACACTAGGAACAATATCAGCAACTCGCCATGGTCACTGTCCATGTTGGATGGGAACCTAGACCCCTCAACAGGATTGGAGTGGATTGGCCTTGCTTGTACCTGGGGTGCAAGTGAGACGTGTGTTTTGGGGTATCCACCTAGGATACATTGATTCACGAATCACTGTTGTTTCCGATGATACGACTTGGCTATGGTCTACCACCATAGTAAGAACTGGAATGTGGATGATGTTGGTAAAATAGTTTTGCATGCTCAACTCTTGCTTGAAAGTAGAACAAGTACTTATCTAGAATGGTTAGATAATAAAGTAAAATTGAAAACTAGTTAAAATAAGATATAAGGATGAACTCCTAGTAATGATTTTTGCAAATAAATAGCACACCAGCCATAAAGCCTTTCATGATCCTTGAAAGTCAGAAATATATCCCTTCAAGTAAGTATCACGAGTACATTGTGTACTCAGGGTTTATTTTACCCTATTTCAGGTGCAGCTTGAGGAGTTTACCTTGAGTGGAGGATTCCACTGGTGGGCACAATTGGATTTCCTTGTATCGCTTCTGTAGATTTATTTCTGCTATTTATTTATTCACACTAAACCTTGGTATTGTAATAAATAAATTTTGACACTTATTGTTGTATAAAATGGATTAAGTTTTGTAAGCTCTACTCATTATTTGATTTTGGATGTAAACATGGATTGTTTTGAGTTCTCCAATTAGGTGTGCTCGATAGAATTGACTGGAATAGCTATCTTTTGGGATATGTAGTGTCTAGTGGAAGACAAGTATTTCAAAGGTGTGTTATTTCGACCAATTCAGCCACATCCGACGTCTATCGTCAGAGCGTCCAATAACCCCGACTGGTGTTGTTTTGGAGGGTAACAATTGGATTTGAAGGCTTGGCATATAAATACAACTAAAAGGTCCTTGTTTGGTTTTGGTAATTGATTGAGAACTTAGGTGGACTAATAAGTGTTTATGTGAGATACACATGAGATTAGTTCACATGTGATTATGTGATGATGGAGGAGCTCATTGCATATGAGACATGACATGGAGTTATGTGACCAGGGTGGAGAGGATCAAGATGAGGCTTCGCTCGATGGATCGGTTGCAAGAGTGAAGGGCAAGTCGGAGGCTTTGAAGCGAGGGACCGCGTGTGACGATGAAGCTTGACCAAGACTTGGCATCGATGGACCGAGGCAACGGTGAAGAGCAAGTGAGGTCAAGATCGATGAACCAATAAGGTCACATGATGATATGAAGTGGATCATATCATTTGGTGATTGGTTGGTGCATGTGTTGCATCAACATTGGAGGAGATAGAATGGAAAGCGCATGGCAAAAGTATAACCTAGGGCTTTTCCATTTCACCGGTCTTAGGTGTTTAGAGAAGTTGATGACTAGATTTAGGATAGATGGTTGTACTATCAAGAGGGGCAAACTTGTTTGCATATCAGTCATCTAGTGCCACTTGAGCAATCTAACTTTGCATATGTGTTAGGATCGACTGGCGTGGCTAGTTTGAGAGGCTAACTCCTTTGGGAAAACGATTGTGAAATGCTAACACACTTGCACATGGTGGTGTTGGCTGACTTGCAAAGGAGAACGTATTGGAGTTGATTTTGATCAACTTGGTGAAGAGAGAGAAGTCTTTCGGTGTTCTTCAGACATTAGGATGTCTTTTAGATTGAAATACTGCTTTGATCCATTTTGATTTGGATTGAGTATTCATATGGATTAGATAGCACATCGAGTAAGCTTTCGAAATTGTCCAAGATCATCGAATCCAGAGGTCGGAGCTAGAAGTTAGCAACCTAACAAGTTAAATTTTAGGCACACGACGCGTCCGGTGGTGTGGGTCCGGTGCGCACAGGACGAGTCCGGTGGTATGAGTCCAGTGCCACAATGAGTTTTCGTTGCTCTCTACGTACGCGTCCGGTGTGCACAGGACGCATCTGGTGTGAAGCAGTAGAGCGTCCAGTGCTACTGTTCCAGGCGCGTGTGCGTTTAGCCATTGGTGGCAACGGTCGAGTTCAAACGGCTAGTGATACATGGTTGTTTCTGGAGCACTGGTGTTGACACCGTTTTTGGACACGTATGTTTTGACACGTACCTGAGGATTAGTAAAGTATAGATTAGCAGATGAAGCAATGGTAACTAGTCTGCAGGAAAGTTGCTGATGAAGGTGGTTGCCGATGTGGAGACAATTGAATCTGATTAAGTCCAGAGGTGGTGACGTGTTCGTGCCGATGATCAGTGTTAGTGTTTGCCGATGGCCACAACAGGAGGTCTGCCGATGACTCTGAAGGAAAGCGTGGAGAT
>Ga0182004_10003437_pt1 | contig 12591 bp, 16 predicted proteins | sample Sormic07211540_1_FD_120479 | JGI IMG/M metagenome (GOLD analysis project Ga0182004, IMG submission 120479) | Endophyte microbial communities from Sorghum bicolor roots, Mead, Nebraska, USA - 072115-40_1 MetaG | ecosystem: Host-associated > Plants > Roots > Unclassified | place: USA: Nebraska... | reverse complement strand
TTTGAAGCCAAATACGCCTTCTACATTGGACATTCACTAATAAAGTTTCAAGACAGGAAAGCGGTGGTGGCCCCGTACCACTTTGGGTAAGTGTGAGTTTACAAATATCTATCTAAACTATTCTAATGCATAAATGCATTATGGATTTAATTCGAGCAGGAGGCACTGGATATGCTTCATCATTTATCCCAAGGAGGGAAGGATGTTGGTACTAGACTCCGCAGATTATCCGAAAGAAAGCTATGCTCCATTCATCAAACTGCTACAGCTGTAAGTCAAGGTATGCATGCATACTTAAGCATAGTGAGAATTTGACAATAACATGGTGATTCTATTTGAGATCATAGGGCATAAGGTTATATAAGATAAATCATGGAAAGTGCGAGTCCAAGAGACCAGGGCAACCATTGGAGGTTATACATAACTGGCCGGTACGTATAAAAATTTACTATTATGAATACAGATCATACACATACGACCACAGTTGTAACTATAATTAAATAACCACTCTCCTGTTATACAGTGCATGAAGCAACCACCCTTATCTGTCCTCTGTGGCTACTACATGTGCGAGAACATGAGAGAAAACGGACGATATGCATGGAACCCTGACAAGGTAATATAAGTAATAGTCTATTAAAGTTGGAAGTCATAAAATATATAATGTTTATAAACTTTCTTTGCAGGTATATAAGCAAAGGACGGCAGAGCGCATGGACGAACGTGCTTTAGACAACATAATTGAGGACATCTGCTCGTTCATCATGAAGCATGTCATTCCATGTGAAGGCAAATATCATGATGACGAAAGCCAATTATCTAGGCCACAGTTCCGAGTGCTAACATAGATTAGTAAGCTCAAACTTACTAAAGAGGGTTATTAGAGGACAGAAACAAACTTTGATGTATATATGTATGATGTCTGATGATGGATATACTGTTGTAATTAACTTTATGTTTTTGAGCACCAAACTTTGATGTATACAAATGTATGTATGAGATGAAGTATTTAAATTGCATGTTGCTTTGTTTGAAGACCAACCAATATCAATATATTTAAATAATAACAATAAAATAATAAATAAATAATACATATTTTAACTACTTTCCACAGGCAGCTCTCTTAGGGAAACGCCTGTGTAAATGAACATTTACACAAGCGGTTCCCTAAGAGAGCCGCCTGTGTAAATTGTTTCTACTTGCGGCTCTCAAGCAACCGCCTGTGGAAATGGGCGATTTCTACTAGCCCCCAGCACAGGCGGTGCTGAAAAACGCCTGTAGAAATATGTTACCAACTGCCTCTATGGTGTGCCCATGTACTAGTGGACCAAGCGACAGGGAGAGAGGCATCGAAACCACGAAGACTTCGACTCGATCTCCGAACGACCGCAGAACCACAATCCGGAACTAATCCACACAATACGGCGCAGCCAAACGGAAGCCGTAGAGCACGAAGTAGGTGAACCCAGAGGATTCACTTTACAAGTCCGTGAAGAACAAGGAAGAACAAAGGTTGAATAAGGCACTCAGCAGCACGGCTGCAATATCATGTAGTTTATCAAATGATCAAAGGTTACTAATAGCTTAGAGGTTGGGGATATTTATACTATGAACAACCCTCCTAGATAGGTATGAAAGTGAAATAGAGTTTCTGAGGGAAGGCAATGTGAAATGTCCCCTCGGACTGGATTCCCAAACTGGTTTCGCCTGACTGTTGGCCTCTAGAGCAGTTTCCAATAAACTGACCATAACTTTTTATTGGGAAGTCCAAATGACGAACCGTTTCTTGGGTGTGAAACTAGACTCCAAGAGCCTTCCAGCAATATATGCCATGCACCACGAAACTTTGTAGATTGGTACAGTATTTCACATCAAGTTGTACCAATATTCTGTCACAACAGACTGTTGACCTTCTGAGTAGTCTTTACTAATTCTAGTCTGCAGACAATATGGAGTATCAAAACTGGTCGCCACTAGATTCATTAGAAAATAGACTCGACAAGCTTTCCAACAAATCCACATGGGCCTTCATAGCTTTTGTGATTAAAAAGTTATGAATATTTCTTTGCACTGGTCCGTTATTGACTTCCACTGGTCCGTTTTTGACTCTCTGGTCCGTTTTGTAGTGTCTTCTAGAACTTGCACTGGTTCGTTCTTCAGGGTCCGATTCATCCTTCTCGTCTTCTATATGCCTGAGTACAATCAAGGTAGAACACTTAGGTAGTATATAATTCTCATTAATGTTAAAATGAATATCACAAAGTAGCGCGTGGACCTCTTGTTGTAGCCTCTTTGCACGACTACGTATAACCGGTCCATCGATGACTTGGGCTGGTGTCTGTGTAGGTAAAACTTGAGTGGTTGTAGCTTGACTTGGAGCTTGTGATATCTTGCTTGTTGGCATGGTCATATCAGATGTCGATATGACACCCTTGATTCATAATGACAACCTTGTCCACATTATACCTCACCTTGAGTAGGTCCAGAATCGAAGTACTGCTTAACCATACTTAGCTCGGTAGAAGTCGAGTGATTTCCTGTCACCGGCGAGAGATAGGTGGATATCTAATCACGGTTAGCTATATTTGCTATCGTGGAAATAACCATGTGATAATAATGAATGGAGACCGAGCGGGAATGCGATAGTGAAGCAACATGGCATGGAGGTCTTGGTTGTGAATCTATCCCTGTCTGTGTCGTATAAGGACCGATACGCTATACGTCCTCTTGTCATGTTGAACGCATGCCTGGCACTTAGTTGGCCGGATAAGTCATTCCGACCACGAAGCCTATGAGTCAACTCAGGCCGGGCACCTCGTTATGTTTGAGTGCGCACCCCAGTTGGTAGTAAGTATGTGCGGGGAGTCATTGGCGTAAGACCGAGGTGTCAGGTTAGAGTCCTGACCCTGGCAGATTATCATACCTGGGCGTGCGGCGCTGATCGGACCCATGAATTGGTCCTGAGTTGTGCTAAAGGTGACCTAAGGTTGCTCTTGTAAAGTACGCCTGGGTGAGTGCTAGGAATACCCCTCCAGCTGGATAGGGATCCATTCGAATCGTCGTCTCTTCCGGATAGTGAGAACTTGACTTGAGCAGCGGCAACGTAGTACTCACTAAATGAACTCAATGGTTATGATGAGGATAATGATAGCTATGTGATAATCTGGATATGGTTATTATTGTGATGCTTAATATTCAAGTGGTTGCTTAGAACAGGTACTAACCTAGCAAATAGCTCTTCTAAGTAAGTAACTTGCTGCTAGTATGGAGGTAAATGTATAAACTCAAGTTAAAGCTTTCTATGCAAAATGTGAGTCAAACCAGCCCACAAATATGAGCCTTACATAATCCTTGGTGTCACATTATTTCTGGTTTATGACGGGTAAGTCTAGCTGAGTACATTCTCGAACTCAGGGTTGTATTTACCCTTGTTGCAGATGATATCGTGTATCATGGGTATTGCGCTAACTGTCACCATCCAGCTGCGGATGAAGAGAAGATCTTGGGAAAGATCAGTTCTAGTTGCTTTACTTATGCTTTTGTTGGGTTGATCATAAGACTGGCATATAACAAGACTATGTGTGTGTGAGGTTTCAAAACTAGTTTGCTTCCACTACCAGAATTTGTGTTGAAATAAATTTACTTGAACTCCAATGGATGTAAAACTTTGTTCTATGTTGAATGTTTGTAATCTATGATGCAGATGCTTGATCATGTATGATCTTGGTTGTATGTTGGTTGAATCGAGATCTTTTGAGGTTTCGTCGGACTACCAGGTTTATATGGGTTCAAGTCCATTGGCTCGACTACACTCGTGGTCACTAATTCACTTGAATTCTTATAAATTGGACGGTTCTGTTACAGTATTTCTCTAAGTAATTCCAATCCATTTATCAAAGCCTGATACTCAGCCTAATTGTTTGTGGATGTAGCAAAAATCGGCAATGAAAACTCATACTTCCTCCCCCGAAGCGAAATCAATACAATGTCAATACCTCCTCCTTCATCACAAGTAGACCCATCAAAGAAAAGCGTCCAAGGAGCAATTTCTAAAGAATCCACTATATTGCAATGTTGAGTAATAAAATCAGCCATAACTTGCCCCTTAACTGCCTTAGCCGATTCATAGTGTAGATCAAACTCTGACAATGCTAAGATCCACTTGCTGATTCTATCACTCAAAATCGGCATCGACAACATGTATTTGACCATGTCATCTTTGCATATGACAGTGCATTCGGCCGATAGCAAATAATGCCTTAATTTAATACAAAAAAAGTACAAGCATAACCATAGTTTGTCAATGGCCGAATACTTTGTCTCAACATCCACCAATCTTCTGCTCAGATAATAAATAACACACTCTTTCCCTTCAAACTCTTGAATAAGAGCTGAACTAACAGTATCATCGGTCGATAAATACAATCTGAATGGCTTTCCGTGTTGAGGTGGAACCAACACTAGAGGATTTGTTAAATATTTCTTAATTTCATCTGGGGCCAGCTGCTGCTCATTTCTCCACACAAACTCCTGGTCAGCCTTTAATTTAAGCAGTGGACTGAAAACCTTGATCTTGCTCGATACATTAGATATGAATCTTCTGATGAAATTGATCTTGCCAATCAAAAATTGCAGTTCAGTTTTATTGGCTGGAGCAGCTACTTTGTTAATTACATCAATAGATCTCCTACAAATTTTATTTTCTCTCTGATGTACCATAAAACCCAAGAATTGACCTACCGATACACCAAATGCACATTTATTAGGATTCATCTTCAAACCATGCTTCATTGTGCACTCAAGTATCTTTCATAGATCGGCTAGATGCTTTACAAAATCCACAAACTTGACTAGCACATCATCGATGTAGATCTCCACTATCGTGTGATGAGGACATCGCCACGCTGGATACGTTGACACCATCGTCTTTTCCAAGTTGCAATTCATCTCCAACTCAGATACCAATTCACTCTCGGATTCAGCAAACACGTCGATAGTGTTTTGATCATAACTTCTTCATACGATATCGAAACAGGGTGATGTTGGACTTGTTGGAAAGGGGACGACAACGCCATCATTTTGGATCTCGTCCCAGCTCCTGATCTTTCATGGATTAATCTTTATGACCACGACAAGGTGTTGTGTCACCTATTTTGGGCCAACTTGGCCATGTATTGAATTCGGGCCTTAAGCCCATGTTGTGGGCGCCTCCCCCTGGTCGCCTCCAACCCTAGGTCTCTTCTCCTTTATATTCCATGCAGCCGCCACTGTTTAGACTCGAGTTTTGTTTAGAGTTTAGTTTTCTATCGAGAAAGTGAATCATTCATTGTAACTATGGTGACAAATCCTTTTACAGCGATCCAGAGCCAGGGCCGTCTCAAGAATTGCAAGGGTCCTTGGGCAAAGCGAGCAACAAGGGCCTAGCAAACTAATCTTTTACCATCAACTTCCTCCATTCTAAATTGTAATTCATTCCAAGAATCTTAAAGAGTCAAAGCATTTTTCAAGTTTGACCAAAATTATAAAGAAAAGTACTAGGGTTTACAACATAACAAAAATATAAATAAAGAAGAATCTAATGATACTTAATTGTTATCATAATAATTATTATTTTATCATATAAATTTGGTCAAACATAGGATAGTTTGACCCTCCAAGATTCTTGCAATGACTTATAATTTGGGATGGCGGGAGTAATTGGCATGGCTCCGACTGCGGCATCAGCTCTGAGCCATAGGATCCTTACCAATCACTATAGGATGATGATTTGTTTTCTGGTGTACACTAGAGGAGCTAGAACCATTTTTAAAACTGAATGACAAGCTATAATTTGTGGCTTCTACCAAGTGCTCCCGAAGAGGTGTCATTTCAAATAAGACCTTAATATGATAATTAAAGTATACAGTACTAATAATAAAAAATAACTTACGGCATATATTGGAAGCGATTGGGAGTAGCTAAATATCAGAATAGGATAGGAAGCGATGCAAGCTAATTTCTAATTAATTACTTATGATAAATGTATGAATCTTTAAAACTTTATTCTATTGGTCAAATATATTACTATATAAGTTTTATATACATACATAAACTTATGAGCCCCCTCGTGGCATGGGCTCGTGGCCGTCACACTGGCTGCCCATGCCCCTAAGATGGCCCTGTCCAAAGCTCCCATTCTTGATCTCCTCCACTGTGTCGATTAGTCCTTTGAAACCGAGTTCTCGAACCTCCACTGATATTCGCGTCATTCATATTGGCAATTTTAGATTGCGAGTTTTTAGCTTCTTGCTTGTGTTCTTCGATTTGCTTGCAGGAACAACCTTCTTGGCGAGGTCAATCAAGTTGTGCTCGGTTGATAACCAACAGAGCAGCGGTGTAACGGTTACAGAATTCGAATCGTGCTGATTTAAAGCCGGATCGCCAACGTCGAGTTCTCTACAAATTGAATTTACCAATTACCTCTCGGAAGATCGGGCCTGAACCTCATCAATTGGTATCATATATCTCAGGTTTACCGTGAGGTATAATCTCATTTGCCCTTATTTGTTCATTACGTACAGTCCAAAAAATCCCAAAAAAATAGTTTAATTCTGCTGTCCTATCACCCATTGTGCCTTGCAATTTCGTTTTCAAATTTGCTTTGTTGACTTTGTGTCCGTGGTTTAGTCTAGTTACTAGTTTTGATTGTGTACGTCGTCATAGTTCATTTGCACCATTGCTGTTCTTAGTTTCCGCCGCTATCCCATCCACTGTTTCCAAACAACAAGTCGAAGCCACCACATTACTCGACTTGCCTCTGCTAGCCGCCTAGTGTGATCTCTCGCCGCCGCGCTAACCCTAGATAGGTTGCCAGCCGCTGTTATTTTCCCTGCTTCGCAGCCCTCCTTACATCATCAGGCGAATACCTACTACTGTTAGTCACAGGCACGATTCATCCTATGATTGGTGTTGGAGTTTAGGGATGCTTTGCCCTAACTGCCGCCACCGCCGCCGCCGCCGCCGTGTTGTGCCTTCCGAAAAATATAACTTGAGATACCTTTGGTGAAACATGCATAACTTCTAGCTCATTTATGAGAAAAATCTGAAATTTTTACAGCAGTTTCTTGACACCATTTGGACCTGACACAAACTTGGCAAAGCCTTGTTTGGTCTCCTCAAAATTACCAAAAAAATCAGGAAAATAAAGAAAAAAATTGATAAGGGTTTTGCACTCTTTTCACTTAACTTTTTCCATAGACCACATTTGATCTCAGTTGTAGTTGCCAATTTTTGTGGTTACATCTTTTATGATCCTTGTTCAGAGAAAAATATAAAAAAATAGTGAAAAAATAAAAAATCTTGATTCCTACTAGTGCCTTTTGGGAAAATCCAAGAAAAATCAGGATAAAGAAAAAATCTGCTCTATTGCTTGTTCGCTGAGTTCCTTCCATCATACTTTGTTTCACCTTGTTGTGCTACATCTAGACATGTCTTAGCCAGCAATTGTGATTTGTCCTTTGGATACTTATTGAACATAGCTAACTCTGCATTCGAATATTGCTAATCCTTGCTACTTAAATTGTGCGCGTCCAAAGCTCCACATATACTTCTATCAGCACAGGTTCATCTTGCAACTGTCTACCCACGCTCAATAACACATTGCTTTGCCAATTTGGTTTTGCTCCTGTTTGGCTTTGGTAAGAACACTTGTAAGACGGTGGTAAGCCGCTTTTGATTTTGTATTCCACTTTTACCACCACCACCACCACTCGGTTCCTTTAGTTGATAAGAATAATCTTTTGCTGTTGTTTTTCCCTATTTTCTAACCATGGCAGGATCTCCAATGAACTTCAATGATTGTGTGTCCAAGGGTGAACTTACAGCGTTCATCACTAAACAACGTAATCTTATGAATGAACTGACACGCAATGTGACTAATCTGGTCATCGTGGTGATGATGAAGATACAGATGGAGAACTATCTGATCATGAAGAAGTGGACGATGACGGGTGATGCACGCAACCGTTGCCACAACAACTTCAATCGTTGCGGTATGGGAGGTAATAACCATGGTAATAATGATCCTTTCGCTAAAATTAAATTTAGCCTACCTCCTTTTGCTTGTAATGTTGATCCTGAGGCATATTTAGATTGGGAGCTTGCTCTTCAACAAAAATTTAATTCTCATAATGTGCCTGCTGAGCATAGAGTTAGACTAGCTACTAGTGAGTTTACTAATTTTGCTTTGTTTTAGTGGAGTGATCTTTGCAATACTAATAATGTTGCTGCTGTGCCTCAAACTTGGAATGCTTTAAAACAACGTATGAAATCTTGTTTTGTTCCTCCTTATTATCAACGTGATTTACGTCTTAAACTGGAAACTTTCAAACAAGGAGATAAAAACATAGAAGCATACTATCAAGAATTGCTTATTGGTTTAGCACATTGTGGTGTACATGAAGATGATGGTGATGATAGTGCTAGATTATTTGGTGGTTTAAATCATGATATCTAGAATATTCTTGATTGCAAAGAATGGAGTAATTTTTCCCAATTGTATCATATTGCTATAAATGTACAACGTGAAGTACAGGGACGTAAGCAACACCAGTCTTTCAGGTCTAATAATAGGAGGAATTTTCAGCAGCATTCCGAGCCAGAGACGCTCAAGATTTCTATTGCACCACAACCATCTACACTTGCATTTTCTTCTGGGGTAAGTAAATTGTCTAATGTGCAGCCCCCACAGCTCAAGAAAGGTGCCACTCCGGATGCTTCCACTAGTTCATCCTCGCCCAGGGCGCCCAGGGCTGAAATCATTTGCCATCGATGCAAAGGCATGGGACATGTAATGAAGCATTTCCCCAGTCATCGCTATTTCATTGCAACCGAGAATGGATATGTAAGTGCTAGTTATGTTAAAGATGATTTAGCCCTTGTTGCTAACATTGCTGTAGATTCTACCGAGGACGATCAAGACACGGCGACCATCGTCATTGACTCCGTTGCTGCCTCTATGGGATATCCTAGCCATCTTGTGCAGCGTGTGTTGAGTTCACGTGTGGTACATGAAGAAGAGAACCAGCTCCAGCGCAACAATTTGTTCCACATATATCTTATTATGCAGGATTGTCGTGTTCTCACCATCATTGATAGCGGGAGTTGCAACAACTTGGTGAGTTCAGGTTTGGTTAAGAAGCTTGGTTTAACCACACGACAATATTCGTATCCATATAAACTTCAATGATTCAATATAGTGGTAAGACTAAGGTGACTCAATCAGCCCGCATTAGTTTCTTTACAGGTTGTTATCATAATACTGCTGATTTTGATGTTGTACTTTGCAAGCTTGTTCAATTTTGTTAGGACGTCCATGGGAATTTGATAATGATGCTTTACACCATGGTAGAACTAATACATACACTTTCATACATAAGAACAAGAACATTACTTTGCTGCCTTTGTCACCAATGAATATTATTAAACATGCTAAAGAGATTAACAATAAACCTTCCATAGACATTGATAACAATAATGTAAATAAGTTACATGGAGTTGTTTTACTTGCTACAACTTCTACTACTGCTACGTTATGTGACAATCTAGATGCACAATGTTATACTATGCTTTGTTAACCTATTATGTCTTGTGCATTACCTGCTGTCACTAACCTTTTGCGGGAGTTTGTTGATGGGGAAGAGTCGAGGACGACACCAATTATAGAAGGAGGGGATGATGAGGACATCGCCAAGATGGAGTCGAGGATGACTCCAATTCAAGAAGGGGAGGATAATGAGGACATCACCATGCTTGATACGTTGACACCATCGTCTTTTCCAAGTTGCAATTCATCTCCAACTCAGCTACCACATCACTCTCGGATTCAGCAAATACATCGTTAGTGTCTTGATCTTAACTTCTTCATACGACATCGAAACAGGGTGATGTTGGACTCGTTGGAAAGAGGACGACGACGCCGTCATTTTAGATCTGGTCCCAGCTCCAGATCTTTCGTGGATTCATCTTTATGACCACAACAAGATGTTGTGTCACCTATTTTGGGCTAACTTGGCCATGTATCAAATTTAGGCCTTAAGCCCATGTTGTGGGTGCCTCCCCCTGGTCGCCTCCAACCCTAGGTCGCTTCTCCTTTATATTCCACGCAGCCTCCACTGTTTAGACTTAGGTTTTGTTTAGAGTTTAGTTTTCCATCGAGAAATTGAATCGTTTATTGTAACTGTGGTGACAAATCCTTTTACTCCTCCACTGTGTTGATTAGTCCTTTGGAACCGAGTTCTCGAACCTCCATTGTTATTCGCGTCATTCATATTTGCAATTTCAGATTGCGAGTTTTTACCTTCTTGCTTGTGTTCTTCGATTCGCTTGCAGGAACATCCTTCTTGGTGAGGTCAATCAAGTTGTGCTTGGTTGGTAACCAATGGAGCAGTGGTGTAACGGTTGTAGGATTCGAATCTTGCTAATTTGAAGCCGGATGGCCAACGCCGAGTTCTCCATAAATCAAATTTACCAATTACCTCTCGGAAGATCGGGCCTGAACCTCATCATCGTGCCGATGAATACATGAAAAAAAAATTCATAGCTCTCTGATAACTAGCACCAGCATTTTTCAAACCAAAGGTGATAACTATCCATTCAAACAACCCAACATGACCTAGACACCTAAAGGCAGTCTTGGGAATATCTTCTTCAGCCATGAATATTTGATTATAACCTACATTGCCATCTATAAAGCTTATAATCCGATGTCCGACCGCAGCATCCACTAACAAATCGGCAACAGGCATAGGATAGTGTTGACGGTCCTTAAGTACTAAATTTAATCGTCAACTAAACATGGAAAAGGATCAATATGCACCAAACATCTAGAATTAGGGTTTTATCTGACAGAATTCCACAAGCTTTGGTGTTTGTCTATTTCTGCAGGGGGTTATCAGAAAATATGGAGAGAAGTCCCACATGTCATGTTTACGACAAGATAATTACGTGCCGCGCAATTTTCCTTAATCTAGAAGAGTCCAGAAGCCACGGGAACGAACGGGAGACCGAACGGGCTCGGGGGTAGGGCGCCCGCCCTCCCCCCTTGGGCGCCCACCCTAGCCTCGGGGCCAATCACAATCAACTTCGCAGATTATGCTCCACCGACCTAAAGGATCAAGAAAAATCGTGCGATCAATGTCGGTTTGATCCGACGGCCCAAATTCACTAGAGGGGACTATATAATCAAGGCCTCTCCACCCAGGGGGAGAGAGGAGATATCATTATCAGAGGTAGCCATCAAAGTTTGGGTTTAGAACATCTCTCCCATAGAGAATTAGAATTAGATACTCCCTAATCCTTCAAGTTTAGAGGATTTATTAGATAGGAATTAGAAAAGTAGAGCACTACGCTCTGGATTCGGATCTTCGGTAATAAGATTGGTATTATTTCATATCTTTCTATAATACTTTGTTCTAATTGCATTATGTCTCTATTTATTATGCTCTTAGTTTGCTCTAGTTCTATATTTGATATAGTTATGATTGATAATAAGTTTATGTATTAGTTTGCAAAGCGCTTAGCTCTTGACACGTGGTAGTTAAGTGGTAGATCACATGTGGGCGTGGTGCTTAGATGTTATTTACCTGCAAATGTATCCTATTGGCTGGGTCGTGTGGTAGTTCGCGATAGTGACAGCTTCGTTAATTCTTATATAGTCCACCCTCCGTTGATAGGACAGGCAGAATTTGTATTGCAGAGTAAGTTTTGTGATGCTCTGATTTACTTTAGCAATGTTCCTTATACATGAATGAAGAGTCTTTTATGCTATATATGATCTTGTAGATAACTAGAGTAGATTGTGACTTAGTAGATAGTAGCTAACTTAGAAACCATTCTCTAGCTAATCCGACGTCACCTTACATACATGAGGAGTAGTCTATTTCCTAATCGCTGTGTTATTTACCCAAGAGCTTATATTTCATTACCATTATTATTATGGCTTACCCCCTGCCAAAGTAAGTGACTGTGTGACGAGTTCCTCATTAGTAATCATGTTATTGCAAGTTTATCTCTAGTCTATTCATTGATAGATTTTATCCTTATCTTAATTTCACCCTTGTTCTCCTGAGCAAAATTAAAAATAACGATACCTGGAATACTTACCTGGTGAAATGCTACAATGAGGTGTTTTATCTATGCGCTTGCGGATAGAATAGATTATTTTCTAAAGAGCCTTTGCATTCATAAATACCTTTGTACACTCTGGCACCATGCTGGGGATGACAACCTAGTATCTAAGTGGTGTTAGTAAGTGTCAACAAGCATTTCTGGCGCCGTTGCCGGGGAACAAAAGGGGAACACAAAAGAAGAGACGGTAAGTAAAGTCAGGAAGTCAGTCAAGGTTATTCAGATAAAATATTAGATTAGACTATAGAGAAATAATTACATAAAACAACTACTAAGTGAGAAATCATAACAAGGCACCTCTGTTTTGGCAGGTTCACCCTGTTGTTTTTCTATGTTTATATTTTTATACAGGGTATATCAGGATTGACTTTGGTACATTCAACTCTTCATCATCAGAACCAAAGCAATCAAGAAAGAAAGAAGAAG
>Ga0182004_10003436_pt1 | contig 12592 bp, 9 predicted proteins | sample Sormic07211540_1_FD_120479 | JGI IMG/M metagenome (GOLD analysis project Ga0182004, IMG submission 120479) | Endophyte microbial communities from Sorghum bicolor roots, Mead, Nebraska, USA - 072115-40_1 MetaG | ecosystem: Host-associated > Plants > Roots > Unclassified | place: USA: Nebraska... | reverse complement strand
GGATCAAGAGGCGGTGGCTCTCGTTCCGGCGGCGGCTCGAGAGGCACCACGAACTATGATGATGATGATAGCGTGCTTGATGTGCTCGATTACGACGATTCGTCTGCCAGTGCCCGCGGCGGCGCTTGGAAGACTGGAGTCCCTGCCACGGTTCTTGCCGTCGCCTGGCTCTTGTACATCTAGACACACGCGGACGCACTGCGTAGGGTGCCATGATCTCGATGGCATCGATCATCGTAGTATTTTTTTAATATCGATCATCGTAGTTATTAGTTTATTATTATACTAGGTTCATGCCCGTGCGTTACAACGGGATAACTAAACTTTAATACATAAAACACATGGATCGCACGTTAATAACACAATACTATGAAATTAAACACATGGATCTCACAAAATCTTTGGAAATTTTCTACATACCCTTCCTTGCTTGTCTTCTTGGCATTGCGTGATAGACTGAACATAGGTGCCTGATTTTGTTAGGCATTTTTTGTTTTATTATTTCTTTAATCGATCTCTACAATTTTGTTTTTCTTGCTTGTTTGTCCAATAAGACAGGTATACACCTACACTAACTACAATTAAGTATCTCATTTTTTATAGACTTGTTACCAAAGTTACAAGACAAATGATGTGCATTTGTAGATCAGCTGTGTTTCTCAACTTTTCTACGTAGCATTTGTTAAAACCAAATATATATTTCCAAATAAAGTACCGTAATTTTCATATAGACTTTCTTGTTAGTGGGGTAGATTTGTTTTTTAGTTTTATGATTTTTTTTAGTTTTGTAATTTTTTTTAAATGTCACCGTAGCGTTAGCACGGGTAATATACTAGTAAAGAAAAAAAGAAGAGAAGGGGAGAAAGACACAGAGAGAGAAACTCATCTCTTCAAAAAAAAAAACTTGATGATGAGCAAAAACAAAACTTGGAGACGCGGGGAATCGAACCCCGTGCCTCTCGCATGCGAAGCGAGCGCTCTACCATATGAGCTACGTCCCCTTTGACATTCGTGAACATACTTTTTGTTATCTATTCTTTACTAAATGGCCACCCATGCCTTAATGCAAATGCAGTTGCAAACTCCTGCAATAACATGTAGCTCATTCAGTACATGCCACATTGTAGTACCACTCATCCTCTATGCTTATTTTGGCACCGTGAATGTCCAGATCGTCTGAAAACTAATTAGAGCTTTACAATTGTGTGGGGGTCATTTAGCTCTAGCACTTCCTAAGATAAAAAATATAAGTATGTTTAATTTAATGTTGTTCCAAGTCAAAAAAAAAAGCTAACTTCAACAAGCTACTCTTAAGAAAAGGGTTATACATATAGTTTCCTTAAATCTGACAAATTCAATACTCCAAGGTATTAATGATTGAGCAACTAATATTCCATTGCATAGTTGTGAATTTCCTGTCGCCAGTAATCAAATAGATCTGCACATACCCACTCACAAATCCCAACACTACAAGGCTAACGATGTATTCCAATATTTTTGTTAGGGCAGTTTTAACTCAGAAACTCATGAGATACTCCATGCGTTCTAACAATTACTTGAACATGGGATGAGGACCTAACCAAGGCCTTGTTTTGGACAGTGGATGTAAACAAAATCTTACAGATCCCACTTCGGCATGGAAGAGAGGATGTTGTAGCATGGCATCACAATCGAAATGGCTACTTTTCAGTTGGGTCAGCATACCATCTCCACTGGTTACATAAATTTAGAGCAAACCGGGTGAATCAACAAGCCAGCGAAGCAGGTAATCATGAAGTGTGGTCAAAGTTTTGAAATTTAGATGTCCCGGCTAAAATCAAAATTTTTGGGTGGAGGGTACTGCATGGTCTGATATCTTGTCGGGGGATTCTTGCAAATCGTCATATTGAGAATTCAAGCAGTTGTCCATCTTGCCATGAGGGATGTGAAGACATAAAACATGCTCTGTTTACTTGCGGCCGAGCAAAGGAGATCCGGCATATACTTGGAGTTGCAAATGAAATTCAAAATGTATTGGAAGTCAACCGATTTGGTTCAATGGTGGTGGCTGAGATGATTAATTTGTCAAGACCACTAAGATCTTTGAATCAAGTAGGTTTTGCAGAACTAATCTTAACTGGTGGGTGGTATATCTGGTGGGAACGCAGGAAGTATGTCCATATAGAAACTGTTCAAAATCCGACAAGTGCTGCTATGTCTATTGCAACATTGACAACAAACTATCAAAGAGCAACAAAGAAGAAGAAGACTAGGAAACAAGAATGATGGAAGAAACCCCCTGAAGGCAAGTTACTATTAAATGTGGATGCTAGCTATAAGCCTGATCGGGGCACTGGCAGCACAGGAGCAATTGTTAGAGACTCGAGTGGATCCTTTATAGTGGCTGGCTCATGTTTTATGGAGCATCTAGTGGATGCAGCGATGGCAGAGGTGATTGCTCTCAGGGAGGGCTTGTTGCTGGTTCAGAATATTGGATGCACTCAGCTCTTGATCCAATCGGATTGTGTGGAGGTAGTAGAAACAATGATGCAAGATGGTTTCTCAGCTACGGCAAGTGCTCCTATTTATGACGAATGTAACCAGCTTTGTAAAGAGTTTATTTCAATAGCTATAGAACATTGTAATTGGAAAGTCAATAAAGTGGCACATGAATTAGCTAGGGTAGCTATAACATCTAAATCTTCTTGTATTTGGGTCGATGAACCCCCTATCTTTATATTAAAAGCCTTGATGAACGATGTAACTACGTTTGAAGATCAATAAACTGCGCCAAATGACTTCCTCAAAAAAAGTATAAGTTATTCTGTTTTTTCTACATAATTTTTATTACATATCTAGATATACATTATATCTAGGTAAATAATAAAAGAAGATAAATGCACCTTGGGTCCTACCTTTTACGTTACATCATATAGGTTCATGAACTCTGAAAATTGCATACTCCCACCATACTAAAAAATAAGTCATTTAGCCTAACTTTTACTCCTTATTTTTATAAAAATATTTATCAAAAAATGATATATGTATATTTCTATAAAATTATTTTTCAAGATAAATCTATTCAAATGGTTTTCACATTTTTAAACTCAAACCACTTAAACGTTATTCATGATTTATATTCCCAATGTTTGACTCAAACTTTGTTTAAAACGACTTTATTTTTCGGTATGGAGGGAGTATTTATGTCCATAAACCTTTTAAGTAGTTCATTGTATGTCCATACCCCTTCATTTGGGGAATAGATCTGACATGACGGTCCATGCCATGAGTTAGTGTGTATGTAGGCCACATGAGTTGAACGTGAATGCATCATAGGCCCATTAACTTTTTTATTTTATTATTCGGGTCATCAACTATGAAAACGCAGTCTTGATCCACAAACTTCTTAAGTTGTCTACTGTAGGTCGGTAATCCTTCATTTCGGAAATAGATCCAAAGTTGTCATCGCCTAGTGTGGCGCACGTGGGTCACATGTGTTGCACATGAGAGCCGAGTGGGCGTTTTCTATTGCCAATAACCCCCATATGGTTCCTTCTCCCTCCATCTTACTCTCCTTCCCCACTCTCTCTCTCTCTCTCTCTCGTCCTAAATGTTGCCATTGTTGTAGCGCCTCCCTCGAATCAATTGTAATGTCTCACCGAAAGTGTTCAAATCGACAATGCTACTGCTTCGAACTCGGATAGCTATGCCGTGATGCGCTTGATCGATCAGGACGTTAGAAGACTGCCGGAGGGGGGGGGTGTCACAAACACATACGTGTGTGGCGGACTATGCTCTCTCTCTCTCTCTCTAAGCCCGTAATTTTGCGTGGCATTTACATTTACAAGAGTTAACCATTAAATTACTCTCTCTATTTCAATTATGAATCATTTTGGTCTTTCTAATAGGTATATAGTTTGTGCTATGCACTTAGATATAAGTTACGTATAGACTCATAGCCCGAGTTATGTACACAAAATCTAAAAAGCCAAAACAACAAACATAATAAGTGTATAACTATGAAAGTATCAAATCCCGGTACCTATTCCCTAGACGAAAGGGTATGGATCTATAGTGAATAACTTAAAAAAGTTTATGGACTTAAATTTATAGTTTAGAGTTAGTGGATTTGTATGGCACAACCTAAAAAGTTAGTGGACCTACGGTGCATTCATGTGCATCTCACGTGACCCATATGCCACATTGGTTGATGACATAGATCGACTACCACGTCAGATTTTTTTTTTCAAAAGAAGGGGTATGAACCTGCATACTTAAAAAGTTCATGGACACAAATCTGCAGTTCCAAGTCGATAGACCTGAATGACATAGCCCGAAAGTTATTGGGCCTCGGATGCATTTATCTCTAATAAAAATCATTCATCTAGAAAAACCTGAACGACCTATAGTTTGAAATGGAGTAATTTCTATACTTACTAGATAATGTAGACAATACATATAGATATCTTATTTCTAAAGAATAGTTTCTTCAAAATAATTTTTATCCAATCATATGTCTTTTCTCTTCATCATGTACCTATCACATCTCTTTATATTTTGGTTCTCTTTTATAAGTATCTATGAAACTTTTTTCTCATCTCTCTTCTTTAATTTCAATGTTAATTATCATTTTGTTTAGTTGACACTCTAATCAATAAACATAAAAATCACCCTAGTTTCTTATTTGGGACTCCCTTAGGAATTGCTAACTATTTTTAGTATATTTTGAATAACTGCATACCATAAGCCTAATTAATTTGTAGCCAATTTGATAAACTACTAGGAAAGATGCAAATTATACTAGAAAAGGCAATATACACACCAAAGCCAATACCACTCGTAAAAAAAGACAGTTAAGAAATGTCACATTTATGTGTAATGCAAAACAATGTCGCCTTCGCCTATAAATAAAAGGCAGTCACACACTAGTTACTTCCACACATCTCACCCAGTTTCAGGCAGTGCAAGCACCTTGGAGGGAACAAAACAAGTGTACACATGGCGAGCACAAGCTTGTGTATGTGCTTCTTCCTCGTGTTTCTTGGACTGTCCTTCAATTTGGCACTCGGCCAAGTCCTATTTCAGGTAACATTGACATGGACATTTGATATCAAATAAATAACACCTTTCTCTGTCTCATTTTATCTACCATTTTGGTATTCGTACTGGTCATAATTTTTTTTAAGTTTGGCTAGATTTATAAAAAAGATATTAGCGATATATTTCTCTCTAAATAAGTTAATTATAGAAACATATTTATGATCTATCTAATGATACTAACTGTGTATTATAATTATTAACTTTTTATATATAATTAGTTAAAGTTGAGTATGTTTATTTGATTTCTCGAGAAATAAGATGGAGTCATAAAAAGTGACGGAAGAAGTACAGTAGTGGTTGGGCTGTGAAATTTTTGAGTGTATGCGTGGTTGGCTGGTTGCATCAGGGCTTCAACTGGGAATCCTGGAAGCAGAACGGGGGATGGTACAAATTCCTGATGGACAAGGTGGACGACATCGCCGAGGCCGGCATCACCCACGTCTGGCTCCCTCCGCCGTCGCACTCTGTCGCCGAGCAAGGTGTCTGTCTGCTTTCTCCTCGACTCTAATGTAAAACTCCGATCCCACCACCACTGCGTGCGCTAGTTAACCTGTGTGTGCCTACTGGACGTCTCCGTCGCTGGTTACGTGCACAGGCTACCTGCCGGGGCGCCTGTACGATCTTGATGCGTCCAAGTACGGCAACAAGGCGCAGCTCAAGTCCCTGATCAAGGCGTTCCACGACAAGGGCGTCAAGGTCATCGCCGACATCGTCATCAACCACCGCACGGCGGAGCACAAGGACGGCCGCGGCATCTACTGCCTCTTCGAGGGCGGCACGTCGGACTCCCGCCTCGACTGGGGCCCCCACATGATCTGCAGGGACGACAAGGCGTACTCCGATGGAACGGGGAACCTCGACACCGGCCTGGACTTTCCCGGCGCACCGGACATCGACCACCTCAACAAGCGCGTCCAGCGCGAGCTCATCGGCTGGCTCAAATGGCTCCAGACGGACATCGGCTTCGACGCGTGGCGCCTCGACTTCGCCAAGGGCTACTCCGCTGAGGTTGCCAAGATCTTTATCGACAACGCCAAGCCCTCGTTCGCCGTCGCCGAGCTGTGGAGCTCGCTGGCCTACGGCGGCGACGGCAAGCCTTTGCAGGACCAGAACGCGCACCGGCAGGAGCTGGTGAACTGGGTGGATCGTGTCGGCGGCAAGGCCAGCCCGGCCACGACGTTCGACTTCACCACCAAGGGCATCCTCAACGTCGCCGTCGATGGCGAGCTGTGGAGGCTGCGCGGCGCCGACGGCAAGGCGCCTGGTATGATTGGGTGGTGGCCGGCCAAGGCCGTCACCTTCGTCGACAACCACGACACTGGCTCCACGCAGCACATGTGGCCTTTCCCCGCAGACAAGGTCATTCAGGGCTACGCCTACATCCTCACACACCCGGGGAACCCGTGCATCGTGAGTTCTTGACTTCTGTTCTGAAAAGCTATAAATTTCCGTGCAAGATCGTGATGAACTCAAGAAAAAAAATTGTGATTATTTCTGCCTCCCCAGTTCTACGATCATTTCTTCGACTCGGGCCTCAAGAATGAGATCGCGCAACTGGTGTCCATCAGGAACCGCCACGGGATCCAGCCGGACAGCAAGCTGCGCATCATCAAGGCCGACGCAGACCTGTACCTCGCTGAGATCGACGACAAGGTCATCGTGAAGATCGGGCCAAGATTCGGTGCTTCGCAGCTCATCCCAGGAGGCTTCCAGGTCGTAGCGCACGGAAATGGCTACGCCGTCTGGGAGAAAATCTGAGCCAAATTTGTGCCTCGTCCGGGACGAAGAGTTTTAGCAGATTGGACCTGCATTTTTCCTAGCTTACTTCTAATACGGGATAGCTACAGCCTGTATTCGAGAATAAGCACTTCATCTGTTAACAACGCGAGGATGAGGGGCATACATACATTAATTTGAGGAATAATTTGAGGGCCACACTGGATCATATGATGAACGCTCTGTCACAGGGGACAAAGCCATGCGTTTTTTTCAGCCCGTTTCATTTGCAACCTCTACCAAATCAATTTATTTGATATCCTTTACTCGAAAACACTTCAGTGAGGTCACTTACCATCATGTTCTCGAGTGAGAGTTACCCTCTTGTGCATTGAAATACTCTTGCTTAGGGGGTATTTGGCACTGCTCCACAAACTCTACTATGGAGCAGCTCTAAAAAAAAACTGGAATTCGTGGAGTACCTCTTCAGCTTTTTTTTCTTGAATTGAATACGTAGAGCTGAAACTGTTTGGCTAAAAAACGTAGAGCAAAACTGAAAAACGTGAAGCAGAGCAGTCCCAAACACCCTCTAACTCTCTCAAGATGCAATGAACACCTTCAAAGTGCCATGGAGATGGAGAATAACCAGAGTGCCACGACCAATCACCATTCACCATTGGGTAAGTAGTAGCAGGACCATTGACAGGGCAGCGTGTTACTTTATTTATCGGCATTCTCTGTAACGTGAATAAGGGGACATATTCTTTTTTGCTACGACAATACCAAAACAAATCGTGTGCCATATGGAAGAAGGCAGCGCGTCTACTTTACAACAAACAGCACCTCATCTCTGGGGGGCAAGAGGAAGGTCGGTCGATGATCACCAGGACAAACCAGAGCCGGCGCTCGGTGCTCCTACTCCTCATCCTCCTCCCTCTCCCTGGGCACGGCCCCGAACCGCTCCACCAGGAGGTCGGCCACGATGGGCACCAGGTCCTTGCACGGCACGGACTTCTTGTACACGTCCGCCAGGTGCGAGTCGCTGCCGACGCGGCCGCCCACGAAGATGTCCGCGGCCTCGACGATCTTGCCGTCGCTGTCCTTGGTGAGGCAGCCCATGAAGCCGATGTCCGCCACCTGCACCTGGCCGCAGCTGTTGGGGCAGCCGGTCCAGTGCATCCGCACGGGCCGCGGCACGGACACGCGCTTCTCCACCTCCCGCGTCACCTGCAGCGCCCGCGCCTTGGTCTCGATGATGGCCTGCCCGCAGAACTGGTTGCCCGTGCACGCCACCAGCCCCTTGAGCAGCAGCGACGGCTCCGGCGAGAACCGCTGCCGCAGCAGCGGCTCCGCGAGCAGCGCGTCGACCCTCTCGTTGCTCACGTTGGGGAGCACGATGTTCTGCTCCACCGTGAGCCGGAGCTCGCCCGTGCCGTACTCGTCGGCGAGGCGCGCCAGCTCGAACATGTCCGCGGCCTGCAGCCGCCCCACGGGCACGTGAAGGCCCACGTACGACAGGCCTTCCTGCTTCTGCGGGTGCACGCCGAGGTAGTCCCGCCGCTCCCACGTCTTGTCGACGAGGTCCTCCGCCGCGGCGCGCTCCAGCACCCCGTTGGGCATCCTCTTCTCCACCTCCGATCGGAACACCTCCATCCCCTGCACGTACGTACGCATCGTGTCAACCACCATTGTTCTTCTTTGCTACGGAGTATTGACCAGCCAACACTTGCCAGCCCAGCATTACTTACGAGTTCGTCGATGAGCCACATCATGCGCGTCTTCTGCCGGTTGCCCCTGAAGCCGAGGTCCCTGTACGCCTCGAGAATGGCCTTGCACACGGGGACGACGTCGTCGCCGGCGACCCAGGCGTCGAGCGGCAAGGCCTCAGCCCACCTCTTGGGGCTGATGAACCCACCCACCAGAAGGTTGAAGCCGAACTTGCCGTCCTTGACGGCCGGCATGTACGCGAGGTCGTTGATGTGCGGGTGCTCGTACAGGTCGTGCGAGCCGATCACGCAGACGTTCCATTTCCTCGGCCTGCAGTTACCGGCAACAGCGTGTCAGATCGGTGACACAGTGGTCAGCGGCACAACGCAACAAGAGAAACAGAAGAGACACTACTACTCACAGGTTGGTGATGGTGGTGTTCCCCTGGGAGTTGTTGGTGATGTAGGAGGAGAGCAGGTTGGTGTAGGGGCGCGTGTCGACGATCTCGTGGGGGTCGACGCCGGCGAGCGGGTTGCCGACGGGGTTGCGCACGTTGTCCATGCCGCTCTGCAGGCTGGTGAGGCCGACGGCGCGGAGGCCGTCCAGGATGGCCGGAACGTCCGGGAGCGTCACCCCGCGGATCTGCCAGTTCTGCCGGGTCGTCACGTCCGCGCACCCGTCCGCGCCGTACGCCTCGATGACGCTCGCCAGGTACCGCGTCTGCTCGCTCGTCGTCACGCCGTTGGGCAGCTTCAGCCGCATCATGAACCGCCCGTCTGCAGCAGCAGCAGCCGCCGCCGCATCATGGACTCGTTAGTTAGCAAATCACCATTTCGTCTCAGCCCTTCTTCTTGTTTAGATCAAAAAGTTTTTGGATTTTGACAATGTAGTATTTTTATTTTTATTTGACAAATATTATCTAAACATGGAGTAAGTAGACTTAAAAGATTCATCTCACGATTTTACAGGTACATTGTGTAATTAATTTTTGTTTTCATCTATATTTAATGCTACATGACCGTAAAATATGATATAACGGAGAATCTTAAAAAGATTTTGATTTTGGGGTGTAGCTGAAAAATAAGGCTAGCTGAAAAGTTTCTGGGTACTGTAGTATTTTTCATTTGTATTTGGTAATTATTGTCCAACTATGGATTAACTAGACTCAAAAGATTTATTCCATAAATTACAGATAAATTATGCAATTAATTATTTTTTAATTTACATTTAATACTATTTGTATATGTCGTAAGATTCGATGTGATGAATAATCCTTTTTTTTAGATTTTAAGTATAACTAAACAAGACCTCACGGTCTCAGGCTCAGAGTGAACTGAACCCAATCCAAGACGTCTCTATCCTCTGTAGGACCAATGAACGGATGGTCCAAGAAAGAACGAAACTGAAACCGCTGGTTCGGGATAACAGAAAGTATGAAAGATCGTTAGTTGTGACGCAGGACGCAGGTATATTCGTTGTCCATAAAAAGCTACTGTACTTTAAAAAAAACTTTTGTGTGTCACGTTTGACCGCGAGGATAACATAAGTTTCACCAGTTCATAAAGAAAAAAGTATATGACGAATCAGGAATCTAGGAATTCTTTTAGCAGTCATATATTCACAGAAGTTCTCATTACAACGCGCTGGATAATTTGCACTACGATACTAGAAATAGAGTCTGTCTTTGATGGTGCTAGCTTTACACTAAAAGGCCTTGTTTGGTTTGTCCTCCTAATCTTTAGTCACTCATAAATGATTAGTCCCTTCACTTCAAAGTGACTAAAGAGGACTAAAGGCCATTTAGTCCTATTTAATCATAGTGTTTGGGTAAAAATTGATTAAATAGGATTAAATGAGACTAAATTTAGGAGCTGCTAAGTGAATCAAACACCCCTAAGTAGATAATTAGTAAATTTTAAAATGACCTCGGCCTGGTTTGCATCAGAGCCAAGCAAAGTGTAAAACTGTCTCTACAACTGTGGTTGGAGGATATCCCTTAATGCTTTTCTTTCTTTCTTTCTTTCCCTTTTAGGTTTCGTAAGCCTTCTAATTTGTACAAGCAAAAAGTTTAAGTAGGGGCCTCCCCTGCTGTTCCCTCAAAAAAAAAAAAAACAGCACCCGGTTTTTGAACTAGTAGTCCACTAGGGGTAAGAAAGGAAAACAATTCCCAAGCGCTGAGCGTGGCATTTTCTTTGCAGTTTGCACAACTGGGATGCTTGACCTTTTGGCTCTTCAGGTGTATTTTATTAGGATGCTTCTATTCAGTACCAACCTCTTGATGCCAACAAGATACTAAAAGTCCAAGCTGAGACTTTTTTTTTCATTTTATGTCTAAGGGGTTTTTTAACAGTCGCCAGGAGATCTGCTGAACTTGTATCAATACGGAGATTAGTACCGGTTGTGATTTTAGGACACAGAAATTTTCTGCATCCGACTACAAGGCTCCCACGCAGCATATTCATACGTATGCGAATAACCACTTTGCAAACACGTTGACGTAATTACTCTAATATAATATGCATTAATCAGCTCAGAAAGGGAAACAAACAAGATGCAGATTCCAAAATGAGCCCAAAAGTAACATGAGCGCGCGAAAATGATCAAATGGAAGCATGGAACGTTGTGACTGTCTACAGAGCAGTAATAAGCGAGCTCTAAGCCGTAAGCAATGATCGACAGACATTGTATCTCGGAGACAACGCTGTGCAATCATCTACGGAGTAGTATCTATCACAAATACAGTACGTGAAGTGCATCAAGAACAGACTCGTCTGAAATCTAGCAGCAAGTAGTGCACTATCATTGCAGGGGCGCAGGCAGAGAGGACGTACACTGGTGCTTGCGGCGGTGGAAGAGGCCGAGCCACTTGAGCCGGACGTCGACGTCGTCCTTGGTGAGCTTGGCGGCGTCGATCTCCTCCATGGGGATCTTGGCGAGATCCTTGATGCCGTCCTCCATGAACAGCCCCATGGGCTCCTTCTCCAGCTTCACCTTCTCCTGCGGGTTCAGCCCCGTCCGGTACTTCTCCTTGAGAACCCAGTAGCCTCCCTCCCGCTCCTCGACCCTGGGCTCCAGCCGCTCCGCAGGGACCTCCCCTGTCGCCGGCGGAGACGATGGTGGCATGGAGACGGCCGCTCGGGCGCGGCCGGTGCGGCGCCGGGACGACGACGCCGTCGCCGCGTGCGAAGAGGGCGGGAGGAAGCGCTGCAGGGACGCTGAGGAGGCCATGGTTGGTGGTGGCGGTGGCACTGCTGCTGCTGTGCCTGTGCTGTGGTGGTGGCCATGGGTGGCGAGCGTGTGGTTGTTTATCGTGGGGCGGGAGGGGGCGCGCCGCGCTGGTTATTGGCTCTTGGGGAGTTCAAAAGGGCAGGCAGATGCAGCTCGACGAAATGGCAGGCAGCCACCGGAATGGGCTCTCAGCTCGCATAGCATGTGTTATATTCTTTTTTTTTTTTCTGTATCCTCTTTGCTCTGAAGCTGATTTTCTTTTGTCAGGTACTCATTCAATCATACACAGTACTGCCCTCTCTCTCGTTGACATAAGCTACTCACGTTAACAACAGCACAACATTTTCAAGTATTATATGCCTCTAGAAAACTAAATTTTCTGGAGTGGCCTTTAAAAATATATCTGGAGAGTACATACTGTCACACTCACATCCAGGTAGGCTCCATAACCACCAAACCAAAGGTTCTGGACGAGCAGCTGTTTCGGACCAATGGAAAACGCAGAGGAAGAGGCAGAAAAGAGCTGCCCCGGTTTTCAGCAGCTGCTTGCCTGTGTTTTGCTTAAGCCTGAAGCAGAGGAGGCGTCGTTCCATTCCATTCCATCCCACTCCCACCCAAACATCCCCAAGAGGCGGACAGCAAACTCACGTACGTACGCGGCAAACATGTGGCGGGAGGGGGCCACGAGCAAGAGCCCGTGGATTAGTTAAAGCGTAGCTGACTAATCACACCAAGGCCGCCACAGACACGAACCCGCGCTAATTTAAATTAAACACATGCTTGCAAGGTCTAGATACACAGGCAATGCAAGGGCGCCCCATGAGCCGCCTAAAGGGTCGGTGTTGCTCGTCGGCGAGGCGAG
>Ga0182004_10003435_pt1 | contig 12594 bp, 10 predicted proteins | sample Sormic07211540_1_FD_120479 | JGI IMG/M metagenome (GOLD analysis project Ga0182004, IMG submission 120479) | Endophyte microbial communities from Sorghum bicolor roots, Mead, Nebraska, USA - 072115-40_1 MetaG | ecosystem: Host-associated > Plants > Roots > Unclassified | place: USA: Nebraska... | reverse complement strand
CATTTTTGTCCCCAACTCAGTCTCCACCTTCTTTCTTAGATAATTTTCCTCAGGGCCAAAGGACTCCAGATATGTCATGTAGCGATTATATGCAGCTTTAACAGCATCTTCAATATAACCAGGCAAGGGACCCACATTCTGCAAAAGTTGTCTTGATCAGACTGATATAAGCACCCCCAAAAAAGATACACGGGGAAACAGAGATCACAGTACTGACTTCACCAGTCAGGCCACAAAGATCATCAAGAGCCATTCTTAGGGTAACCAAGGTTCCACTAAATTCTTCACATGCCTCAGCTGCACGAAATACATTTTTCAAAGCCTCTTGACCAGCATTGTCATCGGTGGCTTTAGATACTGCTTTCTTTGCTTCCTCTACGAGAGAATCTGGAAGTTCATTCCAACTAGCAGCCTACAAGTCCTTAAATGCAGATTCTATCTCTGGATCAGATATTGCAGGCAAGTGCTTTTCATTTGAACTGAAGAAGCGTCTCAGTTTCCATGAGATAGGATTGTTGCCACCTGAGTTTATAATATGGACAGGCTAATTAAGAATGAGAAGTTTTAAGTGAAGTGCAATATTAGAATCACATCAAAATGAAAACAAATAAGGCATCATTGACTCTTCTAGCATTGTTTTTCCAAATATATAAACACAAATCAAAGAAAAAAATTCCACAACTCCAAGGATTTCACATAAAATAATTCAATCTCATTAAGGAAGTTCAATCACTTTGAATCCCCTTTAACCATTCCTCTCACATAATCCAGCACATATTAAATTAGAGCGAAAGATTTGTATTAACCGACCAAGTATTTTCTTTGCAAACTAACATGGAAAAGAGGAAAAAAAAAAGGCAACCTTTGTATCCCCTTTTAGCTAATGACTGCACCCCCTAAGTTCATGGTTAAGAACAAAACAGTTGGGTTACATAAAAGCCACCTCCCTCACCGCCCAAATGCGGTGTGCAACAACATACGGTGTCCCTTATTCCCTTCCGTCCTCTCTCAAAACCATGTCCCTTATTCCCATCCACCTTCTCTTAAAACCATCTCTCCTTGCAGCCATCAGCATAGGATGGGCAACCCTAAACAGTACATATCTCATGCCGCCCTGACCCCACACATGCAAAACATAAACAATGATTTTTTGTTGCTGATTTGCTGAAGCTCGTGTACTCAAACAAAGGCTAGACAACCTTTTGTCTAGTTGCTTCAGAAGCAAAGGCCTAACTGTCATGCAACCGCTGTTCTAGTTTGTAACATCACTCATGTTCTACAAATAAGAAAGTGAGTCCATTCAAAAGTTTGAATAGACATTAGCCTAGAAATAAACACTCTAGGACCAGGGGCGGAGCTTCCCATATGGCAAGGTGTGGCACTTGCCATACCTCAATTTTTCAGCAACTCTCCCTCCTAAATCATTCCATGTCATGAACGCTTTGAAGAGATCTCAATCTGTTGCTCTAAATTGGTCTAAAGAAGAAGAATAGAACGATATGAACACATTTGTTGAGAGAGCTGAGCGGCCGGTACCACTAGTCGTCACTCTGGTCTGCGCTCCGCCTTCCTGTGCATCGTGCCTTGAGTTCAGCGGTACGTGACTATGTTAGGAGCTAATAGGCAACGACAGGAGCTACCCTGATAGCTCAAGTCAAAATCAAATTCTATCAGCCGACTTAATGCAAAATTAATTAGAATTATCTTCTTAACATTTTCATCTATATATTATCATATGTTCTTGTTCATATATTTCGTACTTGACGAATGGAAATCAATGCAATTCTGAAAAGATTTTTTTGAAACAAAATCAATACAATTTTCATTTATATGATATGATAATATGAACCAAAATTTAATTCAAATCATCTTAGGCTACCTATGTTATCTCTACTTTGCCACTTCGCCATACCTTAATTTAGTTCCTTCCTCCGCCACTGTCTAGGACCACACATTTCACGTTTGTCTGAGCAGGTGTCCAGGCAACTCTCTATCTTCGTGTTGATATCTCTGAGCTAGAGTATGTCAACTCCAGTCAATCATAAACTCTCGCATAATAACGCCCTTGCCTACGGAGTAATAGCTTCTGGCGTTGTAATAAATCTCCCCACTAGCATCAACCTATAGTTCTAATCTCCTTAGTAATTAGGGCAACCATACCTAGGAGGATCCTAACCAGGAATCATCAACCCCTGAAGCCCCCGATAAAGAGATCAGTCTGATCCAGGCACCCACATCCGGTAAAATCAACAGGTAGTCAAAGAGACGTGGGGAGGAGTACCTGAGAGCGCGGCGAAGGGGCGCGAGAGCGGCGCAACCCCGGCGGTGGGCCGGGAAGCAGCGGACAGAGCCGACGAGGCTGCCGGGGCGAGGCGCAGGAGCCGGCGTGCGGCGGAGGAACGGAGGGCGGCGGCGGCCATCGCCGTGGTCAGGGAGATCGCCAACCGGGGCGTCGCCGAGAAGGCGCAGAGGCGACGAGCAGGCGCGGGCGGCGGCTGCGGAGGCGGGGCAGTTTCGCTTGTGTTCGGGGCGAGGGTCGCAATCGGCTGCGTAGGAGAAGAATGGGAGGGGAACGGCCGAGCCGAGAGCCCGAGCCGGAGCGGGCGTGGGGCAGGGCGAGCCGTGTCGGGTTCGGTGCGACGCGGTGCCGGCGGGCGGGCTAGGCGTGTCGTGCGGTCAGCGCGGTGTACCGCTCCAGTTCTTGCGAATGAACTTTCTTAAAGACTTTGATCCGGTCAGAATAACAATTTGTGTAGTAAGATTTAATTAGAGCTAACAAATACCCCTCCTTTATCCTTTGTTAGGCGTGAAAAAGAGTTTTGTGAATACCAAGAAAATTCTGTGAGGGAGGTGAGGCCTTGTTTACTTTACTCAAAAACCAAAAACTTTTTTAAGATTTCCACTTATATCAAATCTTACGGCACATGCATAGAGCATTAAATCTATACCTATCTATAAAGAGGGAAAATTTCAGTCTGCTAATATTTTTCTGCCGACCCTGTCCATCTTCCGTTCCGTGCCGTGTCCGTCTTCCGTTCCCAAAACCTCCGTCCATTTAAAGTGGGTAAGAGAGAAACCGACGCGAATCAGACGCGAGTCAGGGACGGACGACGGACGGAAAGAAACGACGTAACAACGTTTGGGCTATAGAGAAAAATAATAGATTAGATGATGTGGTGGGAGGGTTTAAGTGCTTAATTGTTCTACCTCCCACCAAAACCATCAGATTAGTTTGCATACGAAATCAGTTTGCATAGCATACGTTGCCCAGTTAATAAGAATAGAAACCACATTGATTTCTGCGTTAGGAGTGCCTTTAATAGCCCATCTATACATGCATGCAAGTGACGTGGTTAAACCAACCGAGTAGGCGTCCATTTGTTCTGCCAATGAGTAACTACGGACGCTTGCATTTAGACTTCTATCTCGTTATTATGTACTCCCACACCCAATATATCGCCAAAACTGAAAAATTAGCATACACCTAATAAAATAATAATAGAGGGAGTATGAGTTACACTATTCTAAAAAGGCGTCTTCCATTATTCTCTACTCAATTTACCTATAATAAAGTCTCATCACCCCATCCATGCTTTGTCAACTTGTTCGCCTCCTTATTATATTTCTATAATCATGTGCATGTCAAGGATGATGGATGACTTATCCTATCTATGTACCAAATCCAAAAGACCAAAACGTGAGGGAGAAGGCGATGGATAAGTTCCTCCATTGTTTGGTCACTGCTCCATTATAAGCAAGATTTTTTTTCTTTTCATAGATGGCATGTCATCATCTTTGCCTTGTTGCTATAAATTTGCATAGCTTTTTTACATTTAGGCTAGGGGCTTACGTAAAACTCTTCAAGCAACTTGATATGACTGCCAATTTCTTCTTTGCCTCGATTCTACTTGCAGTGCTTAGGTTGTACTTGTACCTTCACTTGAATGTCTCAAGTCTCCAATTTCATCTAGCTCTCGATAGGCGAGATCTTCTTTACCCCTTCCCTGAAGCCACATTATCAGAGCTTGGTATCGTCCTAGGTCATACTCAGCCTGGACACATTTTAACCGGAAACCGAAAACCGCACCGAACCGAACCGAGCCGAGCCGAAATGTCAGTTTTTCGGTTTTCGGTTTCGGTTTTCAAAACATAGAAGTTCGGGTCTCGGTGTCGGCTTCGGTTTTCTAGCCCCAGGAACCGAACAACCGTGGAAACCGATTTGTACAGGGATGAGCGAGGCGCAACCAGCTGACTGCGGCCCAATAGCCTAGCAAAGGCCCAAACATCACCTCGTATATAAACCACACAGCCCTCTTCTTAACCTATCTCCAGGAACGAGTCCTCCACGGCTCCACAAGTCAACAAGGCGGCGGCGGCAGCGGCGCACATCCTGCTCACCGCTCAGTTCACACAGCTCTACAAGGCAACAACGGGGCCGACCGTGGGCGGGGCAGAGCCGTCGCGAGCCACGCCCGGAGTGTAGAGCGGTGGCGCATCAGGCTGTGTAAACTACGGCGGCGTCTGGAGGGCTGAGGCTAGCGAAGAGGCAGCACATCTACGAACCGAGTGGATGATGGCTTGCGTCCGCCATTTGCATCTTAGCATATGTCCATCGTTTTTTTCTATTCTTCGTTATTTGCAATATGAGATTTTGAATACTTGGATCTGAAGAAAAATCTTCTTGTCTCTTAAGAATTGGATCCGAAACACTTCCTATTTTTCCATGCTGATGTAGTCTTCGGTTTGTTCGGTGGAAACCGAAAACCGAACACAAATAACCAACACCGAATTCGCCGGTTTCTGTTTTTCTGGACAACCGATCGGTTGCCGATGTTCAGGAACCGAAGTTTTTCAAAACCGATTACACCGAACCGATTTGTCGGTTTAAACCGATTGCCTAGGCTGAGGTCATACACCACAAGAGTTTTAGTCGTTTACATATATTATTCTATAACGTAGCTAGATATTATATGGCAAACCATCAACCAATATAAGTAGCCCATTCTTCGTCTTTTTTCCAAGGGATAACCAATGATACAAGGTTCTATCGAAGACTATGCAAGCGGGTTTGCCCGCGAGCTTGCTTACATCTCTACAAGATTTTGCGATTCCAATGGTCGTGCAAGCATCTGACACTTGATGCAACATCTCGTCTCTATTTAAGTTGAATTCCCTAGTGAAGTAGTATAAAGAACTTTCTTCCACCTTTTAGGAACTCCGGTTGAAATAAAATATTACTAGGAGTGTGCCAAGAATATACTCCTTTCGCCTTATAAACAATGTTATTGCCACTTCACGAGATGTAAATATTTTTAACTTTGACCAAATATATATGAGAAAATATTAAAATTTATGATATAATTAGTTTTATTAGATAAATCATTGTATATATTTTTATAATAAGTTTATTTAGAGATACAAATATTGCTAGTATTTTTTTATAAATAAATAGTCAATTCTTTTTAAAAAATGATCAACATGAATCCCATAATAATTTTTTTTGTCGGGATGAAAGGAGTACCCTGTTCAGCTGCGGAGATTTGCAGGGGAAACAGCAGCCGTTGCTACTTTCTAGGCCAAGCGCTCAAAACAAACCAGGACTTTCTATCCTGCATGTCCAGGGATTACCAAATCCCGGTGCATTAATTAAACAACAACAACAAAACAAATAGGACCCGGATTCCCAGCTGATCCTGTGACTGTGAATCTGTGATGCGTGCGTTTCCAAAGTCAATCTCGATAGTAATCAACATTCTACTATTTCCAACGTGTACACAAATCCCTGGAAACAGAAACAACCACGGCTCTCGGGGCCCATCCTCCTGCTCTCCCCCACGAGGCCAGCTGCGATACAAGAGTCCCCAACCGACCAAAGGACGAGGCGAAGAGGAAGCGTGAGTGGGTGACAGAAGAACGAGGCGAGCGGAGCGGAGTGGTTGGGAGGAGCGTCCAGACTGATCGAGGGTTTAGGGTTTCTCCTCCCTCCCCTCCTCCACGCCGCGCCCCTGGCCCCGCCGCCGCCATGGCTGGAGTGGAGGACGAGGACGAGTTCAAGGATGCCCTGGGGGCCGCCGTTCCGCCACCTTGCTCGCAGTCGCCGAAGCCCGCCTCCAAGTCCAAGCCCGCTACCGGCGGCGGCGGCGGTGGTGGCGGCCTCGGGAGGAGGCTGTTCGCTTCCATTCCTCTCCCCGCCACCCTCTCCGCCGCCATCGGCCGCTTCTCCAGCCCCAAGCCGCCGGCTTCCAATGTGGGCCTCGGGCTCCTACTCGACGCGGGGGCGGGGCTCGATCCCTCTGCCGACGGCCCCCCTGCCTCCTACGACGCGGCTGCCTCGGGCGGCGGCGGCAGCCTCCACATGCCTTCGTTTGCTGCTCTCCAGCGGCAGCACGGGGATGATCAGGTTGCTGGGCGTGGCGCAGGTGCTGGGCTGGAGGAGCTAGGGTTGGTACCGGCCGAGGAAGAGTGGGGTACAACTGAAGACAGTCGGGAGAAGGTAGGCCTTGCTGTTGATGTTCGCTCTGGGAACAGAAATTGTTTCCCGACGCGTGGTCAGGAGGAGGAGGGGGAGCAGTGCCCTGGTGAGCAGTGCCCTGGTGATGAGTTGGGGGCAGCCGTGGCCCAAGATCAGGAGGTGGTGGTGGAGCAACAAGGGGGCACCGAGGACTGTGCTGCTGTGGTGGAAGATGACAGTAACTACTCTCACGCTGCAGTAGAGCAATGTGCTGGTGATGAAACAAGGGCAGTCAAGGCTAGCAATGATGTGGAAGTAAATGAGAGGGTGATCAAGCAAGAATGTGCTGGTGACATACTGGATGCAGCTGAAGATGGTGTTTCTGTAGGATTGCAAGAGGAGGAGAATGCTGTGGTGGAAGAGCAAGGCGTGGATGTCATTTCTGTACAAGATCAACATGAGGTGGTGGAGCAGTGCGCTGGTGATCAGTTGACAACAACCACAGATGGTAATGCTGCACAAGATCAAGAGGTGGTGGTGGAGCAAGAAGGGGCAACTGAGTGGTACACTGCTTTGGAAGCTGTAGAACAATGGAGCGATGATGGGTCAAAAGCAGGAAAGGATGGGGGTATTGTTGAAGAAGAGAAGGGTGTGGAAGAAGAAGGTGCTGTTGGTCTACTACTGGATGCAGCCAAGGATGGTGCTCCTGTGGAATCACAAGAGGAGGATGACTTGGTGGTGGCAGAGCAAAATGAGGATGACATTTCTTCACAAGATCAACATAAAGTAGCGGAGCAGTCCATCAGTGATCAATTGAGAACAACCACAGACGGTAATGCTGCACAAGATCAAGAGGTGGTGCTGCATAAGGATTGTGTAACTGTGGAACCACAAGAGGAGAATGTGGTGGTGGCGGAGCATGGCGAGGATGGCATTTCTGTGCAAGATCAACATAAGGTTGTGGAGCAATGTAGCAGTGGTCAACCGAGAACAACCATGGATGATAATGCTTCAGAAGGTCAAGGGGTGGTGGAGCAGGAAGGTGCCATCTTTTATATGGATGCAACAACAGATGATATTGCTGTTGAAGATCAAGAGAAGTTAATGAAGGAATCTGATGGTGATGAATCAAGAGCAACCAGGGATGAAAATTCTGTGGAAGTTAAGGATAAGGTGGTGGACCAAGAAGGTGTCGTAGACGAATACGGTGTGTTCAAGGATGGCTGTGGTGCGGAGTTACTAAAGAACAACGTAGTGGCTGTAGAGCAAGTTGAGGATGGCATCTCTCTATCGGATGAGGATAATATGGTGGAACTATACACAGGTGATCAGCTGAGATCAACCCTGGATGACCATGCTGCAGAAAATCAAAAGGCGGTGGAGCAAGAAGGTGACATTGTCGAAAGGGTTGTGACCACAAATCGTATTGCTGGTGAAGACCAAGAGAAGGAAGTAGAGCAATCTGCTGGTGATGAATCAAGGTCAACCAAGGATGAGAATGGTCTGGAAGATAATGAGAATGTGGATCCAGAAGATGTGATCAACATACAAGGCGTGAACAATGATGTCAGTTGTGTGGAGGCACAAGAGGAGGACGTGGTGGTTGTAGAGCAAGGTGGGGATGACATGTCTGCAGGAGATGAGGGTAATGCGGTGGAGCAATGCACCAATGATTGGTTGAGAGCAACCATGGAGGTTAATGCTGCAGAATTCCAAGAGTTGGTGGAGCAAGGAGGTGCCATTTTTGAAAAGGGTATGACTGCTGGTGGCATTACTGTTGAAGATCAAGACAAGGAAGCGGAACAATCTGCAGGTGACGAATCAAGTGTAACCGAGGGTGAGAATGCTGTGGAAGGTAACAAGAAGGTGGATCAAGAAGATGCCATTAACAGACAAGGTACAGCTAAGGAAGACAGTGGTGTGGAGCCACAAGAGGAGGAGAACGTTGTGGATCCAGATCAAGGTGTGGATGGCCTTTCTGTACTAGATGAGGGTAATGTGGTGGCACAATGCACCAGTGATCAATTGAGAACAACCATGGAAGATAATGCTGCAGAATTGCGAGAGGTGGTGGAGCAAGAAGGTGCCATTTTTGAAAAGGGTGTGGCCTCACATGGCATTACTGTTGAAGATCAAGACAAGGAAATGGAACAATCTGCAGGTGATGAAGCAAGAGCGACCAAGGGTGAGAATGCTGTGGAAGATAAAAAGGTGTATCAAGAAGATGCCATTGACAAACAAGGTGCAACTAAGGATTGCAGTGGTGTGGAGTCACAAGAGGAGAACATGGTGGTTCCAGATCAAGGTATGGATGGCCTTTCTGTACTAGATGAGGGTAATGTGGTGCCGCAGTGCACCAGTGATCAACTGAGAACAACCACAGATAATAATGCTGCAGCTGATCCAGAGGTGCCGGAGCAAGAAGGTGTTGGTAGCATACTGGGTGCAGCCAAGGTTGACATTGCTGTGGAAGAATCGCGAGAGGAGGACATCATGGTGGCAGAACAAGTTGAAAATGGTGTTTTTGTACAGGATCAAGATGAGGCAGTGGAGCAACACACCAGTGATCAACTGAAAACAATCGCAGATAATAATGATGTGGAAGATCAAGAGGTGCACAGAGAGAAGATTGTTCTCTCTGAAGGATATCCACAGAGGCCTGGTAAACTGAACTGCCGTTTTTACATGTCAACCGGGAGCTGCTCATATGGGTCATCGTGCCATTTCAATCATCCACGGGTAAGATTAGCATTAACTTCTTAACTCCGCTGGCTTTTCAGTCTCAGCCTTCTTTCATCTGGTTAATGATATACAATCAACTATCTCACTCTATTTGATTTGTTTTACATGTGTGCATGCATCTTTTTCTTTTCCTTCACAATGCATTTTATCCATCTAAATTTGAAGTGCATGCTATAAAGATTTCAGTGCTGACCTGCTGTATTTCCATTATGTGTGATATGCACTTTAGAAAGTCATGGTTGTTTAGTGTTTTATGCATTTGTGGATCTTATCATTATCTGGCATAACTTTCGTCCTTTTTTCATGTTGAAACATGTTTTCATCACTACAGCTCAAAGCAAAACTGGAAGTTTCAAGTTTCCCTTCTGAACAAAGAAATCATGAAGTTGAATTTCTGGAACTGAACCGTGTTGGCCTCCCCATTCGGGAAGTATGCATTTTCCTGTTTCCTTCTATTCATCTAAGCTGATTCATAAACCTATGCTTCACATTTAAAGCTGCTGAGCCAAATTTCGTTCTTTGATCAGGGAGCAAGGAATTGTACCTATTACATGCGTTATGGTACATGCAGATATGGAAAGAAATGTTGTTATAACCATCCCGAGCAAGTTCTTGATGTTCAAATCCACACGGCAACGGGATGGGATGATACTAACTTGCAATCTTCACCACACTCAAAGAAGTCACCTGAACATGGAACCATGGATGACACACGATTTTCTCCTGAGGTTCTTCCTCCAAACATAATTCGGATGCTTTTACCTCCTCAGAATGTGCCCCCTTGTACAGAAGAAAAGGAAATGAGGATAAAAAAGGTACATCCATACATGCTGTCTATTTGAATATTGTACATTTATGTAACTGTATATGTAAATATTCATTTCCCCACATCTTGGAATTCTACAACTTATTTTAGAAAAGAAACCCTATTTATTTTCTTGTAGCATATCTGCTTGTATATGGATGAATGTTTTTCCAATCTTCATTGGGACTGCAATTTCGTTTTTATTCTTTTTTTGTTCCTTTCAGATGTTATCACCCAAACCCAAGCCATATGACCTCAAAAATCATGACACGCTGCTCAGATGTTTTTTCATATTGTTGATTGAATAAATATGTGGCACTAGTATCTTCCAATATTTGTTGAATCTAGTAGATGCTTGAGTTGAACCTATAGACCTGGATCTTTATGTGAAAAGGCATTCTGAATATCTGATATGACTAGCCTTTGGCAGCTGAGCCGAAGTGTTAGGGAATTTTGCATGCTACTATTTGATTTTATTAGACATGCGTCCTTTTAATTCATGTAAAGCAGATTTGTCACTTTTTCAATTTTGAAATTCCACATGTACTATGTAAACTGTGGCCATAGTAATGCATTCTTAATAACTTTTCTCATTTGCTTCAAGTAGGATCCTGATTGGGCATCTGCTTCAGATGATTCTGATGGCTGCTGCTCGGCGGATAGTTCAGATGGGCCTTTGTGCAAGCAGGAACATGGGGGCTATCCTGAGAGGCCTGAATGCCCTTTCCTTCTGAGATTTGGTAATTGTAGGTTTGGATCATCGTGCCAATATTACCATCCAAAAGACAAAGTTTCAAGTACCTACCATCCAAAAGACAAATTCCAAAGTAGATACCATCCAAAAGAAAAATCAAGTAGATACCATCCAAAAAAGGAGCCAGCACTATCAGGAGAACTGATGGTTTATCCTGACAGACCTGGTGAACCTGAGTGCCCCTTCTATGTGAAAACCGGGTCCTGTAAATTTGGTGCAAACTGTAAGTTTCATCACCCGAAGGATATAGCCCCAAGCATGCAGGGTCCAGCAAGTCCAAAAAGGTCAGTTGCTGCAAACGAACACCACCCAGCAGCTAGAACCACACTACAAGATCAGATGTATCAGCAACAAAAATATCCTGAGAGGCCTGGTCAACCAGATTGCCGGTACTACATGCAATTTGGGAAATGTAAATTTGAATCAGCATGTATATTCAATCATCCAAAACTTTCAAGTGGGTGGCATCTGGCAGAATGCCCATTCTACATGAAAACTGGGTCATGCCAATTTGGATCAGCTTGTGAATTTTATCACCCGAAAGTTCGGTGCCCAAGCAGAGGGGTATGTATTTATTATTGATGGTAGTTCATTCAGTGGTAGTTCTTTTTCTTGTCTTCTCTTTAATTAGTAGTACCTATTGCTAGTCACTACCTTACTTCTTAATCACTGGAAAAGGCACAAGCTAGTAACTGAACACACCTTTTCAAATTACCTGTGGCATTCCAAGATTCTTTAGTTGGTTTCAAACTACAGTAACAATGATGATTTGATTATCTGTTATGTAGATAAGAAAGAGTGTGCATGCTTGTCTTTTAAGCATTGTGATCTGTGCTTGTTATTCCTGATCTGATGTTTGCAAAGAAATTTTATTCCTAAATGGCCTCAAGTTGTTTCTGTTTGGGGTGGGAGATCTCCTTTGTCTCCACTGTATACTTTCTTCTTAATGAAATGATATGCAGCTCTCCTGCATGTTCGAGCGGGGGGTTATGTGTTCACAGATTTTCACATTGTGATTTGACTGATTTCAACTATACATGGTTTATTTCTCCTTTCTGGTATTTGAACTGTGGAGCTGTGTTGTTTCAGGGAGTAATTGATGGTACTGACTATGGACATGATTTTGCCACGAAGTCACAGAATGTTCTGCAGCAACACGAACAGGCAATATATCCTGAAAGGCCTGGTGAACTTGAGTGTCCTCACTACATGAAGCATGGTTATTGTAAATTTCAGATGAACTGCAAATTCCATCATCCAAGAGATCGTCTTCCAAAGAAATAGGTATGTACTTGTTTACTTTTTGTATCAAAAGTTCATATGAATATGCCTTACATCGTTGAGGGTTTGTTCTGTGTAAATGTTCAAATAAATATGATTTACAGCCTAGCAGTTAAGGAAAAGGAAGAAAAAAGGGCACTTATTCAGTTTACTCTCTTATAGTGTCCTTTTCTTGGTAGTAGGTACTGCATTTCCTGTTTAAGCATTGCATTGCCATTGCTGGTTCTGCCCCTATTTTCACGCAACATGAACCAACACTAAGTTTTCTTTACGTATATAATTTGATCCAACATTAAGTCTGTCACCGCTTTGTTTTGCATTTTGAATGATCTGAAGGTAGCTGACGTTTGCACATCACACAAGCTGCTGCAACTGACATGCTGAAACTAGCTCTATCACAGCACACAGCCTGCTGCAACTGACATGCTGAAACTTGCTCTCTTATAGTGTCCTTTTCTTAGTACTGCATATGCTATTTATCATGCACACAAGAATGGCACAGCAGGTCTGCATACGTTTTGCCATTGTGGGTTTGGACCCCTTTCTCTTTTGGGCGACATG